>Ga0302324_100008940_pt1 | contig 21064 bp, 22 predicted proteins | sample Palsa_T0_1_FD_201949 | JGI IMG/M metagenome (GOLD analysis project Ga0302324, IMG submission 201949) | Peat permafrost microbial communities from Stordalen Mire near Abisko, Sweden - Palsa_T0_1 | ecosystem: Environmental > Terrestrial > Soil > Palsa > Peat permafrost | place: Sweden: Abisko...
CTCAGGGCTGCACACAAGATAATGATGAAGCCAAGAGCAATGAATGCAAAAGAAACCTTCGGCTTGGACGACGAAACATCAGATCCAAGGCCAGGTAAACCAGCAGATTGGCTCACAGGAACTCCAGAAAACCTTTGTGCATGACCGGGGAATTTGTCAACGTCTCTTGCTGTGCGCAAGCGCTTTATCAAGCTTAAGAATATTTATCAACGTAAGCAACGTTACCATTTTTGCAATGGCAAGAATACAAATAACGTCCCCTTGCTCCAAGCAGGAGAGATACAGAAGGTAATGAGTCAAAAGTGCTAAAGCCCAACTGGTCCCCGGCAATGTAGAACTGGCGGGAGGCTTCCAGTGAAACTTCTGTTAGTCACGCTCATCCTCTGTTCCGCAGCGTCGGCCAAAGACAGGGCTGGCCAGACGTATCAGGAAGCCATTTTCCAGGAATCTCACGCGGAATCTGTCCGCATGAACTGCTATGGGTCCGGGTATGGTAGCAGCATGAGTACCTGTCATGACGCGGAAATGCTCGTCTACACCGTGAAAGCTGGGGAAACGGTCTACACGCTGACACCCTACGGAACGCGGCCTCATCACGAATCTCTCTGGAAGCAACCGGCAAATGCCGCGGTGGCGGTCTGGAACGATGGGAAGCGTGTGCATGTCCGGACCGGCGCGAAGGAGTCGCTGTACGACATCATTGGGGCGAGCGCCGAAGACGCAACCAGATGATGGACAACCCAATGAGTTTGAGAACAGGACGGAAGAATCAATTTAGAGTTAAATAGCGCCACGACCTTAAAGTGGTCATTGCCCGTCTGTCGCTGCAACTTCCTGTCATCTTCAGGCCTCCGGTAGGTTCTTTATTTTCACGTCTTCCAGCCGAATAACCCCATCGAAAACGCCCTGCCATTTTTGTCACGATGCGACATCCGCGATAGACTCATTCCGACACTTTATGAGACAAACCACATTCATTGGAACGACATGTATCTCGGCTGGCGCCGCTGTGCTGCTCGCGACTGGTATCGCAAGCTTACGGGCGCAGGGCCCGGAGGGCACGCGAACTGCTCAGGCGCTCTTCACTGCCCTCGATACCGATAACGATGGGACACTGACACGGCCCGAGCTGGAGTCCGGCTTCAACTCCTGGTTTACCGCTTGGGACACCACTCATAGCGGGACCCTGACCCAGGCTCAGATTTTAGCCGGAATCAGCAAAGTGTTGCCTGCGCCGCCCGCGGTCAAGCCGGGGCAATCCGGCACTTTCAACCCTGTGGGCAATGCGACGCCGTTCCCCGCACCGCAAGCGGCTGTGGACGCCATGACGGCAGCCTTACCCACGACCCCCGGTGTAAAGCCGATGCACCAGCGCAGGGTGCTGGTGATGGCCCATACGGGCGCGGGAGGCTTCGTGCATGCCTCCATCCCGCTGGCTGCGAAGTCGGTGGAAGCACTGGGAAACCAGGGCGGTTTATGGACCACGACTGTCAGTTACGACGCGGCGGATATTAACACCGAGAACCTCAAGAAATACGACGCCATCTTCCTGGACAGCACAACGGCGTGCTTTCTGGACGATCCGGATCCCGCAGTCACGGCCGTGCGGCGCGCGGCGTTCCTGAATTTCGTGAGAAGCGGAAAGGGTGTCGCCGGCATCCATGCGGCGTCAGACTCATATCACACCGATTGTCTGGCAAGTGAGGCCGCGGTAAAGAGCGGCAGTCCGGGGCAGAGTCGAGCGGCGCAGGTTTTAGCTGCCCGGTTCATCGCAGGAGCGGACAAGGATAGTGACGATACCGTTAGCCGGCAGGAGTGGACTGCCCTTGCCGACGATTGGTTCCAAAAGTTGGACACCGGCAATACGGGGACGGTCACCCGCGCCGATTTTGTGGCGCACTTCAACTCGTTGTTGCCGCCGCCCGACATGCATCGTGCAGGCCTGGAATCGAAGCCTGTGCAGCAATGGCCGGAGTTCAACAAATTGATCGGCGGTTACTTCAAATTTCACTGGCCCGATCCGCAAGTGATCTATGTCAAGATCGATGATCCGAACAGCCCTTTGACGGCCATGTTCCATGGCAAGGAGTTCGAGATCCACGACGAGACCTATACCTTCGTGCAAGAGTCGTTTTCGCGCGGGAACGTGCATGTGTTGACGAGTATCGACTACGACAAGATGAGCGCTCAGGATAAGGCGAAGGAAGAAAATCCGCGAAGCGATCACGATTATGCCTTGAGCTATATTCGCCGCGAGGGCAAGGGGCGAGTGTTCTACGAAGGGCACGGCCACAGTGATCGGGTATATGCCATGACGCCGATGCTGGAACACCTTCGAGCTGGTATTCAATACGCGCTGGGCGATCTGAAAGCCGATGACAGCCCCTCAGTGAAGTAAGGCCTCCAATGAAGGCCCCTTCGGACAGTCCACCTTAGCAAAAAACTGCGGCGGCAAGCACGATGCCCGCCCAGATCCACATTGCGGAACCGTTGGCCAGGTCCAAACGCGTTCTCATCCCAGTGAGGGTGAAGCAAAGCGACCGCAGCAGCACAGAAACGAGCTTATCCAGTCGATCTCAAGTCCCAGAAGGCGGGCCGGGAGCGACCCCAGTCCGCCGCTGGCATGACCGACATGCTTCGATTAGGGCCATCTTCGTCTGCCCTGAGTCTGATCCCTGCATCTGTTCCGGGGCAGCCTAGCACTGACGTGCCATTCCCGAGAGACGCTAAAGCATGTCAAATATCCGAGGGAACACGTATGAAGACTGGAACTGGCTTAGTCCACCGCATATTTTTTGGAGCGACCGAGAATAGTGCACGATCGCCCAGGCGATTAAGGTGATGAACAACCACGAAGCAGTTCTGGCCGTAGAGGATCAGGCCACGGAGTTCGGCCTGAAAGGAGTAACGTTGAGGCCTCGATGGCGGTGTACTCCTACCATATGGCATGCGATCTTGATCGCGGCGACTCTGCTCTTCTCATACTCGTATTTCTACGGTAACCGGGAAGGCTGGAATCAAGCTTCTCGTTTCGACCTCGTGCGCGCCTTGGTCGAGGAGCATAGGTTCAGCATCGACACTTACAATCAAAACACCGGGGATAAGGCGGTCTGGAATGGCCACTTTTATTCGGATAAGGCGCCCGGCCTGGCACTCAGCGCTGTACCTGTTTTAGAAGTCGTTCATGCAGTGCTACGGGCACTCCACACAGATCTTTCTCAAGCAAAGTCGATTACAACTGAGATATACCTGGTGACGATTATTTGTGTCGCCTTGCCATGCGCGGTAATGGCGGGCTGCCTATTCATGGTTGCGCTGAAACTCGGGGCCTGTGTCAACGGTGCCGGATTCGCTGCGGTTACGTTGGGGCTGGCTACCCCGTTGTGCTGCTACGCTACACTGTTCTGGGGGCACCCCCTCTCGGCCGCGTGTCTTTTTTTCGCCTTCACCTTCGCCGTGTCACTTCGTGAGTTCGATTCTCGTTCGCGCGACCTGTTACTAAGCATCTCCGTCGGGCTGGCAGCTGGCTGGGCTACGGTAACGGAATTCCCCGCTGCACCTGCCGCAGTCATACTCGCTCTATTGGTGATAGCTATTGCTTGGCCAAGCGGAAGCGAACGCCTCACTCGCGTTGTAACAGGAGTTGCCGTTGGCGCGCTACCTTGCATTATCGTGCTGGGGGTCTATAACTTGCTGCTGTTCGGTTCTCCCTTCAAGCTGGGATATTCCATCTCGGCCCAGCAGAATTGGCCCCTGATGAAACAGGGTTTTATGGGGGTGACCTATCCGAAGGCATATGTACTGCGCGAGATACTGGTGGGACGTTATCGCGGGCTCCTGCCGCTGGCGCCTGTGCTTGCTGCGGCGCCATTCGGACTTATACTGCTGTGGAAACAAGCGAAGGCACGCGTTAGCACTCTCGCTGTAACTGCCATCGCCATCTATTACGTGCTTTTGAATGCCAGCTACGCATCTTGGGATGGGGGATGGAGCTACGGCCCTCGTCATCTGTCGCCAGCCCTGCCATTCCTCTCTCTTCCACTTGGACTTCTTTGGACCAGAAGCTCCCGTGCCGTTCGTTCAGTGCTTGCCGTTCTATGGCTTTACAGTGCCTCAATTACGTTGCTCGGGGTCTCGACGGTGGTGATGCCGACGGATGTGAAATCTCCGGTGCGGGAGCTACTTTGGCCGACTTTCCACGCCGGCCTCATAGATAAGAATTTAGGAATGCTCATTGGGCTGCGCGGATTGGCCAGCCTGATACCGCTGTTCCTGGTTTGGGGTGCGGCATTTGCCGCCTGGGTATGGCTGCGGCTCAGTCTGGCGCCAAAAGCGTCTGAGCTAACGATGACCTATCGTGATTCTTTAGGATGGCGCACACGGAAGGATGACCTCGGCACCTCCTGTGGCTGAGTGACTACTCCTCGCTTGCCCTTCTCCTGCTCCGGTGGCGTTTGATCCGCGGCCGGAATGAGGGGCTGAGGTAACCTGGCCGCTTCGTACGTCGCCAGACGCAGCGGGCCACTGTATCCGGTAGATCCGACGCCAGGTCAGCATCGTTGAATCCTCGCCCATGCCGCAACTTCCCGCTTCTTCGAGTGCCGCGGCCGATCTGCAAAAAAACACTGGTCCGCCCTCATCGCTCCCTAACGAAGCGCCTCGTCAACGATTGGTCCCAAACCGAGGATAGTGTGCCAGCAGAATTCTCTGGGTATTCAAGCGAATTTGGCCCCTTGATCCCATCCCCGACCATTGACGAAGTGGTATCGTCAGCAGCCGGGAAGTTCGGGGGACAGAGGTTTCGAAGTTTCGGGACAGGGCCGCGAATTCCACCGATGCGGAGAGCTACTCAATGCAGCGTTACAGAATCAGGGGATTCGAAACAAAAATCTGTTGGACGCTCCATACTTCATGGGGCGCTCCAAGCTTACCTACATGTGTTGCGCCTCACTCCCGGGCACCATTCATTTCATTCTTCGCCGCCAATCCCATAGTGGTTGCCATGTTCAACAGCGTCGGGGCGAATTGCCGCATGATCTCTTCCAACTCGGCGTTGCGGTTCCGCAGTGCCTGGGCCTCGCCTTCGCGGCGGGACAAAACACTCCGCAATTCACGGTTCTCGCGGAAAATGTCCCGGGTTGCGTCCAACCGGTCCAATATCCCGCGCAGTTCGTCTTCGGTGACCGGTTTCGCGTTGGCGACCGGGGTGGTGGGCTTGTGTGGTTCAGTAGCGGTGGTTTCTTTCCACATAGTTCCTCTCCAATATCGCGTGCGGTTCATCTTGCGTTTGCTTCGGCCCATCTTGTCGTAGAACTAAATTGCTTGAAGTTGGTTGCTCCGCACGATCACGAACTCGTGCGGAGCAGGAGCCTGAGCTTGAGCGGTGGAGGCATCACATTCGATGCTTCGCATTTTGGGCCGGGAAATACACGGGGACACGATATCCGTGATTCCCACCCATCTTATGTTATCCAGAACATGATTTGGGACCATTTTTCTCGGCGGTCTTTCCAAAATGGCTGCCCTGCCCCAAAATGGGTGCATCGCTACCTGTGTCGTCCCGCCGCACAATTTCGCTTGAATGAGGGGCAAAAAGTTTCCCCATTATTGTTCGCGGTGCCTATAATCTTCGGTCAGCCCTGTCGCTCATGTCTTCCCCAGGACTTGGGCGAGGTGAGGTTTCTGCGCTGCTGGGCGCGGGCGGAGTGGGAAAAGTTTGTCGCGCTCGCGATGAACGGGCACAAATCGGGGGCAGGAAATACTCTAATGAAAAAGCACAAGCCTCGCGGGACGAACCAACGGAACCACCATAGACGCGATCAAGGACACTAATTTCTCCCCAGCCCGAGCCCAGCGGGGCGATGGAGCAGGTGCACCATCGGCGTCATAGGCCCGACCGTCAGGAACAACGGAAGCGGACACGTAATTCCGGTCGTGTGGGCGAGCAGCCAGATCGCGGTTGCTGCCAGCTGTTTTCTGGTTGCGAAGAACCGCGACAAGGCCGGAGATTGTCCACCGCTTTACGGTGTACGTCTGCGCGCACTCACCACAAAGCCAAAAAAATCTGCCGGGTAAGGGCCTCATCGCAAATGAGCCTTCGTCTGGACGCGACGGATCGTCAGCATGCGATTCCAATTCGAGTAAGTCGAGCCTCCCCTCGCGAAGATAGAGCAGCTCTTTAGAACATTGTGGATTTGCGCACTGCATGGCCAGGTTGCGCTTGCCCCACACAATGCCTGGTTCGTCGGACGGGAGAGTTCGGGTATAGCATTCCGTTTGCACGGTCATAGATTTGCTCCATATTGTGCCGTTGCATACCCGGACCTGGTGCTCGGCTGGAGCATTGCTAAGGCTGGAGGCGAGGAACGATCTTTTTGCGGACACTCTTCAGGGTCAGTGAACTCAATCAGGCCAACTGAAGTGTTTTCTCTTACTGCTTATTGATAAAGAGGGATTGGGTCATGGTAGTATTTTCCGCCACGCAAGACCGCAGGAACCAGGTTCAGACACCTTCGGGTACCTTTAATTATCAGTTCGGGAAGGCGGGATGAACCGCCTTCCCGTGTAAAAGGCTCACTGTCCTACGCGATCGCGTGAACGGGGATCTTATGGAAGGTCGAGGTGACAACCTCAGAGGTCTGAACCGTGGGCGTCCCTTCGATAAATCTGGCCATCGTCCTCAACACCTCAGGGTAAGAATTGGTGTTGTAAGTGTCTGCGCTGGCTTTGTTATCCCACAGACTGATGGCAGTCACATCGACTCCACCGGGGCCGGAGAATGTAATTTCGTCCTTAAAGCCGTTCTGCTTGCGAAGCAGCGGAAGAATGTCCTTGTCAAAGGTTCGGGTGTAATCAGCAAGCATATTGGATTTCAGATGAAACGAAACATTACGAGCAAACATATGTCAACCTCCTAAGGTTGTCAGTCGCTAAGATTAGGGGAAACTTCAGATGGACTGACTTAGTTCAGGGAACCTGAAAGAGGAGCAGCTTGCTCACTCTCCCTGGATGGTGCATGCAGGTGGCCCTTCTGCATCCCCCGCGTAACCTGTTGTTTCGAAACGGTACAGACAGCACCGGTACCGCAGGGTCTGGTCCGTCGTGTACTTTAGGCGGGAAAGCAGGCCGGAAACGGCAATCTTTACCCGGCTGCCCCGCCATGGCAACCCGGGGTCACTTCTTCGCGCTTCTGGCGCCTTGACGAACGAATCAGGTACAGAACCGCAAATCCGGGTCATCCGGAATACGGTATTGCGCCGGGTAACCCGGCTGCGACGCCCGCCGCTGGCGCGAAATAAGAGCGTGATCTGATCAATTGTGATCAGCCTTCAACCTGTCGCTTCTCTAGTATTTAGAAGGGATTAGGTGATCGATTCCACAGGGAAAGAGGAAAAATCTATGGTCAGGCATCTTGTGATTTTCTCAACCATTCTTTTGGTTGCGGTTCCAATCGTACGAGCATCCGACCTCCAGGACGATGGTGATCGCATGCAAAAGGCGGCCCAGGTCTTCAAGGAGGTTATGGATACGCCCGATAAGAGCATCCCGCACGACCTGTTAGATTCGGCGAAATGCGTTGCCATTATCCCCGGAGATAAGAAGTTTGCTTTCATCTTTGGCGGCAGCTACGGTCGCGGAGTCGTCACCTGCCGCACGTCGCACGGATGGAGCGCTCCGATGTTCCTCGCCATCGAGGGAGGGAGCGTGGGCTACCAGATTGGCGGCTCTTCCACCGATCTCATTATGTTGTTTATGAATGATCACGCTTTGCATAGCCTGCTGAGCGACAAGTTCAAACTTGGAGCGGATGCTTCTGTAGCGGCAGGCCCGGTGGGCCGGAGCGCTGCAGCAGGAACGGACCTGAAATTGAGCGCGGAGATTCTTTCCTATTCGCGGAGCAAGGGCATCTTCGCCGGAGTCAGCCTGGACGGTGCCGTGGTTCAGGCGGACAAGAGTGGGGATCAGGCCCAGTACGGAGCCGATGTGGATCTACATGAGATATTGGACGGCCGGGTAGAGGTTCCATCCTCTGCCAGAAGCCTCATACAGGAGCTTCGAGCATACCCAGGTGCTGCTATGGGCATGTAGTAGGAGCAGCCCCCGGTTAGACAACGGGCTACCGGGGGCTGAAAAACGATGAAGCTCTAAACGAAGCACCTAGGAGGATTTATGTCCCACCGGAAATATCTCGATATCCCTGTTTTATCGGCTCTCGCTCTTGCGTTGCTGAGCCCTGCAATCGCAGCGCCGGCCCAGGTTTCCATTAGCATTGGAGCCGCGCCTGTGTGTCCCTACGGGTACTACGACTATGCCCCCTATAGTTGTTCTCCCTACGGTTACTATGGGCCAGATTGGTTCAGTGGCGGGGTGTTCATTGGAACGGGCCCCTGGTATCACGGTGCTCGCGGCTTCTATGGCCACGTCGACAATCGCTATGATCCTCGTCATGGTTACGCCGGACCGATGCCCGCACGCGGGGATCAGGCGTTCAACCACTTCCATGCGAACGAGGCACGGGATAGCCAGGGCCACGTAGGCAATGCTGGACATGATGGGGCCGGTGAACACAGCGCTGGAGCCCAAGAAAGCCACGGCGGCGGTCGCCGATAACTGGACCGCGGGTCTTCTCGAAAGCCGGCGCGGGCGGGACGGATGGAACCCACGGCTCTTTCGCGGACGGGGTCCCCTGAACCGTTACGCGCTGGGCGATCTGAAAGCCGATGACGGCCCGTCAGTGAAATAATGTCTCCAATGAGAGGTTTCTTCGGACAGTCCAAGCGCGGTGCTGCTTACGCTGTCCTACTGCTCTTGCCTGCGTTCGCTCTTGCCGCCGAACCAGGGAACCCGGCCATTCGCGCAGCGGTCGAGAAGTTTATCGCCGCACGGGATATTTCCGGAGCAGTGACAGTGGTCGCTTCGAAAGAACGGTTCCTGGCAGTCGATACCATTGGCTTGGCGGACACTTCAAAGAAGAAGCCCATGGAGCCCGATACCCTTTTCTGGGTCGCCTCCATGACCAAACCCTTCACCGCGGTTTCCATTCTCATGTTGCAGGACGAGGGAAAGCTGAAAGTAAGCGATCCGGTGGAAAAGTTTATTCCCGAGTTCGCCGCCCTCAAGACGCCCACGGGCCGGCCTGCGCACATCACCATCGAGCAGATCCTCACCCATACTTCGGGGCTGGGCGAAGGTGATGGCGCCGCCATCAAGAGTGCCCACACTCTGCGCGATCTAATCCCCCTCTATCTTGCATCGCCCATGCTCTACGAGCCCGGCGAGCGCTGGCGGTACACGCAGTCTGGCATTAACGTGGCGGCGCGTATCGTCGAAGTGTCGAGTGGAGTCTCATTCGACGAGTTTGTCAGCAAGCATCTTCTCAAACCGCTGGGCATGAAGCACACCACCTTCTACCCCAACAAGAAGCAACGCTCTCACCTGGCGACCCCGTATATCAAAGACAAGCAGACCGGTACCCTGACCGCCGCGCCTTACGCCGGCTACGGAAACCAGGGGCAACCGCCTTTCGGGAACGCGGGGCTTTTCTCTACCGGAACGGACTATGCGCGCTTCTGCCAGATGCTGTTGAACGGCGGCACCTTTCGCGGCAAGCACTATCTGAGCCCGAGCGCCTTTCAACAGCTCACCTCCGTGCACACAGGCGAGCTCAAGACCGGCTTCCTGCAAACCGACGAGTATGGAAACCGGGGGGCGAACTACGGCTGGGGAATCGGTGTGGTCATCCTCAAGGCCCCGCACCCCGGTGTGGCGGAGATGCTCTCACCGGGCACCTTCGGTCATGGAGGAGCCTGGGGCACCCAGGCGTGGATTGACCCGGTGCGCGGACTGGCTTACATCCTCATGGTGCAGCGTCCGGGCGTCAACGGCGACGCCAGCAAGCTTCGCCAGGCTTTCCAGCAGGCGGCCTCCGACGCATTTCCGCAGCCTTGATCTCCGCGGCCGTGCAACTACGTTCGACGGACGCGAGGTGATTGCCAAAGGTGGCCCTGAGCAGGCAGCCTCTCAAATCTGGCCTGAGTTGACATCCCTAAGCATCTATGGGTTAATGGGCTAAGTTGAGGAGACGTCATGCGACTCCTTCGTCGCATCTTGAATCTGCTTTCCCGTTCCACCGTAGAGCGGGAGATCGATGCTGAGCTCCAAGCGCACATCGAGATGAGGGCTGCGGATCAAATCGCAGCCGGCATGCCACCGGCAGAGGCCCGGCGTGATGCGCTCGTGAAGTTTGGCAACCCCACGGTCACCAAGGAAAAAGTGGCCGCCGTGGATGCGGCGTTAGGATTCGATAGCCTATTCAAGGACATTCACTACGCCTACCGGAAACTACGCAAATCTCCCGGGTTTGCCATCACGATCATTGCCACTCTGGCCCTCGGCATCGGGGCAAATACTGCCATCTTCAGTATTGTGGATGCCGTACTGTTGCGGCCGCTGCCGTACAAGAATGCCGATCGCCTGGTGGTCGTGTGGCAGACGGACGCGGCGCATCGCGGCGTCGGCGCATGGTTCGATCCCTACCGCGAATTTGAAGAATGGCAACGTGGCAGCCGCAGCTTCGAGAAGTTGGCCGCGATGAGCTGGGCAGCCACGGGCAAGACCTTGCTCTGGCGGGATAAACCGATTGGGCTGTTGGCGCTTCCGGCCAGTACCGGCTTCTTCTCCATGCTTGGCGTCGAAGCGCAAATCGGCAGAACCTTCCGCCAGGCAGACCTCAACAACCCCTGCACGCTAGTCCTCGCCTATCCCTTCTGGCAGGAGAAGCTGGGCGCACCCAAAGATATTGCCGGGCAAACGTTGACTGTGGACTCGCTCCCCTGTGTGGTGGCCGGCGTGATGCCCAAAGAGTTCACCTTCTACCCCAAAGAAGCAAACGCCTGGTCCCTGATTACACCGGCAAGCTCATTCGTGCAGAAGCCGTGGGATTCGATGACGGGTGTCTTTGGATTATTGCAACCAGGAGTCACCCACGCCCAAGCAGAAGCGGAACTCGACGCCATGCAAAAGAGAGTCCTGCCCGAAGCTCCCGCATCGCTCTCCGTGCTCACCTCCGCGACCCCGATTGTGCTGAGCCTGCAGGATAATTTCACCTGGCTAGCGGGAAGAAATCTGCGCCGCGGGCTTTGGCTGCTCTCGGGTGCGGTGAGCCTGATCTTATTCATGGCGTGCTTGAACGTGGCCGGTCTGCTGCTGGGACGCGCCATGGAGCATGCCCGCGAGATGGCCATTCGTACCGCCTTGGGTTCTGGCCGTGCGCGGCTCATCCGCCAGATGTTGACCGAGTCGCTCATGCTGGCCCTTTGCGGGACCGGCGCCGGCATACTCCTGGCAGTGCTGATGCTGCGCTGGTTTCGCGCCGTGAATCCGGTGGAGTTGCCGCCCGGCAATGTGGTATCCCTCCACTGGCAGGTTCTTCTGTTCGCAGCCCTCTCCGGCGTTGCCTCGGCCGTTGTCTTTGGGCTCTTTCCGGCATGGCAGGCTTCGCGGGTCGACCTGAATTCCGTCCTCAAGAACCATGAACGCGGCGCAGGCACGAGCCCTTCCGGACAGCGCGCTTCCCAGGGATTGGTAGTGATGCAGATTGCGCTCTCGTTAATGCTTTTCGTTGGAGCAGGGCTGCTGGCGGCGAGTCTGTGGCGCATGGCATCGACCCAATTAGGCTATCGCACCAATCATGTGTTGACCGCGAGCATCAACCTGCCGCAGGAGCACTACGCCGACAGCCAGGCAAAATCCAGGTTTGCTGCCGATCTCTCGAGAAGAGTCTCCGCGCTGCCCGGCGTCGAGGCAGTTGCCGAAGCGTCGAACTTCACACCCGGGGGAGAAAATCCATTATCTGTGGAAGGAGATCCCGGCAGATTCTCCGCAGGCGGCACTGCCACCCAGAGCGTGAGCGCAAACTTTTTCGATGCCATGCAGATTCCCTTGTTTCGCGGCAGAGCCTTTCATACCCAGGATCGCAACGACACCCGGCAGGTTGCGATCGTCAACCAGGCTCTTGCCCATCGATATTTCCCCCATGACGATCCGATCGGGCACGCCGTTAAGCTAAGCCGTGCTGACGATCCATCCAATCCGTGGCTCACCATTATCGGGGTTGTAGCCGACGTCAAGGTATCCACTGTTTTTCAGGAGATGGGCTATGTGGTGCAGCCCACGGTCTACCGTCCGCTCACCCAAGAGGCGCCGGCGAATGTGGCCCTGATGGTGCTAACCAAGGAAAGTCCGTCGGGCCAAAATCCCTTAGGCCAAAATCCCTTAGGATTGATCGGTGGCATAGAAGAGCAGCTTGCCGCGATCGATCGCGGCCTTTTATTGGCCAACCCAGGAACCATGCAGGCTCAGCAATCGGCCGTACTTTCCCAACCCCGCTTTCGCGCCGTTCTTTTCGGCAGTTTCGCCGGGTTGGCTTTGCTGCTGGCGGTCGTTGGACTGTATGGCGTCCTCACCCAGATGGTCGCACAGCGAACGCGAGAAATGGCTATCCGCATGGCTGTCGGCGCAACCCGTAGAGAAGTGTTAAGCCGCGTCTTCCGCAAGGCCATAGCTCTCGCCGCCATGGGGATTATCTTGGGGGTTGTCGGATCAGCCATCGCCGTGCGCGCTCTGGCTGGGCTGCTCTACGAAGTGCGCGCAGAGAATACCGCCATGTTTGTCCTCGCTTCCTTCGTCTTAACCCTCACCACACTCGTGGCCAGTTGGAATCCAGCGTGGCGGGCGGCCAACATCGATCCCATGCGGACGCTTCGCTCAGAGTAAGAGTTCAGCCACCACCGCGGTTGCCGAATAAGCGTGGGATCATCCGGTCAGGCCAACCAATGAGTGTTACTAAGCAGCGCACGTATTGCCAAGTGCGCGCCAAATCGCCGGGATCAATAAACAGCACGTAAGCTGTTAACACGTCCCATTGAAACATGGGAAGGTTGAATGCGTATTCAAGAGATAAGTGGAAGAGTAGCCCCACCAGCAGTAACGGATAGCGAACGCGCCTAAACCATATCAGGACTCCCAGGGAGAACTCCAGGATAAGGGTGAACCAGCTTCCCAGTTTGAGCACCACTGGATTTTGCGTCCACATGGGTAAAGGAAAACGCTGGATCTCGCTCAAGTGGGTTGCGTAATAGAGTGCGCTTCCGTTCAACCACGCATGCCCCTTCATCTTCCAGCAAAAGGACATGAGGTAGACCAAGGCCAGTTCAAGCTGGATCATTCGCTGAGCCCACGGAGCGATACGCACGACATCGAGTCTCTCCCCTTCCTTATGGGCGCGTATAAGACGATCCAGCGACAGAGCCGCGCCGGCCGGCGCAAACATGAGGAAGAATCCGGCCACACGCAAAAAAGTGTCACCGCCATGCATGATGAAGGGATTTCTTTGCTGTACGGAAGCCAGGCCAAGAAACACGACTACGCTGCTGATGCGCGTCCATAAGCCTATCGTGAGCAAAACGGAGAAGCCCAGGAAGAGGAAGAAGAACGGCCCTATCCGGCGATCGTCCTGAGGCAGGAGCGCGAAAAGGTCCAGGCGGATGCCGGGTTCGATGGTCTTCATCGTCTCCAGCGACACCCAGCCGTGCACACCATACCAATCCAGCCAGTCGGCGTGCAGCAGGATCAAGGTGACGGAGACACAGCCGCCATAAAGAATACGGAAGAGTGCAATGGGCGTGGGCAACTGAGGGGTGAAGAAGAACTTTCCCCAAGCCCTGCAAACGCTCTGCAGCATCATCGGGAGCCGTCTCGTTCCACGTAGTCATCGTAAAAGACAACTGGTCTTGGGGTCTGGGGGTGATCGTTCTGTGCCCACGGCGTGATATCTGCCAGGAATTGGACCAGCACTACCTTATCTGGAGGATCGGCGGGATTCTGGTATAGACGTGCCACATGCCTGGCAACATCCGGCCAAATAGCTGCGTTTTCCGCCACCACCAGGTTCTCGGCGAATTTACGATATCTTTCTTTGCGGTAGCGTTCGCCGAAGCTAAGCTGCTCCATTCTAGGAAAAGCAAAGATGTGCAAATGGCCATGTTGAGTGACGGCCACGGCTTTGATATAGGCATTCACCGATTTTGGATTGGGGGCGAAGGTGTCCCACGACTGCGAGAGGCCAGTCCATTGCATGTAAGGGCCGACGAGTTCCCTCATTCCCACCGCAAGGCGAGCATCGGTGGGTACGGTCCAACACAGGATTGCAATCAAGTGGAAGAGTATGAAAACGCTGATTGCGCCCTGGCGTAAACCCTTGGTCTCCCAATCTTCGGCCTCTGCTTTCGAATATGCTTCTTTGGTATTTCTTCGACGCCGTGGCCTGACCTCGAGCGCCGCCTGGTTGCCCTGCGAATGCGATTTGCGAGTGATCGCCACACCCCCACCGGGTTCTTATGGCCCTAGCATGCATTGACTCGACGGCGACGAATTCTTCCAACTGTGGAAATGCTGAGACCTCACCAATGCTGGCGGCGGCTAGTCCAAAAAAGAAATCGAGCGGGGTGGGAAGTTTTTGCGTCGGCAATGCAATACAAGGCAGGGAGCATCCATTGCTGTGGCCTCGAAATGGAAACAGGACACAAGGCTCAAAGAAGGATTCCGCTTCTGACGCTCAACTGCTCGAGCGTCTGAAGCAACGAGATGAGCGCGGCTTCTTGAACCTCTATGACCGGTATGGCCGTCCGGTCTATCGGTTCCTGATGCACATGACGGGGTCGGTCGCCGTCGCTGAAGACCTCACCCAGGAAGTATTTCTGGTGATTCTCGACGCGGTGGGCTCAGGGACCATCAGGCAATTTGACCCTGAGAAGGGGACGCTGGAGGGGTATCTTCTGGGCATTGCCAGGAATCTGTTGCGGGCGGAGCGGCGCAGAAGCAATCGGTTGCTTCCCTTGGAGGGTCTCTTCGAAACGCCTGAATGGAACCGGCTTCTGGACAAGCTTTGCCTTGAGAATCAAAAGCAAGATGCCGAAAGCCTGCTTGCGCTGCAGTCTGAATTGAAGGTTCTTTATCACGCGATCCTGGAGCTGCCACATCAGTATCGGGAGACAATCGTCTTATGCAGCTTGCAGGAAAGGAGCTATCAGGAAGCAGCGGTCATTCTGCAATGCTCCGAAGGGACCATCGCGTCGCGTATGAATCGCGCCCGGGCGTTGCTGGCGGCAAAGCTGCGCGGATCGGCGGCAAATGAAGTAAAGGCGTCAGCGACCTGACGAGGAAAGGAGGGCAAAGGTGATGGAGCAACGAGCAAAGCAAACCAGGAAAGCGGCGGCGTCTCCCGTGGACAATCTGTTGCGAGTGCTGAGCATGCTATCGCAAGAAGATCCACCTCCGGCCCTCCGAGGACGATTAGAGCTTCTGTCTTCCAGGCTATTGAGAAATGACGGAGTTATGCTCCGCCTCAAGCCGGTCTTTGCCGTGGCCCTGCTCATCGCCATCGCGATGACCGCGGTATTGGTAGCTCACCTTCGCCGGCCCGCACCGTTGCAAACGAAGATCGAATCTCGAGTTGCTCCTCCAGCGCCAATCGATCGCGAACTCCGCGCCCCACCAGCAGATCCTCCACCGGAAGCAACCTTGCCCGCGACTCGCCATCCGCTGCGTACATTGACGCGCTATAACACCTCCCAACGAATGACCGTGCGACTTCCCTATTCCGATGCCGCCATCGATACCGGAACGGATGCGACCATTCGCGTATCGATGTCTCAAGCCGAGCTTGCATCGCTGGGCTTTCCCCTGAACACGACTCTTCACGATCGGCGGGTCGTTGCTGAGCTGACATTAGGGGATGACGGTTTGCCACGAGCCATCAGCGTGTCTTTGCCTCTTGAAGTACTCAAGGAGAAGAAATGAGCCGCTCCCGTCGTCAAACGATATGCCGCAATTCACTGGCGGTTCTATCCAGCCTCGTTTTTCTGTCTGCCTTTAGCAGAGCACAGATGCAGGTCACGGGCATCCAGGAGGACTGCTCGGTAGGCGATAGACCTTGCACCAGAATCGTTAACCAGCAAGGTGCTGACTTCGCCCAACTCGATATCGCGGGTCCCGATTCGGGGCCGGGACAGGTGGCACTCGTCACGACACGCGGAGCGGTAATGTTCGGTCTACAAGACGAAGCGGATGTGGTTAAGAACGAACCCTATCAGGCTCAGGCTGTCACCGAAATGAAACAGACGCTTGCCGACGGTTCGCACATCGTTCAGACCACTACCGCCACTGTCGCCCGCGATAGCGATGGCAGAACCGTGCGCATCCAGAAACTGACCACGATGGGTCCCTGGAAATCTTCAGGGTCTTCTCAGGGGGAGAGCCAGACGCTGACCACCATTTTCGATCCGGTCAGCAAAGAACACATCGACTTTACCTCCGACAGGAAAGTGGCTCACGTAGTGACCATGCCGCCCTTGCCGCCTGGAGGGCCTGCTGGCGCGGACCGCGCATTTTCTGTGGCCTATGCAGGTTCCGCGGCCGGTGCGGGGCAAGCGGTCACCGTGCATGCTCAAGCGATTGCACCCCAGCCAAGCGAGGGTGCGGCGCCTAAAACCGAATCTCTGGGCACAGAGACAATCGAGGGCATTCAGGCCACTGGAACCCGCAGTACGACTACTATTCCCTCCGGCACAATCGGTAATGACAAGGATCTTATGATTACCCACGAAACATGGTACTCGGCGGAGCTAAAGCTGGTAATTCAGAGCACGCAAAGTGATCCGCGCTTTGGCCAAACGACGTATACATTGAAGAACATCCAACAAGGGCAGCCGGATGAAACATTGTTCCAGGTGCCGGCAGACTACAAGACCAACAAGATTGTTCCCAGGTTGGCACCCGCGCAGTAACCGTGTCATCTTAGGCCAAGGCTTTATTTCTTGAGAGCAGCCTGCCAATTCAGTATCACCGTGTAGGGCACCGGCCCCATGCTCTTCGACGCCGCCACCAGAAACCGGCGGCCGTCCGCGGTGCAATCCCATGCGGCAAGCGTAATAAACAAACCACCACCCCCGGGCGCAATACCGAGGGGCTGAGGCTTCCCTGGCCTGAACTCCGGATTGGTCGCGATTTCAACGGCCATTACCTGTCCGTCCCGCGTACGGTAATAAAGTTCCCGGCCGTCACCGCGCCAGCGAGGATAAAGCCCCCCTCCATTGGAGACTTGCCACTTGCCGGCCTCCTCCACAGCGGTTCCGGCAGAGTTCAGTGCAAATGACCGCACATAAATTTCCGGCTGGCCGGATTCCATTGAAATGTAGGCTACCCAATGGCCATCAGGCGAAAAGTGAGCGTCGACCTCATGGAACTTGGTGACTCGAAATGGGAAGGGCTTCTTATCACCCTCCATCGGGAGCACCCAAATATTACGATTCGCTTTCGGGTCAGCCACTTCGAGCAACATGAAACGTCCGTCTCGCGACCAGCTCGAGGCATACTGGACGTCCTTCAGCAGAAGTTCCGCATCTTTCACCCCGCTGGCCGGCTTTTGATACAGGTCGTTTCCGGAGCTAAAGATGATGCGGGTCCCATCCGGCGACCAGATGGGGTAAGAATCGATCGCCGAACCAAACGTGAGGCGCGTGCTAATGTCTCGAGAGAGATCCAGCAGCCAAATGTTCGCGGTCTTCCCACTCCTCTTGCTCAAGGCCACGCGTGTGCCGTCCGGTGAGAGCGCCAGAAATTGATAATTGCCCGCTTCGCCAACGGTTCCCAAGACCTTGCCCTCCCGGTCGTACCATGTGGGTTGTTGGTCTGGAGCCGTGTGCAAGTAAACCAGGATGTCATTGGCCGAAGCCGAAAAGGCTCCATACCCGCCGGCGCTGCCGCCGTTATCACCCACTTGCTCGGCGACAGGCGTCGCTTGCCCTTTCAACTCCAACCGGGCGTTGTCGAAAGGCTGGGCCATCAACGTACTTTCGCGCATGAAAAGCAGGTAGCCCGCGTGCGGATCGGCTGAAGGTGCGTACTGTGGCCCCCAATTGCTAGCCACCAAGGATTTGGAGCTCTGTTGCTCCGGTTTCGCGTCCACTGAGCCGACATAGATCGCGCTCTTCTCCGTGTCAGTCGAGGCACGAATGTAGACGAAGTGACGCCCGTCCGGCAGGAAGGAGGGACAGTAATGCGCTCTTCCCTGGCGCGCACGATCCACTGCAGTGATTTGCACGGGAACGCCGCCGGAAGCAGGCACGCGGAATAAACCACTTGGAACGTCACCGTAGACAATCACGTCATCCTGATTCCATGCGCCCGCTCCCCAACTGCCGGAGAAGTCCGCCACAGTCTGTGGAGGTCCGCCAGTCGCCTCGATTTTCTTGACCTTATTCCCGACTGGATAACCTATCCAGCGGCTGTCTGGGGACCAGAAGGGTGAACCATCTGCCGGGGTCAAGGCATGAGATTCTCCCGACTCCAGAGAATGTACCCACAGGCCATCTCCGGCAAGGAAGGCCACCTTGCGGCCATCGGGCGAAAGATTGAGGATCGGCGAAAGCATCGCGCCTTCTGGCGCTGGGATGGAGAAACGCACTGGCGCAACAGGAACGGGCGGTTTTTCGCTGAAGTGCCGAAACGCAACCGCAGCCAAGGCGACCGCCAACGCACCGGCCACGCTCCATCCCAGGTTCTGCGATAGCCTGCGCCGGGCGGCCACGGGAGCTGGCACTCCGGCCTGCGATCCTCCCTCGGCAATCCACTTTAGCTGTAGTTTCAGATCCTGGACGGATTGAAAACGTTCGTCGGGATCCTTGGCGAGACAAACCTTCACCACACGATCGAGCGCCGGTGGCGACATCGGCTGTAACACGGAAATCGGCTGTGGTTCCGAGGCCAGAATGGCCGCTACCAGGCTGGCTTGCGTCTTGCCCGTGAACGCCCGCTTGCCAGTCACCATTTCATACAGCACCGCGCCAAGGGAGAAAATGTCGCTGCGGGCATCGGCTTCTTTGCCCTCCAGTTGCTCCGGCGACATGTATTGGAAGGTGCCTACCAGCATGCCCCGCGCCGTCAGCGGTTGATCAGCAGAAGGAGCTGGAATCGTCGCGGTTAAGCTGGATACCGGTGGAGCGCTGGCTGTGGAGGCTTTGGCCAAACCAAAGTCCATCAACTTGGCCCCGGACTTTGTCAGCATCACGTTGCCTGGCTTCAGATCCCGGTGGATCACCCCCGTCTTGTGGGCTTGCTCCAGTCCCTGGCAAATTTCGATTGCGTACTTTAGCAGCTTTTCGAGAGGCAGCGGACCTTTCGCGAGGCGGTCGGCAAGCGTCTCCCCCTCAAGCAGCTCCATCACCAGGTAGTCGATCCCGTTCTCATGTCCAACGTCATAGAGGGTGCAGATGTTGGGATGGTTCAGCGAAGAAATCGCCCGCGCTTCGCGGTCGAAGCGATGCCTGGCCTCGACGTTATCGGAAAGATGCGCAGGCAGAATTTTGATCGCGACGATGCGCTCGAGGCGCGTGTCGCGCGCCCGATAGACCTCGCCCATGCCGCCTGCACCTAGCGGAGACTGGATCTCATAGGGCCCGAGTTTCGTGCCCGAGGCTAGAGCCATGGTGTTCGCGATTATAGTACCGACGGCGCGTTGCACTTATGAACAATGATTCTGGACAAGCCCTTCCAGCGCATGACGGGCGCCATGCCGGCATTGCCGCCCGGAGCCTCTCGGCGTAGAGGCTCCATTGCCCATGGTCTTCGCAGATTTGGCAGTCGTACAGGTTTGGTACACATGCAAGGATCAGAACATTCGCCAGCGCCACTTCCGATGAGCCACCAATTAAAGCTCTTGCTCACCTCCGCCGCGACTCCAACAGACGATCAATCAGCGGGCTCAGGTCTTGAAAGCGCTCCATTAAGACGAGTATGTCCTTTTCCGGACGCTTTGAGTCAAGCTTGATCCATCCCTGCATCAGGGTCAGCGGTCCATAGTCCACACTCACGTTCGGCCAAGTATCGCGGGTGGACGTGAAGCCTTTTCTAAAAGCGCCGGCGAAGTCTCGACTAGTAATCGAATAACCTTTCAGTTGCCTTAGTTTCAAAGCGTGAATGTTGTAATTCGCGCGGTTCTGCATGGCTAACGGTTCATTCATCCAAATAGAGAAAAAGACTCCCGATTTGTTTTGCACGCGATCCATTGGATCGTTCGTCCAGGAGGCCTTTTGCAGCTTCAATACGAAACAGTCTTTGTAGAATCCCTGCTTGCAGATGAGCCCATCGCGGCTTCGCTTATCAAAGCGGGCTTTGATTTTCGTGAAGACTGTGTCTACGTGTTGCACGTCGCCAGCTTTCCTCCCTATTGCGTATTCATGAGTTCCTGAAAACAATCTATGTATTGTCCCACGTGCAAACCGTCGACTAACGCATGATGCACGTGGATCGAAACCGGCATGGACCTTTTTCCACCATTCTCTGTCATCTTGCCGAACGAAATGCGGGGACAGCTGTCGGGCACACGGAAGCTTCGCGCATGAGAAAGTGAAGTAAAGTCGATCCATGGCAGAGGCGAATAGCGTATGACGTTGCTCGCGGCCGTCCGGGTTAGATCGGCAGAATTACGGACGCGTTCCATTTCGCGCTTGGCGTCCTCAAAGAATTGATTAAGGTTCTCGTGATAGATGATGTGACCATAGCCAAACGTCCCGTTGCTGCGGTCAATCGCCGACCCGGCATCAACTCGATCGTAGAGGAACACCTCGCCCTGCTCGGTTCGATATCGAAACGGCTCAATCACCTGGGCTGCAGAGAGCGATCGATAAAGGTAGTAGAGGAAAAATGAAAACCCATTGCGTTTAGCGAAAGCGTATGCCGCAGTGCAATCGACATTCACACAAACGCCATAATATGGCTCTTCAAAGGTATTGAAAAACTCAAAGTGGGCCTTACGTACCCAGGTCTCGATATCTACTTTGCGTCGCACGTTGGTTCCCCGTCAGTCAGAGGTAAGCAACTCAAGTGTAGTCGACGCTGAGGCGAGCTATTGCTGATGCGCTCGCGTTCAGGCAGGTCCCCCATCCGGTGAATGCGGCCGCCGACAAGAAGCTACCGATCTCGGTAGCATGCTGCCAACCACGGCTTT
>Ga0302324_100008941_pt1 | contig 21064 bp, 13 predicted proteins | sample Palsa_T0_1_FD_201949 | JGI IMG/M metagenome (GOLD analysis project Ga0302324, IMG submission 201949) | Peat permafrost microbial communities from Stordalen Mire near Abisko, Sweden - Palsa_T0_1 | ecosystem: Environmental > Terrestrial > Soil > Palsa > Peat permafrost | place: Sweden: Abisko...
CAGGTCCCGCCTTTGGGACCTGGGAAGCCTCAAATCCCGGATGTCGGAATCCGGATAATCCCCGCTCGGGCAATTAAAGTGAAGAAGCGGCCGGAAATTGCATCCCATCATTTGGAGCGATCTGACTCGCGCAGCGAGTTACGCCTGGAGCGAATGAGAATGCAGGGTGGGATACCTCGACTCTCAATCAGCCACTTCATAGGGAGACACGCGATCGATGAAGATTACAAAAGACTCTGACGCACTGGTGCTGTTTGGAGTGACGGGCGACCTGGCCCACAAGCTGATCTTTCCGGCGCTCTATGCCATGGTCAAGGCCGGCGAACTCACCGTGCCGGTGGTGGGCGTGGCTTTTCCGAAATTCACGCTCAAACAACTGCACAGCCGCATCACGGATAGCATTCGGCGCTCGGGCGGCGTGGACAACAAGCGCGCCCTCCAGCAGCTTCTTTCCCTCTTCAAATATGTGTGCGGCGACTACAACGACGCGGGCACCTACACGGCTCTCAAGCAGGCGCTGGGCGGGGCGCACCGCCCGGCGCACTACCTGGCCATTCCGCCCGCGCTGTTTGAGACGGTGATCAAGGGGCTGAGCGCGGCGGGCCTGGCCAAAGACGCGCGCGTGATTGTGGAGAAGCCGTTTGGCCGCGACCTGGCCTCGGCGCAGGAACTCAACCGCGTGGCGCGGGAGGCGTTCCCGGAGGACGCGATCTTCCGCATCGATCACTTCCTGGGCAAGGAGGCGATCATGAACATCCTCTATTTCCGCTTTGCCAACACGTTCCTTGAGCCCATCTGGAACCGCAACTACGTGGCCAGCGTGCAGATCACCATGTCGGAGAATTTTGGCGTCGAGGATCGCGCGGCGTTTTACGAGACCGCCGGCTGCCTGCGCGATGTGATCCAGAATCATCTCTTCCAGATTGTCGCGCTCCTCGCCCTGGAGCCGCCCGTCGGCCGCGACTTTGGCGCGGTGCAGAGCGAGAAGGCCAAGGTATTTCAAGCCATGCGCGCGCTCACCCCGGCCGACATGGTGCGCGGCCAGTATAAAGGCTACCGGCGTGAAAAAGGCGTGGCAAAGAACTCCGACGTGGAGACATTTTGCGCGCTGCGCCTCTTCATCGATTCGTGGCGCTGGGAGGGGGTGCCGTGGTATCTGCGCTCCGGCAAATACCTGCCCGATACGGCCACCGAAATCCTGGTGGAGCTCAAAGCGCCGCCGCAGAAGCTCTTTGCCGATGCATCGCCGGCCAACGGCTACGGCAATTATGTGCGCTTCCGGCTCTCGCCCGACTCGGCCATCGGCCTGGCCGCGCGCGTGAAGATGCCGGGCAAGGAGTTTGTCGGCGAGCAGAAGGAGCTTTATCTGCTTGAGGGCCACGCCGGCGCCCCTTCGCCTTACGAGCGGCTGCTGGGCGACGCCATGATGGGCGATGGCGCGCTCTTCACCCGCGAAGACGCGGTGGAAGCGGCGTGGGCCGTGGTTGATCCGGTGCTGAAGCATCATCCGCGGGCCATCCCGTACCGGCGCGGAAGCTGGGGACCGAAACAGGCCGACAACATCATCGCGTCCGATGGCGGATGGCACAATCCCAAGCCAAAGGAAGTGTCTTCCTGCTGAGGGCGCGCGCCATCTTCAGAGAACCCTATGAAAGTGCAATCGGAGTGGATCGCTCGATCTAGAACCAAGAACCGGGAGCCCATTGAACCAAATCCGGAAGCCCCTTTAAACCAAGAATTGGGTGCCCCAGGTTCGGCGCGTCTTTGTTTTTGCGCCTGACCTGGGATAGCACAAACCTCAATCGCCACAAATATAATCAAACGGTCGAAGACCGGAAATCACTTCACAAACGCCGGGTCGGTCGCGCCTTTCACCGCCTGCTGGAATGCGTCCCACGCGCACGATGTGTCCGCGCGGCTGCACGCCGGCACAAACACCGGCACGCGCTCCGGCGGGTCTTGCGCGGTGAGCGGTGTGGCGTTGCGCATCTGGTCCAGCGACTGCGCCGTGTAATACGTGCGGACTGCATAATCCTGCGCACTATGCTTCTTCCACAGTTCAAACACCAGCGCGCCGCCGGGCGGCGTGTCGTCGCGGCGTCCGTCGATGAGCCAGTTGAGGCCCAGAGCGCCGGCCATGCTGGCGATGTTCGTGTCGTGGCCCACCAGGATAAGCAGGCGGTCGCCGGGCTTGGAGAGCGCGCCTGCAACCGCACTCCCCGCGGCGGCTTGCTGCATCGACTCCAGGATGTGAACCAGCAGGTTCGACGACTGCTCGCGGGCTATGTAGCCGGTGCGGTTGGCAATGTCTTCGTGCGCCGTGTGCAGCTCAAGCAGCTCGCGCAGTTTGGCCGCATCGGCCGCGCCCCAGCCCACCTTGGCCGCGTCCATGCCGTCGGTCCAGGCGAGCAGCAGGTTCTCGGTCATCGTGGAGGCGACCGCAAGGGGCGAATGAAATTCAACCAGGTGATCGGATTTGCCCTGCGCGATGGACGACGCTGCTTTGAAAATTGACTCGCGCGCGGGTTTGCACTGCGCCCCTGAGGGACACGTGTCCAGCACCGCGTCAAGCGCCTCAAGCTGCGGGCGGTAAGCCTCAGCCAGTCCCGCCGGATTGTTGCCGATGCGTCCTGAGACCGCGGCCACTGCCAGCAGCTTGTCCGGCTGCCCCACGCCCGCCTCGATCGCGTGGAAGAGCGGATCGGGCGTGCCCTCCGCCTGCGCGCGCACGGCGAGGCCGCAGCCTGGCGCCAGGCCCGCGGCCAGTGCTTTGCCGGTTTCGCGAGTGCGCTGGTCGCTGTCGGCCACGATGGTGATGCGCTGCGCGGCGTCGCAACCCTGCGATGCAAACAGGCCCTCGCCGGCCAGCAGCTCGCGGTCCCACGCGCCAAACAGCGTCATGAGCCTGGCGCCGTGCTCGGTCAGGTTGCCGGGGGGAACGCTCCACCCAGGCCACGGCTGGCGCGCGTACTGGTCGAGCTGCCCCGGCTTGCCGGTCGGCGACCGCACTCCGTGGCGGCTGACGATGACCACGAAAGTCAGCTCATCGGTCGGCCCGGCGGCGCTGCCTGCCGCGGGAGCCTGCGCGGGCAGCCCGGCGACGGAGCTTAGGCAGACGCACAGTGCGAGCGGAAGGATCGGAACCGATCTCCGCATGATTTCCTGCACTTTGGTTCGCATGACGCCATCCACATTTTGAGCAAGAGTGAGCGGGCGCCTCGACCGATACCGGGCGCACACGGCGAGTCTACTTTTCAGCGCCGGAGTTCCATCGCAGGCTGACGATGTAGGTGGGCTTGTAATACTCGCGCTGCGTCATGAACTGTTCGCCGCCGTTGTAGAAGCCGAAAACCTCGTTGTTCAGGTCCAGCCCCTCCACCTGCAGTTCCATGCCGCGATAGAGGCGTGCGCTCATCTGCGCGTCCACCTGGAAGTGAGGGTAGAAGTAGTTGTCGCCGCAGGGTCCGTTGATAGGCCCGTTGAGCGGCTGGGAAGGAGTGGGGTTGGGATTGCCGCCGTTGTTGCACTCCGCGATTCCAGAGGCAGTGCCGTAGTACTGGTAGGCGTAGATGTTCGATCCGTTATAGGCCATGCCCATGTGCACGGCATAGCGGCCCAGTTCATACGCAGGTTCGATGTTGAAGGCATGCCTGGCCGTTCCCATCAGCGAAGGTGAGTCGGTGCGGTTAGGAAGACCGTTGATGCGCGAGTCGTTGTAAGAATAATTGGCCATCATACCCAGGCCGCGGAAACCGCCGGGCAGATTGGTGAACTTTTGCTGCAGGCCAAACTCCAGCCCCCAGACGTAGGCGTTGCTGCCGTTGGCATCTTCCTGGGCCAGCGAACCAGTCGGCGTGCCCGGCACCGCAGCCAGGCAGGTTCCGGTGCAGGGAACATTGGACGTCACGATCGGATTGGTGAGCTGCTTATAGAAGAACCCGGTTTGAATCAGGCCGAAAGGCTTCAGCTCCTGCTCCAGCAGCAGATCGTAGTTGTTGGCATGGGTGGGCAGTTCTTTGGGACTGCCGATGTCGGCCACTACGGGGTTATTGCCGGTGGGCGAAACATACGGCACCAGGTCGTACTGGTTTGGCCGGGAGATGCCGCGCGCATAGACGGCGCGGACGGCCGTCTCGGGCGTGAAGGCATAGCGGGCCTGGATGCTGGGCAGAGGATCGATGTAGGACTGGGTATTGGTGACCGCGGTCGTTCCAATCCAATTTCCGTTGCTATCCAGGCCGTCGCCATTCGGACCAGCCGTCGGATTCACCAGGTATCCCCGTCCGAACTCGTGCGTCGCTTCCAGGCGCAGTCCCATTTGCAGGCGCAAGCGGTCCAGATAGAAGGTGTTCATGATGTAACCGGCGGAGACGCGCTCGATCAGATCGTAGTTGGCAGAGTCAGACGAGGTCCGGGTGGCAGGCAGGTCCAGAGGCAGCAGTCCCGGATTGGCGGCCAGGTATTGATCCACCTTGTAATGGTCGGTCAACTGGCCCATGTGGTAGGTACCGTCGTAGTAGTGCGGATCCTGGAAGCCGCTGGCAAAAGCCTCTGAGCTGATGGGGGTTGTATTGTCCTCGGCGGCGGTGCAGATGGGGTGGTTCGGGTACATGGGATCCGCCTGAGGGCAATAATCGTAAGTTGGTGTGTAGGCGTCCTGACCCTTGTGCGCATTGCGAAACTCCCCGCCGAATTCCAGCGTGGCGGAGTGCTTGCCGAGGTGGTAATTGAACCCCATCGCGCCCCACTCCTGCAGGTTCAATTGCATCCCCTCGCCGGTGCTGGTGTTGATGTTGTCCAGCGTGTAATTGGAGAGGTTGAAGACGTCGGCGGCAGGGTTCGCGGCATTCGGCCACATGCAGTTTGGCGACCACTGCGGGCGGTACGGATCGCCGTTGAGCAGACCCGTGTAGTTGCAGTTTTCCCCCACGGTCTTCAACGCCTTGCTGGCATCGAAGGCGGCTCCCGGATTGCCGCCCGCGTCGAGTTCGCGGCCACGCGAGACAGCGGAACCCCAGGTGATCCACATGTTGCTGAAGGTGTGGCTGCCGCCCAGTGAGAAGCTGCCGAGGGCGAAGTCAGGATGCCGGATTGAGTACTTGAATTTCGGTTTGGCAGCGGTCTGGACCGTGTAGGTCCACTTGTCGCCCCAGTCCTTGAAGTCGGTGAGGATGAAGTGAGCGGCCAGGCTGGAGCGATCGCTGAGCTTGTAATCGACGCCCATGGTGCCGCCCCAGCGCAGGCGCGCGGTGCGATACTCGCGCAGCGTGAGGTCGTCGTAGTACGGCGGGGTCGCGGAGTTATTGGGGTTCAGGTCAGGCTGCGGCTCAATGTCGTTGTATCCGCGCCCGTTATAGTCGTAGCTGGCGCTCCCGATCACGCCCCAGCGCTTGCTTGCTCCAAAGCGCTTGCCGAGCGCGAAGCCCAGCAGGCCCATGTAGCGGCCGTTCATGATGGGCGAATAGCCCAGCGTGGAAATGGCGGTGAAGGTGGGCGCCTCGCCCGCCAGCTTCGTCACCATGTTGACCGATCCGCCGATGCCGTCCGCGTCCTGGTTGGCTGAGAGTGTCTTGTTCAGCTCGATCGACTGCACCATGTCCGCGGGAATGGTGGCCAGCAGCACCTGGCGCACGTTCGACTCCGGCGACGGAATGGTCACGCCATCAATCGTGGTGTTGGTCAGGCGAGGGTCCAGCCCGCGCACCTGCACGTAGACGGCCTCGCCTTCGTCGCGCTGCACGGTTACACCCGGCAGGCGGCTCACTGCATCCGCCACGTTGGCGTTGGGCAGCGCCAGGATCTCGGTCTCCGGCATCACCTGCAAGATGTTGGGCGAAGTGATCTCTTCGTTCACCGCCTGCACCATGTCTTTTCCGCTCTCCGCCGAAACCACCACCTGCTCGTTGCCCGAGGCAACCGTCAGCGTGGCATCGGCGCGGAGAGTCTGGCCGCCGGTAACCGTGATGTTCTTGTTCAGGTTGGTGAAGCCGATGCTGGTGATCTTGAGGACGTAGTCGCCGGATGGAACGCCGGAGAGAATGAACTCGCCCAGGCCGTCTGAAGTCGTGGACAGATTGGAGGGCGTGAGCTGCACGGATGCGCCCTGAATGACAGCCCCCGTGGAATCCGTCACGCGGCCGGTGATGGTTCCCTTGTCGGACTGGCCAAATGCAGAAACCGAAAGGAAGAAAAAAAGAACGAAAAATGAAAGATGAGCTAAGCGCATAGAACTCCTAAATCCGGGAGACCCCGGAGGTAACGGAGGGTCAGGCCGATGCCATGGCCTGCCGCTAACGTAGGAGTGCGTCTTGAAAGCAGGTTTACAGTTCTGTGAAAATTCGAGGTTGACTGCACTTATACCGGGGTGGGGCTCCGGTGCTGGGAACAGGATGGAAAATCGGCGGTCGTGTGCCAACGCGAAATCCCAATCAGGCGTAAAATATGCGCATGAAGCGTCTCTTCGCGATTGCGCTGCTTGTGATCGGGTTTGCGGTGCCGGCCTGTGCGCAGCGGGTTTCCTCGCACGGCGGCTCTTCCTTCCACTCTTCGCCCTCATTCCATGGAGGATTCAGCGCGCCGGCTTCGCGTGGCTCGGCGAGCGCTCCACGGTTCTCCGGCAGCCGGCCTGCTTTCGGGCCGCACATCTCTCAACCAGGAGTGACGCGCGGTTTTAGTCCCCGAGCGAATTACGGCATGAACTATGGCGCTCATTCACCCGCCGCGGGCCAGCACCGCGATCACGGCCGCTATCGTGGCGTTTACGTTTCGCCCTGGGGTTATGGCTACGGCGTGGGGCCGGCGCTGGGGTGGTATCCCGGCTATCTCGGGTATGCGGATGACTTCGGCTACGACGATGACTCGCAGGATACCGCGCCGTATTATGTGGCCAATGGCGCGCCGGATGCCGGCGATTATTCCGACCAGTACGCGCCCGATGGCTCAAACGGTCCCGCCGCACCGTATCCCAATGGTTCCGGCCCCAATGGCTACGGTCCTGACGGCTACGGTCCGGTCGCGCCCGCTCCCGGCCCGCCTGCGCCCCGCATGCCCTACCGGCCTTCCGCGCAGCCGTCCGCGCCTGCTGGCCAGGAGTCGATCACCCTCATCTTCAAGGACGGCCGTCCGGCGGAGCAGATTCAAAACTACGTGCTGACGCCAACCACGATCTACGCGGGCCGGCGAAACATCGCGCTCGATGAGATCGATATCGCCGCAACGCAGAAGGCCAATCGCGATGCGGGCGTCGATTTCCAACTGCCCAGCGCTGCCAATTAGCGCGCGGCCAGCAGCAGCTTGATCTGGCGGAAGCTGTAATTCGCCAGCGCCGTGTTGCCGCTTTGCCAGTCCATGCAGAGCACGCGCAACAGGTAGTGCATGGTGAGCGCCGGCAGCGCCGCCGGCGAAATTCCGAAGCGCTTCACATAACCCTGCAGCAGACGGTTTGAGCGCATCGCCTCCCATACCTTGCCCGGCCCATTGAAGTGCGAATCCTCGGTATAAAAGAAGCGGCAAACATCCTGCCACGGCAGGCTGTTGGGCACCGACCACTCCCAATCGAGCGGCACCACGCGCCCATCTGGATGGCGCTTCAGATTCCACGGCGCAAAGTCGCGGTGCTCCACAAAGCCCGGCAGCGGCTCCGCAAAGTCCAGCCACTCAAGCGCCCGCGCCAGCGTCGACGGCTCAAACGGCAGGTCGGCCCGATCGATCTGCGCCGCGATCTCATCGCGATAATTCGAGACACGCGTCGTGGTGCCCGTGTTGACCAGAAGATTCAGCAGATCCACGTGCGCCTCCGTCAGCGCCCGAGAGATGGGCTTGCCCTCAAGCCACGATTGCACCGCGATGCCGCGAGCCGCATCCTGAAACAGCGTGCGCGGCAGGTGCTCGATGCGCTTCACGCAATCCAGGATTGCCGCCTCGTTGAGAATGGCTGCGCTCGCGGCCGGCGCCAGCGGCACCTTGGCCACCGCTTTCACCTGCCGGTCTGCGCCGGTGAAAAACACAATCGCCTTGCGCGTGTGCGATGGATTGCCCACGTGAATCACCGCGGTCCACGCGTCGCTGAAGTCTTCAAGGCTCTGCCGCCAGTAAGAGGAATCCAGCGCCGCGCGCGAGTTCACCACGCCCGGCAGGCGCGGCAGCATGCGCGTGGACGCGGCAAACAGCACGCCACCCCAGCGCATCCTGGAACTCAGGTTCCATGCTCGCCAATTGCGCAGCACCGGAAGCGCCTTGCGCGGATCGCCCACAATGATCCAGCGCGGCTCCGCGCCCTGCGGAATGATGTGCACCGGCTGCTGTTGTGCAGCGCAGCCGCCGGCCGCAGCGGGGAACGCGACATCGAGCACATGCGGCGCGGTGAGGGGATCGAGAGATTCCGTCGAAGTCAGCATGGGTAGTCCGGAGTCTCCGAGCCGATTGCGTTGCCGGCCGGCGCAGCAGGCTGCAGCCCAAGCCGCGCCGCGGTTCGGCGCGCAAAGTGTGCAAGGATCGCCGCGGCGCAATCGTGAATCACAGCTGCACTGGGCTGCGCGGCGTTGATCACCACCGCCGACGGCAGCTTGCGCGCGACTTCAAGATATGCGGCGCGTTGGCGCACGATCTCGTCAAATGGCACCTCCTGCTTGCGCTTCCACAACACTTCGGCGGGCGCGTCGAGCAGGATCACCAGGTCAGGCCGCGGCGCCACGCGAGCCGCCAGACGCAGCAGCCACCGCGGGCCGCCGTAGCGCACGCGCTTGCTGTCCACCAGCAGATCGTAGACATAGCGATCGAAGAGCACCAGCCGCGAACGCCGCATGGCGGGCGCGATCTTGCATGCGTAGCCGAGCCAGTAGTCGGCGGCCAGAAAAAACACCTTCGCGACGGAGGCAAGCAAGCCACGCGGCCGCTGTCCATGCGGATCGGTGACCGGCGCCGTGGAGCTGGATGCATTGCCGCGCAGTACCTTGGGCCGCAGATGGAAGCGCTCGACCGAGCGAAACGCAGGCGCGAGCTGCCGGCTCATGGCCTGAATAGCAAGCGATTTTCCAGATCCGTCGGGGCCCATGAAGGCAATCCATCCGCCGGTCGGCCGCGTCACGCGATCCATAAAATGCAGCGCGCGCCCCGGCATCGAAGCCAGCCGGCCGGCCGGCGATTCCGCGGGCTTGTGCTTCATCTCCGCGCGGAAGTCACCGATCCGCGCCGACATTTCGGCCCAGTCGTCGCACACCGCCATCCGCCGTAGCGCGTCTCGCCCGCGCCCGCTCCAGTAGCGGCCTATCATGCGGTCGCAGCCGAGGCTGTCCTGCTGGTAGAGCCGGTGCAGCTTGTGCCCGTGCTCTTCGGTCAGGCTGCGCTTGTTGAGCCGCTTGATGAGGTAGTAGGCGAACTCGTGCGCGGGTGATGGAATCCAGAGACCACGCGAATTCTGGCGCCGTCCAGCCAGCACTTCATCCGCGCGCAGCCACAGCGCTCCGAAATGCCTATAGTCCGATGCCGCATCCGGCTGCACAATGGTGAGGCTCGACCCTGCCAGCGAAGCCAGAAAATACGCGCGCCCCGTCAGCTCATGATCCACCGCCTGGAAAAACTGCGTGCCCGTCTGCCGCGCTACGTCTTCCACGATCCGCGGCAACTGCTTGAAATCTTCCCGGCTCACCATGAAGTCGATGTCCGTATCGAAAGACTCCGGCAGCCGCTCGTGGCCCGACAGCAGGCAATATGCCTTGCATCTGGCCTGCAGCGCGCCGATCAGCGCGCGCGCCACACATGCTTTCACCAGGGCGGCATCGGTTGGCGGCGCGTCGATAAGATTCACTTGCGGCAAGGTCGTTTTCCTCTGCTTCTGTGTTGCCAGGTCTTTGGCCGCCTGATGCTGTACCAATGATGGGTGCCCCAGGTCCCGATTTTGGGATCTGGGAAAACACAAACTCAACCCACCAAATCACGCGGTCAGAGACCGATGAGTACCACGCCGTCCGATCGTTCGGCGGCTTAAAACGTGCGGCCTTTGAAAATCGCATAGCTGATGCCCACGCTCACACCGTTCGGCTTCAGCGAACTCGATGGAATTTCAGGAATGCCCACGGCTTTTGGCCAGAACTGATATTCGTAGTCCGCCCGCACCCGCAGGCGCGAACTCCACGTGTAATCCACCCCGCCGCCGGGCGCGATGGCCAGATAGCCGCCGTGCGCCAGGTGATAGGGAAAGTTGATTTCGCCCGCGCCTGCAAGCACTTTCGCGTAGGGCCGCAGGCGGCCTTTCATGGGAAACGTGTAACGCGGCCCGATCAGGTAGTCGTACTCGCTGAAACTGTTGGCGCCGTTGAGCGTCAGCCAGCGCGCTTCGCCCTCCGCGCCCAGGTGAAAGAACATGGGAGGCGTCCAGTCGACGTATGTGCCCACGCCCATCACCTTGTTAGAAGCGTAGTCGGCGTCGAAATAGCTGAACAGCCCGCCCGCCGTCAGCAGGTGCCGGCCTTCGTATCCGGCGGGCACCACCTGGGCGCATGCGCACGCCGACGAAAAGAGCAGCGCGCAGAGAATTGAAATTCGTGGCAACATTCCTTACTCCTGCAAATGAATTCAAGCTGCGGCGGCCGTAACAATTTGTCGGTTCGGCCTGCCGTTGGCGTTTCCCGTTGTTCAGTTCGGAAAAAATGCGCGGGCTCGAGAGAAGCGTGCGCGCGGCCCCCGAAGCCGCGCTGCTCCCGGCGTACAAGTTTCTTCAAGGCGCCGTCTGGGTTACAAACGGCCCGTCCATCACGTAAAGCCGGCCGTCGCCGATGTTGCAGGGCGACACCACGCAGTTCTCCACTTTCCTGGTCACGAAGGCCAGCCCGTTCGATCCCCAGCGAACGATGTGCTGCGGAATGCCTTCCACCAGGTAGAGCGGAAGCCGCGCCACAGTGCCGTGCGTGTCGATGTTGAACGACTCCACCGTGTAGGCCACGGTCTGGTCTTCGGTCGCCGTCTGGCCCACAAAGTACGCATTGCCCATGGCCGAGTCGGGAACCATGACGCCCTCCGACGCGAAGTTCCCGGTCTGCGTTCCGGAAGCGGTGTTCACAACCTCTCCGTCGTCCCCATACAGCAGTTGGTTAGCGCTGTCGTAGTGGATGCGCAGATTTTGAATCGGGAAGAAGTTGGGATGATCGCTGCTCAGCGCAACTCCGTTTGCCGAGACGGCGAGCTCGTAGAAATCGCCCTCGTAGTTTTCGTTGTTGGCTCCGTAGATAGTGTTGCCGTCGGCGCTCCACTCGATCGTATCCAGCAGCACCTGGCTCGGCTGAGTGGAGGGCGACACCACGCCGGGCCTCTGCACGCCGCCGTCGTAGATGGCCACGCCGCCCTGCGCCTGCACGATAGAGACGGTCGATGGAATGCCGCGCGCCACCGCGATGGTGTTCGAGTCCTTCGGATCGACCTCGAGATCCATGGCGTAATACGATCCGAGATTCTGATCGGAGCCGAGTGAGATGCTGAGATCCGGCACGCCGGTCTCGTTGCCCAGGGCGAGCCGCTCCACGGTGCCTTTGCCATCGAGGCCGACATAGAGATACAGGCCATCGGCAGAGAGTGCAAGGCGATCGGGATTGCTGCCGGTGCCCGGCGAGTATGTCCACAGCGGCACCAGCGTAACCGGATCGATGGCCATCACGGTGTCGGGATTCTTGATGATGCTGGCGTTGTTGGCGCTGGGCTGCGAAATATACATGATGTTGCGCGGTCCATCCCACGCCAGGTCGTTGACCTCGCTGAAGAGGATGTCCATGCCCACCAGATACGGAATCGGATTGGAGGCCTTCGACTGCGTATTCATCGCGGTCACCGGTACCTCGGCCACAGCGGTAAGCAGGGACGCGGGTACCGTGGCAGTGAGTTCGATGTCGCTCACCACGGTTGTCGCCAGCGCAGTGTTGCCGAAGTACGCAACGCAGCCCGGCGCGAAAAACTCGCCGTTGAGCGTCATGGTGAATCCCGGATCGCCCACCTGGCTCTTGGTGGGGCTGATCGAGGTAAGTATCGGCGTGGTCTTCGGGTTCACCGTGATGGTGAACTGCAGCACGTTCGATACGGTGCTGTCGGGATTAAGCACAAACACATTGGCTGTGCCAACGTCGTTGAACCACGTGCCCGCGATGGTTGCCGTCAGGCTGGTGCTGGAGCCAAAGTTTGTAGGCATCGCCGTGCCGTCCCAGATGACCTGGCTGCCGCTCACAAAGCCCGTGCCAACCGTGGTGAGTGTCAGGCTGGGGATGTCGTTGTACGACGTGGGCGGATTGAGCGAGGTGAGCGTGGGCGGCGTGTCACCACCGCCCGAGCCGCCCGTGACCAGCAAATAGAGCGAGTTGGTGTTGGTGTTGTTGGGCCCGCTGACGGCAACGGCAATGGCCGTGGCCGAAGCAATGCTGGACGCGGCAACCGTGGCCGTTGCCTGCGTGGATGAGGTTACCGTTGTGGACACCGCGGTGCCATTGAGCGTGATCTGGTCTCCCGATGCGAAGCCGACACCGGTCGCGGTCAGCGTGAATGACGGGCTTCCGGCCGCAACAGAATTCGGAGAAATCGAGGCCAGGTTGAAGGTGGATGTGCCGCCGCCGCCACCTGTGATCGTCAGCAACTTTGAATTCGAGGTGGTAGTGTCGGGATTCATCACGCGCAGCGTCACCGCGCCGCCGGCTGCGATCTGCTCGGCTGTGATGGGTGCAGTCAACTGCGTGTCGGAGACAAACGTGGTGTTCAGCGCGACGCCGTCCCACAGGATCTGTGTGCCGCTCACATAATTGCTGCCGCCGGCGGTGAGAGTGAATGCTCCGCTGGCCGAAGCCACCGTATCCGGAGTAATCGAAGAAAGCGTGGGCGTGACTACGCCCTGGAATCCTCCGCATCCTGCAAGCATTGTGGAGAGAGCCAGTAGCACGAGAGCGATATGAACGCGAGACAGACGCATCCTCATAGGAAGATTTGGCCTTTCCAGATAGTCGGCTGTGAACCCGATCCGCGCTGGGATCGGACAGAATGAGTTAGATGCGCGCTCGCGGCGATTTCGATGCCCTCAAACTTTTTTCTTCTCCCCCGCCCGCGCAGCGCCCGCCGCGATTGCCCTCTGCGCCAGCTCGGCTCGCACCACGAATCGCCCCGTATTCATTGCGGGTTGCGCGCACCTGTTCCATTCGTTGGACGCCGCCGCAACTGTACGGAGCCAACGCGTTTCCCTTCGGCTGCATCTCAGTTTGATAGCGTGACTGGTGCTGTCGGAAAGGGCCGCCCGCACAAACATGCTGAAAGCGAACATCTCGGGGTACACATCGAATTAAAAAAGCAAGGCGGTTGGAAGCTGGGCATCCGTTCGTCTGGATGAGATATATCTGTCCCGCTCCTGTTCTGCGCCACTGCTGCAAGCGGAAGTTGTGTTCTGTTGTGATTTGAAGGCTTGGTTTTGCGGCGGCGAGCGTCGGGGAAAATCCAAAACAACCTTGGTCATTCACCGGCCACGGCGACCCTGTGTCTCCGCTCCTGCGATCCCATGCCGGCAAGTGCTGATTAACTATTCAACATTCAATTGGCCAGGAGTAACGTATGTCCGAATGCCGCATTCCCCGGGCGGGGTTGTTTTCGCTTCTCGTGTTATCGATCGGCAGCGCGCTCGGTGCTCAGACACTGACTGTCTCTCCCAAACAGATTTCGTTCCCCAACCAGGCTACCGGCCAGGCCAGCGCGCCTTCCCAGGTGAGCATCACCAACACGGGGGCGAGCGCGATCGGTATATCGGCCATCCAGGCAGCCGCTCCATTTTCAGAAACGACAGATTGCGGCAAGTCGCTTGCAGCAGGCGCCACCTGCACGGTTTACGTCGTCTTCACGCCCAGCGCGGCACAGTACTACACCGGCAGCCTCACCATTACCGGCACCGCGACGGGTTCGCCGCAGACCGTGGCGCTGGCCGGCAGCGGCGTTCCTCCGGTAAGCTTCACGCCGGCGCAGGGCGGGTATTATTTCTACAATCAGATCGTCTCCACGCCCAGTACTCCGCAGGTTGTAACCATTATCAACAACCAGTCGATGAGCCTGGAAATCAGCTCCATCGCGTCGTCGGCGGATTTTCCATTCACCACAACCTGCACCATCGGCAGCCAGCCGCAAAATGAACTGGCCGCAGGCAAGAGCTGCACGGTGAGCCTCGAATTCGATCCGCAGGCCCTCGGCCAGCGCACTGCCAATCTCACTATCGCAAACAACGCGCCCGGCAGCCCCATTGTCGTTCCGCTGCAAGGCACAGGCATTGCCGGCTCGCCGGCCGCGGGCGTGAACGTGACGCCGCCCGCCCCGTGCATGATGCAGTCGCAGGTGCTGCAGTTTGCATACAACACCACCGGCCTCAGCAACACCTCCGTGAAGTGGTATGTCGATGGCCTGCTCAACGGCAGCGCCGCCGTCGGCACTATTTCAAGCTCGGGCCTTTACACCGCACCCACCTCTGTCGGCACTCATGTGGTGAGGGCCGTCAGCGTATCGAACGACGCGGTCTCCGGCGAGGCTGCGCTGAACGTGACGCAGACGCCCACCTTTGAAATCTATCCGTATTCCGCTTCCATTCCGGCAGGCGGCCAGCAGACCTTCCAGGCACAGATTTGCATGGTGCCCGATACCACGGGAATCACCTTTACGGTGGATGGCGTCGCCGGCGGCAACGCGACGACGGGCACCATCACCAGTGCCGGAGTCTACACGGCTCCGGCAGTTGCGGGCACGCACCATGTTCTGGTGACCAACGCGAAGATTGGAAAAACAACCGGCTCCGACGTAACGGTCTTCTCCAGCATCGTGGCCGACTTCGGCTCGCGCACCTTCACCAGTTATCCGGTTCCCGCCGATATGTTTGGCACCGGCCGCGGCGAATCCATTCCCACAACTTCAGCCCGGCAGCTGCTCACGTCGGCCGGGCTCAACGATACGCGTCTCAATGCGCAGATACCGCTGGTTTACGCCAGCGAAACTCCCAACTGGCCGCCCATCGATGCGCTCATGACGACCCTGCAGGCTGCGGGCCAGCACGCCATGCTTCAGATGGTGTATTCGCCCTCGTGGCTGCAGCCAACCACCGGCCCATGTGTCGCTCCAAATGAATATTCCGCGCCCACCAACGTGAATGAGTGGGCGCAGATTGCGGCCGCCTACGTGCACCACATGGACACCACCTTCCCCGATGTCGTGACGGATTATGAGATCTGGAACGAGCCCAACGCGACCGGCATGTGCGCAGGCGACCATCTGCAGACTTATCTGGCGATCTATGCCGCCGCGGCTCCGGCCATGAAGACTCAGGCAGCCGCGGATGGAAAGACGATCCGTGTCGGCGGCCCGGTGCTTTCGGGTTACTCCGCCCTCTGGATTTCCAATCTGCTCACGAACGCAGACACCGCGCCCTATGTGGACTTCATCAGTTACCACCAGTACATGTTCGGACTTACCGGGCTGCCGGTGCAGTGGAACACTTACACCGGCTACCCTTCGCTCTACCAGGAGACGCAGGATCCGAGCGTCGGCGCATGGGCCAACTACGACAAGGTGCAGCAGCAGGTGGCGGCCGGTAAACAGCCGGCCGGCGCGAAAACCCCAATCTACGTCACCGAGTTCAACACCAACTGGTCTTACTTCCAGGATTGCTGCCGCAACAGCGCTACTTATTCGCCGGTATGGAATGCGCTGTATGCCACCGATATGCTGGACTCTGTTTACAAGGGCACTGCCAAGGTGCCTGACAAGCTGATTTACTTTGCCGGCTCGGCGTACCCGTGGTTCTGCATGATCGGCGTCCAGGACAAGAACTCGGATTGCCTCTATTCAGCCGGTGCAACGCCCGTTCCCTATCCTCAGTACTACGTGTATGACCTGCTGGCTTCAAGTCATTACCTGGGCTTGTCTGCCGGCGGCTACATGGCGAAGAGCATCAGCACGCCAACGGGCGGCGGCGGCCTGGCGACGACGGCGTTTTACACCGCTGGCCAGGATGCGATCGTCGTCACCAACCCCACGGGGACCGCTTACTCGCACATTGTTGTGACCTTTGCCAATCCGGGCTTCTCAACCACCCAGGGCACGCTCTATACCATCGAAGATGGTGTGTCCATCGGTTCTTCCACGGTATCCTTCTCGGCGCTGGGCACGAGCCTTTCGACAACCATCGATGTTCCGGCTTATTCAGTGCAGGCGATTTCTATCAAGTAGTTTGAACCAATGCACACGCGGCTCTGGCTGCTGCCTGACCGGGCAGCGCCAGGGCCATTCTGTTTTCAGTGCGCCGCTTTGAGCTCAAACAGAACAGGCTTTGAACCCACCATGACCGGCTGACCGTTAGCCGTCTGCTGCGTCCCTCCCACCACGGTGTAGGAAACTACCTTCGCCATATCAGGGAAGGCCGCCTGCCCTCCGGTGCTCCATGCAGCGCGATACAGCGTGTTGCCCTTCTGGAGATCGCACACCCATAGTGTCGAAGGCCCCAGCGGATGACACGGCGCTGCGGCGGTGGTGCCGCTCAGCCACGCGGACACCTGCTGGAATGCAGCGCCCGCGGGCGTAGGCCCGCTGCCCTCGCGCCAAAGCGTACCCCACTCCGGGTTGTCCCACTGATACCAGTAGGCGCGCGCAATGCCGCTCGTGAATTGAATGAGATACCACTTCACCAGAAATGCGGCCTGGTCGTTCGCGTCGGGGAGCTGCTCGTTCCTGCCCCATCCGCCTTCGGTGTCCCAGATGGGCATCTGGCCCAGGTGATGGCGGTCGAGGACCACGTGCAGCGCCTCGATCTGCCGTGCCAGATCCTCGGCCGGCAGCGCCGGACGGTCGTTCCTTCCGGCGTATCCGTGCCACGCGATCGCATCGGCATACTTGCCGCCGCCGGCCGACAGATACTGATCCAGCCACACGTCGTGCGGCGTGGGCCAGCCCGTGGACGACGCCGACGGACTGACTACAATCGCATTCGGATCGATGGACTTGATGATGGGATAGGCGCGCGCCGCCAGGACCGTCATCTGCTGCGCAGTGCCCGACCAATAGGCCGTTGCGTTGGGCTCGTTCCACAACTCATAGCTGGCGATGCGGCCCTTGTAGCGCGTCACCAAAGCGCGGACAAAGTCCTCCCAGTCCGCGGGGTTCGGCGGCGCGGCGCACCCCGTCCGCTTGCCATTGCAGGGCTCGTCCGGGCGAGTGCTGGCCCACCGCGGCGTGTTCAGAAAGAGGTAGTCGAGCTGGACATTTTTCTCCTGCGCCTGCTTGACCCAGAAGTCGAGCGATTCCCAATCGTACTGGCCTTTGGCCGGCTCCAGCGCGATCCACGAGACACCCGCCGGCCTCATGCTGCCAAACTGCACCGCCGGCCAGTGGCGTCCCGGAGACAGCGTGTGCATGCCCATGAACTCCGGGGTAAAGCGGACGGGCCGCAGAGCGGGAATGCCGGCGCTGCGATCGGCAACCGGCGTCTGCGGTCCCGGTCCCGACGCCTGAATGGCTACTGAGATCGGCAATAGCGCGCAAAAGAAAATGAATCGCATGGCTGTCACTTTTCTTCACCTCTCATCGGGAGTTGGAAAATCGCTCTGGCGGGAGTGCCACCGCATCAATGTATAGATGCAAGATCGAGGGGAACCGCGAACGCGAATCCTGCATCTAAACGCCGCGCCCCACATAGCGGCAATTCAAGCCCACCCCACCCTGCCAGCGCGCCCGGCGCCGCATGTTGCTGCGCGAGCGAACTCGCAGCCTGCTTCAAATCGCTTTGATCTCCTCACTGCATCTTTCGCTGGCGGCCAACCCGAGCAGGCGGAATGTGAATTTTTCGCATCATAGAGAAAATGCGGGCTCTGAATTCGCGACGTTTTCTCTGCGATTTTCCTATCCCATGAATAAAACGCACGCATGGCTTTACGCATCGTATTAGTTACCACATACGATCCTCGCACTTAGGGGTCGGGGGCAAAACCAAACTAAATTCGTCAGCGTCAAAATGCGAACTTAGAGCACAGGCGCAAGCAAGTCAATCCAGCTGGAAATCGATCGGCGCAGCAGCGGCGCATTTTGAAAGGACCCGAAGCGAATGGCGCATTGAGCGGCCATTCGGCGGAGATCGCTTTCTTCATTTTTAGGGCTGGAGGGCCATAGGAATCATGAATACGAACGCAATTTCGGCAACGCGGGTGGCAGGGGGCGAATACGCCGCGCAGCCAACGGTCCTTCAAGACTGGAAATCGATCCCCTTTTCGATACCGCTCTTCAGAATGGCCGCGGACTTTGTCCTGGTGCTGTTTGGAACCACGGTGGGCGGAGCGATCGGCCACTTCATGCAGCGGACTACAACGTTTGAGCTCAGCCCGGAGCGGCTCTTCCTCGGTTCCCTCATTTATTCCGGTCTCGTCCTTTGCCTTCTCATTGGCGACAACGCTTACCCGCGCGTCTGCAGTCTGCTTCACATCAAGGAGACAGAAATTGTGCTCCGCGTCTCCATCAAGGCGATCGTCGTCTGCGTAATCCTGTGCGTCATCGCGCGCTTGCCGATTCCCCGCATGGCCACGCTGGGCGCATGGCTCTCAGGCACGCTCTACCTGAGCATCGGCCGCGTCTGGGTGCAGGACGCGGTGCGCAAGCACTTCTCTCCTTCCTTTCCCAAGCGGCGCACCCTCATCTACGGCACCAAGCGCACCGCCCGCCGGTTCTTTACCGGCGCACTCCATTCGCCCATGCTCGGCATCGACCCGGTGGGATTTGTGAGCAGCAACGCCAGCGAAACCACCGACGCGATTTACAGCAACGACTATTTCCAGCGCGACTCGCGGCCCGTCTTTCACGAGCCGCTCTCCGTGGAGATGCTCAAGCGGATGGGCATCCAGGACATCTTTGTCTGCGACCCCAAGGTCTCCGACTTCGACCTCAATGCAGTGCGCGAAGTGGCGCAGTCCGCCAACTGCTCCATCTCCATGGTCGATAACCAGGAGATCCTGGCCAGCCGCCTGCCCACCTGGGTGTGGGAGATGGATGGCCTGGTGGTGGCGACCACTGTGCTCAACGATCCGGGCCGCTTCTATCGAGTGGCCAAGCGCCTCCTGGATATCGTCGTCTCCGCGCTGCTGATTGCGCTGAGCGCGCCCATCTGGGCCATGCTGGCCATCGCGATCCGCATGGAATCCAAGGGGCCGATCTTCTTCCACCAGACGCGCATCGGGCGCAATGGCCAGCCGTTTGAGATTCTCAAGTTCCGCAGCATGAGAGTGGACGCGCCCAAGTATGCGCGCTCTCCGGACGAGAAGAACGATCCGCGCATCACGCGCGTCGGCCGTTTCCTGCGCAAGACCAGCTGTGACGAAGTGCCGCAGCTCATCAATGTATTGATGGGCGACATGTCGCTGGTGGGACCGCGGCCTGAGATGCCCTTCATCACCGAAGAGTACGGGCCGCTCGAGGCGACGCGCCTCACCGTGCCGCAGGGCATCACGGGGTTCTGGCAGTTGAGCGCCGATCGCCGCTATGCCATTCATCAGTCGATCGAATACGACCTCTACTACATTCAGAACCGCTCGGTGTTGCTGGATGTCGCAGTACTGCTGCACACGATGGTGTATGCGGCCAAGGGAATCTAAGAAGCGCATTTGAACTTGATTACCGAGTGCGGCTGCGGGGGTGGCCGCGCTCTCAATATCTGACTTCACAAGCACTCCTTGCATTTCCCCACGTCGACAATGCGCATCAAAGGAATTGGACAATTTCCATGAAAGTATTGATGGTTCACAACCGGTATCGGCAGCGCGGCGGAGAAGACGCCGTTGCCGAAGCTGAGACGCATCTGCTCGGGGCGCATGGCGTCGAGGTGGAGCGGCTGGATGTGGACAACGATGCAATTCATGGGCTGGGCGGAAAGATTCATGCGTCGATCGGCTTGTTTGCCGGTTCGTCCGCGGTCAATGACAGGGTGTCGAAGGCGCTGGCGGGTTTCAACCCGGATGTGGTGCATGTGCACAACTGGTTTCCCACGCTTTCCGCATCCATCTTCAATAAGTGCCGGCGCGCGGGCGTGCCCGCCGTGCACACGCTGCACAACTATCGCCTCCTGTGCGCGGGCGCAACGCTGTTTCGAGATGGCCGCGTGTGCGAGGACTGCGTGGGAACCGCGCTGCGGATGCCTGGCGTGATGCACGGCTGCTACCGAGGCAGCACCACGGGCACCGCGGTGGCTACGGCCGGCATGTTGACGCATTGGGCAACGGGCACATGGCACCGGTCGGTCGATCGCTTTATTGCGCTGAGCGAGTTTGCCAGGACCAAGCTGATCGAGGGCGGATTGCCGGCGGACAAGATTACGGTCAAGCAGAATTTTGTGGATCCGGCGCCGGAGCCGGGCGCGGGCGGCGGCGGCTACCTGCTCTACGCGGGCCGCCTTACTGAAGAGAAGGGGCTGCGCGTGTTGCTCGAGTGCTGGAAGAGCGGCCCCAATCTGCCTGTGCTCAGGATCGCCGGCACTGGTCCGCTTGAAGCGGAAGTGCGCGCGGCCGCGCTCGCTCTGCCCAACGTGGAGTGGGTCGGCGGCAAGAGCAGCGCGGAAACGGTGGAGCTGATGAGGCACGCCAAGGCTCTCCTCTGCCCTTCGTTGTGGTACGAAGGCATGCCGCGCGTGACCATCGAGTCGCTTGCCGTGGGAACACCGGTGGTGGCATCCAGGATTGGCTGCTATCCGGAAATGATTGTGGACGGCGAGTCGGGCGTGTTGTTTCCCGCCGGCGATGTGAGCGGATTGCTCAGCCGTCTGCGTGGTCTTGAAGTGAGAGACGGCTACAGTGAGATGCGCACCGCGGCACGCCGCCGCTTTGAGCAGGAGTACACGGGAGCGAGGAACATTGCGCTCCTGCTTCAGATTTATCGGGGGGTAATGGCCGCGGAAAGACAGGTATACCCAGTCGCCGTTTCGGCCTGAACCAAATGCAACAACGCACGCGCGGCGCGGGCCGCATGTGCGCGGGGAACAAGCACGGCATCGAACTCATTTGAACCGGCAAGCCATGGAGCTTGGCCGGCAGCCCTCAGGAAT
>Ga0302324_100008942_pt1 | contig 21060 bp, 17 predicted proteins | sample Palsa_T0_1_FD_201949 | JGI IMG/M metagenome (GOLD analysis project Ga0302324, IMG submission 201949) | Peat permafrost microbial communities from Stordalen Mire near Abisko, Sweden - Palsa_T0_1 | ecosystem: Environmental > Terrestrial > Soil > Palsa > Peat permafrost | place: Sweden: Abisko...
GCCCGATCAGCGAGGACTTGCCATCGTCCACCGAGCCGCAGGTGATGAAGCGCAGCAGGCTCTTGTCCTTGTGCCGCTGCAGATAGCCTTCGATGCCGCCGGCACCGAGATCCACAGACAGGCCCGTGCCCGTGCCGCCGCCCGCATCCGAGCCCGCGTCGCCCTGCGCGCCCATCAGAAATACCCCTCTTGCTTTCTCTTCTCCATCGACGCCGCCCCATCCTTGTCGACACCGCGTCCTTCGCGCTCTGAAGTCTTCGTCGCCAGCATTTCGGCGATCACCCCGGGCACATCATCGGCACTGCTGAGGGTCGCTCCCGTCAGCGGATAGCAGCCCAGAGTGCGGAAGCGCACCGACAGGGTCTGCACGCGATCGCTCTCGCTCAGCGGCAACCGCTCATCGTCCACCATGATCAAGCGGCCGTCGCGCCGCACCACCGGCCGGGGTTTGGCGAGATACAAGGGCACGATCGGCACCTGCTGCAGATGGATGTACTGCCACACATCCAGCTCGGTCCAGTTCGACAAGGGGAACACTCGAATGCTTTCGCCGCGGTTCTTGCGCGCGTTGTACAGCGACCATAATTCGGGGCGCTGATTCTTCGGATCCCAGCGATGCTGCGCGGAACGGAATGAAAACACGCGCTCCTTGGCGCGGCTCTTCTCCTCGTCCCGGCGGCCGCCGCCGAATGCCGCGTCGAAGCCGTGCTTATCCAAGGCCTGGCGCAAGGCCTGCGTGAGCATGATGTCCGAATACGCGGCGCCGTGAGTCCACGGCTTGACGCCGGCACGCTCGCCCTCTTCGTTGGTATGCACCAGCAGTTCCAAGCCGTACTTGGCAGCCGTGGCGTCGCGGAATTCGAGCATTTCCCGAAAATCCCAGCCCGACGCGATCTGCAGCAGCGGGAATGGCGGCTTGGCGGGTGCAAAGGCCTTGCGTGCCAGATGCAACATCACCGAGCTGTCCTTGCCCACTGAATACAGCATGACCGGCTTCTCACACTCCGCGACCACTTCGCGGAAGATGTAGATGCTCTCGGCCTCGAGTCGCTGCAAATAATCCAGAGCGGACATTATCCTGAGAATTTCGCCGGGGTCTTGCGGCGCACTTCGTCCGCGGTCACGCCGGGCGCGACCTCGATGAGCTTGAACGCATCCTTGCGGCTGGGCCGCGAGAACACCGCCAGATCGGTGATCAGCATGTCCACGACATTGGTTCCGGTCAAAGGCAGTTCGCAGCGCGACTTGAACTTAGGGTCGCCGTCCTTCGAGGTGTGATCCATGACCACCACCACTCGCTTGACGCCGGCGACCAGATCCATCGCACCGCCCATGCCCTTCACCATCTTGCCCGGAATCATCCAATTGGCAAGGTCGCCGTTTTCCGCCACTTCCATGGCGCCGAGGATGGCCAGATCGATGTGGCCGCCGCGAATCATGCCGAAGCTGTCGGCGGAAGAGAAATACGAAGTCATGGGCAGCGCCGTCACCGTCTGCTTGCCGGCATTGATCAAATCGGCGTCTTCCTCTCCCTCGAAGGGAAAAGGTCCCGTGCCCAGCATGCCGTTCTCCGACTGCAGCACGACCTTCATGCCGGGCGGAATGTAATTCGCGACCAGGGTCGGTATGCCGATCCCCAGATTCACGTAAAAGCCGTCGGACAGCTCTCGCGCCGCACGTGCGGCCAAATCCTCACGCGACCACGGCATTCGACTTCTCCTCACGCTTGCGCACGGTGCGCTTCTCGATCAACTTGGTATAGCGCGGGCCCTGAACGATGCGCTGTACGAATATACCCGGTGTATGGATATTGTCCGGATCGAGGGACCCGACCGGCACCAGCTCCTCGACCTCGGCGATGGTGCAATGGGCGGCGGTCGCCATATTGGGATTGAAATTGCGCGCGGTCTTGCGGTAGACGAGGTTGCCCTCGGCATCGCCCTTCCAGGCCTTGACCAGCGACACGTCGGCCACCAGCCCCGTCTCGAGCACATAGGTCTCGCCGTCCACGATCTTGGTTTCCTTGCCTTCGGCGACCAGCGTGCCGGCACCCACCTTGGTGTAGAAGCCGTAAATGCCGGCCCCGCCCGCGCGTATGCGCTCGGCAAGCGTGCCCTGCGGATTGAACTCCAGTTCCAATTCGCCGGCCAAATACTGCCGCTCGAATTCCTTGTTCTCGCCCACGTACGAAGAGATCATCTTGCGGATCTGGCGGGTCTGCAGCAGCAATCCCAGTCCCACACCGTCGAGACCCGCATTGTTCGACACCACCGTGAGATTGCCGATGCCTGACGCGTGCAGCGCATCGATCAAATTCTCAGGGATACCGCAAGCCCCAAATCCGCCGCACATCAGGGTAATGCCCTCCTTGACGACCCCCTCCAGCGCCGACGCCGCATCCGGATACACCTTGGTGTTCATCGGACCCTCTTTGTAACGTTGATCATCCCATCCCCCTGAACCCGACCCGCTCGCCGGGCCCCACCGCTAGTACCGATACTGGTCGACCTTGTAAGGCCCCTGCTTCTCCACCCCGATATAGCGCGCCTGGACATCCGTCAACTCCGTCAATTGCGCGCCCAGCTTCGAGAGCTGCAACCGCGCGACTTTCTCATCCAGATGCTTCGGAAGCACGTACACGCCGATCGGATACTTCGGGGTGTTGGTGAACAGCTCGATCTGCGCGAGCACCTGATTGGCGAACGAGGAGCTCATCACATAGGACGGGTGCCCCGTGCCGCAACCTAAGTTCACGAGCCGGCCCTCGGCCAGCAGAATGATCCGCTTGCCGTCGGGAAAAATCACATGATCGACCTGCGGCTTGATGTTGTCCCAGGCATATTGGCGCAGTGCGGCCACTTCGATTTCATTGTCGAAATGCCCGATGTTGCACACGATGGCCTGATCCTTCATGCGCTTCATGTGTTCGTGCGTGATGACGTGGAAATTGCCGGTCGCCGAGACGAATATGTCGGCCTTGTCCGCGGCGTAGTCCATCGTGACCACCCGGTAGCCTTCCATCGACGCCTGCAAGGCGCAGATCGGATCGATCTCGGTCACCCACACCTGCGCCGACAATGCGCGCAAGGCCTGCGCCGAGCCCTTGCCCACGTCGCCGTAACCGCAGACCAGGGCCACCTTGCCCGCGATCATCACGTCGGTGGCGCGCTTGATGGCGTCCACCAAGGACTCACGGCAACCGTACAAATTGTCGAACTTCGACTTGGTGACCGAGTCGTTGACATTGAAGGCCGGAAACGCGAGTTGACCCTCCTTGGCCATTTGATAGAGGCGTTTGACCCCCGTGGTGGTTTCCTCGGTGACGCCCTTGATCTTGGCGAGCCGCGTCGAATACCACTTCGGATCGGCGGCGAGCTTGGCCTTGATCGCGGCGAACAGGCATTCCTCTTCCTCGTTGCCCGGCCGTGCGATCAGGGAGGCGTCCTTCTCCGCCTTGGCGCCCAGATGCAGCAGCAGCGTGGCATCGCCACCGTCGTCCAAAATCATGTTCGAGTGGCCGCCGTCCGGCCATTCGAATATCCGATGCGTGTAATCCCAATACTCGGCCAGCGACTCGCCCTTGACGGCAAACACCGGCGTGCCACCGGCCGCAATGGCCGCGGCCGCATGATCCTGGGTCGAATAGATATTGCACGAGGCCCAGCGGACCTGCGCACCCAGGGCATTCAGGGTCTCGATCAGCACGGCCGTCTGAATGGTCATGTGCAACGAGCCCGTGATGCGCGCGCCGCGCAAGGGCTGCTGGGCCGCGAACTCGTGCCGGATGGCCATCAGGCCCGGCATTTCAGTTTCGGCGATCTTGATTTCCTTGCGGCCCCAGTCCGCCAGGCTCAAGTCCTTGACCAGAAAATCGTGTGGTTGTTTGATTGCTGCGTTCATCTTAAGTTTTCCTCAGGCGCTTAGGCAGCGCGCGTGGCCTTGAGCTCGGCGGCAAGCGTGCTCGCCTTGTCGGTGCGTTCCCAGCTGAACTCGGCCTCCTTGCGGCCGAAGTGCCCGTAGGAAGCGGTCTTCTGATAGATGGGCCGCGCGAGGTCCAGCATTTCGCGCAAGCCGAATGGGGTCAGATCGAAATGCGCACGCACCAGCTGCGTCAGACGCGTGTCGGGCAATTTACCCGTGCCGAAGGTTTCGACCATGATGGAGGTGGGTTCAGCCACCCCGATGGCATACGAAACCTGCACTTCGCAGCGCTCGGCCAGACCCGCGGCGACGATATTCTTGGCCACGTAGCGGGCGGCATAGGCCGCCGAACGATCCACCTTGGAGGGATCCTTGCCGGAGAAAGCGCCGCCGCCATGGCGCGCGAATCCGCCATAGGTATCGACGATGATCTTGCGTCCCGTCAGGCCGCAATCGCCCACCGGCCCGCCGATGACGAATCGTCCGGTGGGATTGATGTGGTACTTGGTGTGCTTGTCGATCCATTTGGCCGGCAGCACCGGCTTCAAGATCTCCTCGATGACGGCCTCACGCAATTTCTTCGTGCTGATGCTGTCCTCGTGCTGCGTCGACAGGACCACCGCTTCGAGCCCCACCGGCTTGTCGTTTTCGTAGCGCAGGGTGACCTGGCTCTTGGCGTCCGGCCGCAGCCAGGGCAGCTTGCCGCTCTTGCGCACCTGGGCCTGGCGCTTCACCAGACGATGCGCCAGCGTGATGGGCGCCGGCATCAGCACGTCCGTTTCATTGGTGGCATAGCCGAACATCAGACCCTGATCGCCCGCCCCCTGCTTGCGCTCGTCTTTGCGATCCACGCCCTGGGCGATGTCCGGAGACTGTTTGCCGATGATATTGAGCACTCCGCAGCTGGCGCCGTCGAAGCCCATGTCCGAGTGGTCATAGCCGATATCGAGCACGGTTTTGCGAACGATGGCCTCGACGTCCACCCAGGCACTCGTAGTCACCTCACCGGCCACGATCACGACGCCGGTCTTGACCAGGGTCTCGCAGGCCACCCGGCCCTTGACGTCCGCGGCCAGAATGGCATCGAGGATGGCATCCGAAATCTGGTCGGCGACCTTGTCGGGGTGGCCTTCAGAGACCGATTCGGAGGTAAAGGAGAAGCTTCTGCTCATGCGTCGAATTCCTTGCTGTTTAGCCAAAATTGTCCCGATACCGGCGGTCGAACTCCGCCTGGGTAAAACTGTGGTTCTGCGGCCCACGCGACTCGATCTTGATTGCGCCCATCAGGGACGCGACCCGGCCCGTGGTTTCCCAGTCGAGGCCTCGTAACAGGCCGTGAATTAGACCAGCGCGATAGGCATCCCCGCAACCCGTGGGATCGACCACGGCCTTCGGTTTGGCGCATTGCACCCGGAACTCGCGTTCCTGGGTGTAGATCACCGACCCCTCGGCGCCCTGGGTCACCACCAAGGCATCGACCTGGGCCGTAATATCAGTGACCGTGTAACCCGTCTTTTGTTGCAGCAGACCCCACTCATAGTCGTTGACCGCCACCCAGCGGGCCTGGGCGATAAAGGTTTTGAGCTCCTCGCCGCCAAACATCGGCATGCCCTGGCCGGGGTCGAAAATAAAGGGAATCTTCGCGGCGGCAAACTGCGCCGCATGCTCGATCATGGCCTGGCGGCCGTCCGGGGCCACGATCCCGAGCGCGATGCCAGGTCCGGCATCGGACACCCGATTCAGATGGGCGTGCTGCATTGCTCCGGGGTGAAAGGCCGTGATCTGGTTGTCATCGAGGTCGGTGGTAATGAAGGCCTGAGCGGTAAAGGTACCGTCCACCACCTTGATGTGGTCGAGGGGTATGCCCTGAGCCGTCATGTGGTCGCGATACGGCCCAAAATCATGGCCGGCCGTGGCCATGGGCACTCCCCGGTCGCCCAGCAGCTTCAGGCTATAGGCGATATTCGCGGCACAGCCCCCGAACTCGCGGCGCATGTCGGGAACCAGGAACGACACGTTCAAGATGTGAATCTTGTCCGGCAGAATGTGCGATTTGAAGCGGTCCTGAAACTGTAAAATCGTGTCGTATGCCACCGAGCCGCAAATCAACGCGGCCTTCCCGCCAAGGCTTTCCTGCACCATCCGCACATCCAATGGGGTTAAAAAGCTCATTCTACAGGCAAACACATGCCAGCCGCTGTAACGAATCGCGACCTGTTCAGGGCCACCGGCGCCGCGTGTTTACCTCACGAGGTAAGTCATTTACCTCAGCAGGTAAACTGTTTACCTCCGTAGGTAAAATGATCCCGCGAGCTTGGCATCGCCGCTGTGCATATCCTCGTCTCTTGCCCCACTGTAAACAGGTGTTCCCAAAATGCGAACTTCAATTCCGCGATGATTTTTCCTGTCGTGGGCTGTTTTTGCGCAACTTGGCGGAGATCTTTTTGTTGGTCGCTTGCAAGTAGGTTGCAAATCTGGGCGCAGAAATTACATCAGGGAGTTGATGCAACTCGTCTTGGGTGAATGACAAGTCTTTGATCCTATGGACTTTTTACCACTTGAGCCGCAACGCACAAGTTGACGAATAATTGCAGATCGCTATAATGGCACACATGGCTTTGAGAATGCGGGCGCAAGCCCCCCCTCATCGTCAATCGAGTAAGAAAGCCCGTTCAAGCGGGCTTTCTTTTTTGTACCGCCGGTCGCTTACATCGAATTGCCCCGACGAGATCACTTAATGAGTTCCGTAGCGCCTGGACAAAGCACTTCGGCAGCTGAAGTGACCAATGTTTCCCGACACGGCTTTTGGCTGCTGTTGGAGCAAGAAGAGTTGTTCGTCTCGTTCTCAGATTTTCCTTGGTTCCAGACGGCAACGATCGGTGCGCTTACGCATGTTGAATGGCCGTCTCCGGACCATCTTTATTGGCCTGAGCTGGATGTAGACCTTGCGGTCAGTTCAATCCACCATCCCGAGCTATTTCCGCTGCTATCCAAGGTAACTGGCTAACGTCATGTCAGCGGCCCTCCCTTGCTGAACAGGTCGCACTTCTGATCCTCGGCCGCGATACCTGCGGCAGTTGGGACAGCGCCAGCCGTTATGAATGGCTGGTGACGAACGGTCTTGGCGGTTTTGCCTGCGGCACGGTCTCCGGCGCCAATACCCGCCGCTATCATGGATTTCTGATGGCGAGCCTCAGGCCTCCGGTCGAGCGCACTCTGCTGGTCGCCAAGATCGAACTGAGCGCGCGCTATCTGGGCATTGAAACCGAGCTATCGGCCAACGAGTTCGCGGGCGGGGCGATCAGCGGGCAGGGATTCGTCCACCTGCAATCCTTTGCCCTGCGAGACGGCATTCCGACCTGGCGCTATGCGGTCGCCGACGCGCTGATCGAGCAGCAGATTTTCATGGCTCCGGGCGCCAATACCAGCTACCTGCGTCTCGAATTGCTGCGTGCTTCCGCACCCCTCAGCGTGAGGCTCAAACCTCTGGTCGCGTATCGCGACTACCACAGCCACAACCGCGGAACCCAACCGTTCCAAATCGAGTCGGATGCCGAGCATTGCCGGATACAGGCATTTGCCGGCGCCCGCCCCTACCGCATCTCGATCAGCCAGGGCCGATTCACCGCGGCTCCCGAATGGTATTGGAACTTCTGGCATCGAGCCGAAGCGGAGCGGGGTCTCGATGCCCTGGAAGATCTGCTGACCCCCGGAACCTTCGCCGCAGATTTGAGCCCGAACCAGCCGGTGTACCTGGTAGCCACGGCCGACAGCGCGCCGCCTGGGGCAGGTGCGGACGTGCTCGATGCGTTGCGGGCGGCCCCGCAGCGCCTGACCGCGCCATTGCCGGGCACCGCGCCGGAGTGGATTCGCACGCTCGCGCAAGCCTCGGATCAATTCATCGTGCGTCGTGGCGTGGCGCGCACCGATACATCGCCGGGCGCCGCCGCGGCAGCGAATGTCCGCTCCGCCGCGAACACCAGCGGCGCGGCGTCTTCCAGCATCATTGCGGGCTACCCCTGGTTCGCCGACTGGGGCCGGGATACCATGATTTCCCTGCCCGGTCTCACGACTGCATTGGGACGCTACGACCTCGCGGCCGATATCCTGCGCACCTACGCGCGCTTCGTCGATCGCGGCATGCTGCCCAACGTCTTTCCCGATCAGGGCGAGGCTCCGCGATACAACACGGCCGATGCCACGCTGTGGATGTTCCACGCGCTCGACGATTACTTGGAAGCGAAGCACGATCCCGATCTCGTGAGCGAATTGTTTCCCGCCCTGATGACCATCATTCACGCGCACTCGGAAGGCACGCGCCACGGGATTCGAGTAGATCCCGCGGACGGACTGCTGCACGCGGGCGAGCCGGGAACGCAGCTGACGTGGATGGATGCCAAGCAGGGCGATCAAGTATTCACACCGCGGGTCGGCAAGCCGGTGGAAATCAACGCGCTGTGGCTGAACGCTCTGGATTTGGCCGCGCGCCTCGCTTCGCAGGTGGGCAGTGACGGCGAGCAACGCTTCTGCCAATCCGCGCTTGCAAGCGCACGCTCAGGGTTCAGCAGATTCTGGAATCCGGAACGCGCCTGCCTGTTCGATGTGATCGACGTCGACGGCGGACACTGGAGCGATCCGCGCATACGGCCGAATCAAATCCTGGCCGTCTCGCTGCCACTCTGCACCTTGAGCCCTGCGCAGATGCGCGCCGTGGTCGATTGCTGCGCGCGCGAGCTTCTGACCAGCCATGGATTGCGCAGCTTGAGTCCGAAGGAACAGGGTTATATCGGCCGCTATTCGGGCGATGTCCAGCAGCGCGATGGCGCCTACCACATGGGGACGGTCTGGACCTGGCTGCTCGGGCCCTTTGCCAGGGCTCATTACCGCGTGCACGGCGATGCGCGGCTGGCGCAGTCCTTTCTCGATCCTCTGGCCCAGCACCTCGACAGCGCCTGTCTGGGCACGATCAACGAGATATTTGATGGTGACGCACCTCACAGTGCGCGCGGCTGTTTCGCGCAAGCCTGGAGCGTCGCTGAGATACTGCGTACCTGGATTGACCTCGAGCGCAAGATCTCGAAAGCTTAAGGATTCGCATCGATGAATACCGAGCGCAGGCGCCTGCTCGCCAATGTCCCGGGGCACGACGGCTGGCATCACTGGGGTCCCTACCTGAGCGAGCGCCAGTGGGGAACGGTGCGCGAGGACTACAGCCCCGACGGCACGGCATGGGACTACTTCCCTCACGAGCACGCGCGCAGCCGTGCCTATCGCTGGGGCGAAGACGGCATTGCGGGTATTTCCGATGCCGAGCAGCTCGTGTGCCTGTCGTTGGCATTGTGGAACGGCCGGGATCCGATCTTGAAGGAGCGCTTGTTCGGTCTGAACAACTCCGAGGGCAATCACGGCGAGGACGTCAAGGAGCATTATTTCTATCTGGATGCGACGCCGACGCACTCCTATCTGAAGATGCTTTATAAATACCCGCAGAGCGCCTTTCCATACGCGGATCTGGTCGCCGAGAACGCCCGGCGGGGCACGGAGCAACCGGAATACGAACTGTTGGATACCGGTGTGTTCGCCGAGAATCGCTACTTCGATGTCTTCGTCGAGTACGCGCAGGCCGAGCCCGGCGACATGCTCATGAAAATTACGGCGTGGAATCGCGGCAGCGAACACGCGGAGCTGCATTTGATCCCGCAGCTGGTACTGCGCAACACGTGGACCTGGGAACCCGGCTCGGTCAAGCCCAGATTGCGCGTCGTCGGCGACGGCGCCGTCGGCATCGAACCCGCCGCCTTGGGCATGAACCGGTTGTACTTCGAAGGCGATGCGCAACTGCTGTTCACCGAAAATGAATCCAATGCCCCGAGGCTATGGAATATCGGCGGCCCGGGTTATTTCAAAGATGGCTTCCACGAGCGCATCGTCGGCAGCCACGCCGATCGGGTCAATCCCGCTCAGATCGGCACCAAGGCGGGAGTGTGGTTTCAGTCGACCATCCCCCCGGGAGACAAGCGGGAATTCCGTCTGCGGCTGTCACGGCGCACCATGGCCGCGCCGTTCGAGGAGTTCGAGAGCTGCCTGGCGTTGCGCCGTGCCGAGGCGGATGAGTACTACGAAGATCTGCAGCAGGACATCGTCTCGGCCGATGAACGCCTCGTCCAACGCCAGGCGTTCGCCGGCTTGATTTGGAACAAGCAATTCTATCACTTGGACATTCCGCGCTGGCTCAAGGGGGACCCGGGACAGCCGCGCCCACCCGCCTCGCGCCTGCACGGCCGCGATACCGACTGGCGCAATCTCAACAACGCCGACATCGTTTCCATGCCGGACAAGTGGGAGTATCCCTGGTATGCCTCATGGGACTTGGCCTTCCATTGCATCCCCTTCGCCCTGATCGATGCCGAGTTCGCCAAGCATCAATTGGTGCTGCTGACCCGCGAATGGTACATGCACCCCAACGGGCAAATTCCAGCCTACGAATGGGCATTCGGCGACGTCAACCCGCCAGTGCACGCCTGGGCGGCATGGCGCGTGTATCAAATCGACCGCAAGCAGAACGGCGGCAACGGCGACCTCGAGTTCCTGGAGCGCGTGTTCCACAAGCTCATGCTGAATTTCACCTGGTGGGTCAATCGCAAGGACCAAGCGGGAAAAAATATCTTTCAGGGTGGATTTCTCGGCCTCGACAATATCGGCGTATTCGACCGCAGCGCGCAGCTGCCCACCGGCGGCTACATCAATCAGTCGGACGGCACGAGCTGGATGGCGATGTACTCGCTCAATTTGATGCGCATCGCACTCGAGCTCGCGCAGCACAATCATGTGTACGAGGACATCGCCAGTAAATTCTTCGAGCATTTCTTGAATATCGCCGAAGCGATGAGCTGCATGTACAACGCGGGCGTCGGCCTGTGGGACGACGAAGACAAGTTCTTCTACGACGTGCTCACTCTTCCGAATGAGGAACGCGTGCGGCTGCGGATCCGCTCCATGGTGGGGCTGATCCCCCTGTTTGCGGTCGAGACCTTGGAACCGGAGCTGCTGGAAAAGCTGCCGGGCTTCCGCAAGCGGCTGGAATGGTTCCTGGAACATCGCCCGGACCTCGCCGGATTGGTGTCGCATTGGCAGTCTCCGGGGCGCGGCGAGCGGCGGCTGCTATCCCTGCTCCGCGGCCATCGGATGAAGAAACTGTTGCAGCGCATGCTGGATGAGTCCGAATTCCTGTCCGACTACGGGATTCGCGCCCTCTCCCGCGTGCATCTCGATCAACCCTTCGTGCTCAAGGTGGACGGCAGCGATCAGTCGGTGCGCTACGCCCCGGCCGAATCCGAAACGAGGCAATTCGGCGGCAACTCCAATTGGCGCGGACCGATCTGGCTGCCGATGAATTTCCTCATCGTCGAGTCGCTGCAGAAGTTTCATCACTACTACGGCAACGATTTCAAAGTGGAGTGCCCGACGGGGTCGGGGCGCTTTCTCACCATCGACGCCGTGGCCAACGAGCTGTCACACCGCCTGTCGCGCATCTTCCTGAAGGACGCGAACGGCGAGCGCGCCGTGCTGAGTCACCAGCCCGCGCTGCAAAACGATCCGCACTACGAGAATTGCATCCCGTTCTATGAGTATTTTCACGGCGATACCGGCCGCGGCGTCGGCGCGTCGCATCAGTCGGGGTGGACCTCGCTGATCGCCAAGCTGCTCATGCCGCGCGCGCATGACTAACTCGGCCGTCCGGCCGGGGGGCCGCAGGACGTGCCGCAAATCCGAACGGGGCAACCTCCGGACAGGGCTTCTTTAAGCCTTTGGAGACTCGCGCCGGCGCACGCGGGTTGGTATTTAACTTCAATGGCTATTACACTAGCTACTAAATTGCGTAATACGAAGTTAACGGCTAATATGATAGATATTAAACTCATGTCGCCCTCCGAGATCGCGGTCGAGCTAGGCTATCGGCTCAAGAGCCGCCGGCTAGCGCTTCGGATGACGCAGGAAGAACTTGCCGCGCGCACGGACCTCAATGTGGGCACCATCAAGAACCTTGAGGCAAAGACCACTGGGTCCACGCTCGACACACTCATCCGTATCGCCAGTGCCCTAGGTGTGTCTGATCAGTTCGAGACGCTTTTTGTCGAAAAACCCAAGTCGATTTCTCAGATGGAGCAGGTCGCAACTGCACCCAGGGTGCGCGCGCGTCGAAGTCGGCATCAATGAAGAAACTGCTGGTCCGATACTGCGGGTGGGGTGAAAACTGGCCGCTCGGACAGTTGGCAGATGATGGCCACCAGCTCCTGTTCGAATATTCAAAAGAGGCCTTGCGCGAAGGCCTTGAGCTTTCGCCAGTTCGCCTGCCACTGCGAGAGGATGCCTATGGGGAGTTTCCTCGCTTCCTCTTTCGATTGCCTGGTCTGATTGCCGATGCGCTCCCGGATGGCTGGGGCATGCTGCTGATGGATCGTTTTTTTCGCCGACGCGGGCTTGAAACCGCGACGTTGTCCCCTCTCGATCGGCTTGCCTTACTCGGAGAACGGGCACTGGGAGCGCTGACTTTCGAGCCTGCGGATACAGTGGAGTTGACTGATCCCGATACGACGCTGCTCAAGCTCGCCGAGGAAGTCGGCACCGTCCTGACCGGCAAAGACTCTGAAGTCTTGAAGGATCTTTTGGTGCTTGGAGGGTCTCCGCACGGTGCGCGCCCGAAGGTGCTGGTGGGCTACAACGTTGCTGATGGGACCATCAGCACGAGGACCGATCCGAAACACGTTCCCTACCTGGTTAAGTTCCCGGCTAAAAACGAGCACAAAGAAGTGTGCGCGATTGAGCACGCTTATTGCGAAACCGCGCGTGCGTGTGGCATTGAGGTCCCCGAGACACGACATTTTGAACTTGGGCGCACCTATGCCGCCTTTGGTATCGCCAGGTTCGATATTGAATCCGGCATGCGCGTGCCGATACATACCTTGGCGGGCGCGTTGCATGCTGACTTTAGGGTGCCCTCCATTGATTACATCAGTTTGCTGCGCGTTACCCGCGCTTTCACGGCAGACGAACGAGAGATATTAAAAGCCTACGAACGCGCCGTATTCAATGTAATTTTCAATAATCGCGATGACCACTCCAAGAACTTTGCTTTCCGCCTCGATCAAGATCGAAGGTGGCGGCTTGCCCCTGCCTACGATCTGACATTTAACTCCGGCCCCGGCGGGGAGCACCAGATGGATATCTGCGGCGAGGCTCGTCGGGTCACCCGAGCCCACCTCCTTGAGTTTGCAGCCAAAGGAGGGATCAAGCGGGGCTCAGCGGTTGCGAGCCTAGAGCGGATGCTGGAGCAGGTGGGGCAGTTCGGGCCTTGCTTGGCCCGCCAACCGATTCGTCATACGTCAATTCGACAGATCATAATGGCTGTCGATGCGAATGTGGCCGCACTACGAAAATAATCTAGCGCCACCTCGATCAAGCCGCCAACTTCAGTGTAGGCCGTAACCCGACACGTGCCGCCAACAGCAGCAACATATCTTCCCATGCGGTGATGTACGTCCTGCGCGGTGATGTACCTCGGCCAGTGCGCAAGGTCAGGGGGGATAAGGAGTGGGAAGCCAACTGCTGCCTTGACGTTGGCTTCCCACTCCTTATCCCCCCTGACCCTGTGAACCGGTCAACATCACCGTGCCGCGGTACTAGGGCCTAAGAACCCTTATGGTCCGCCTTCCACTTCTCGACGGCGGCCATGGTGTTCCCGACGTGCTTTTCGGGATCGAGTGCCGTGTACTCATAGATGATCTTGCCGTTGGGCGCAATCACATAGGATGTTCGGTTGGCGTACTCGGGCTTGATGGCCAGAATGGCGTCATAGGCCTTGGTGATGCTCTGGTCCCCGTCCGCGGCCACCGCGAATTTATTGCGGCACTCGCTCACGGAGAATTTGTTGAGCTTCTCGATGGGATCGTGCGACACACCGATGACCGTAGCGCCCAGGGCCTTGAATTTATCGGTGGCTTCGGCGAACTCGTGAGCTTCGATGGTGCAGCCCTCCGTGAAGGCCGCCGGATAAAAGTACAGCACGACCGGACCGTTCTTCAGCGCGTCGGCCAGGGCGAACTTGAACGGCTTGCCGGCGAGAGTGGCCTGGGTCGTGAAATCGGGGGCCTGGGCACCGACCTGCAATGCCGCATACAAGGGCGCGGCAAGTATCGTACTGCCCATGGCGAGAATCATTAAACGCTTCATGTTTGGGTTCCTTTGGAGCCGAATGGGCTCGAAAACAGTCTGCGCCATCCCTTTTTGGGCCGCAACAGCCGGGCCAAGCAGCGGTCTCGCTGCCGCTCCGCGCGTCTACTGCGTGGACGCCGGGCCCCTGCCGGGCGTCACTTCAATACGTCGCGAAGCTCGCGGCACACCCTCGCCACATCCTCGTCGCTCATCGCCGGAAACAGCGGAAGCGTGACCGTCTCGCGTCCGACCCGGGCCGCCACCGGCGTGTCTGCGTCGCGGTAACCCTGCTCCCGATAATATTGGAGGCTGGGAATACTGGGATAATGCACGCCGATGCCGATACCGCGATCGGCCATGATCTGCTGGAAGGCCGGTCGCGTCATGCCGCGAGCGCGAAAATCGATGAGCACTTGAAACATGTGCCAGCTATGTCCTGAGTCGCCGCGGGCCGGCAGCACCACGCCCGAATACCCGTCGAACTCCTCGAAGTAGCGCCCGGCCAGCATGCGGCGCCGCGCGTTGAAGCCGTCGAGGCGGCTCAGCTGCTCGATGCCGACTTGCGCGGCGATATCGGTGAGATTGCTCTTCGCACCCGGGAACATCACGTCCACTTCTCCGGCGGCATTGCGCTTGATGCCGTGGAATCGATACTGCTCGAACAACTCCGCCGCCAGGGCATCGCCCGTGCTGATGGCGCCGCCTTCGATACAGGTCATGTTCTTGTTCGGATGGAAGCTGAATACCACCAGATCGCCGAAGCTGCCGATGGGCTTGCCGGCGAAGCGCGAACCGATGGCATGCGCCGCATCTTCGACCACGCGCAGCCCATGCTTGGCGGCCAGCCCATAGAGCTTCTCCATGTCCACCGGCAGCCCCGCGAAATGCACCGGCATGATGGCGCGGGTACGCGCGGTAATGGCGGCAGGCACTTTATCCAGATCGATATTGCGCGTGTCCAGCTCGATATCGACGAAGACCGGTTTGGCACGCACGCGTGCAACGACATTCGCGCTCGCCGCAAAGCTCATGGCCGGAACGATGACTTCGTCCCCCGGGCCGACCCCCGCCACTTCCAGAGCCATCTCCAGACCGGCGGTGGCTGATGTCATCACCCGCACACGGCGATCGCCGCCCACATAGGCCGCGATGGCCGCTTCGAAAGCCTGCACCTTCGGCCCACTCGCCAATTGACCCGATCGGAACACCTCGGCGACGGACGCAATGCTCTCCTCGTCGATGGACGGCCGGGTAAACGGAAGAAAAGGCTTCATGTCGAGCTCCTGGAAACGAGAATCACACCGCCGCAAATCAGCGCGATGCCAAGCACTTTGGCGGGCGCCATGCCCTCTCCTAGCCAGAGCACCGACACCACCGCCACCACGACGTAACCCAGCGACAGCATGGGGTAGGCGGTGCTGACCGGCGCCTTGGACAAGGCGGCCAGCCACACGCATAAGCTGGCGCCGTAGCAAAACATGCCGGTCCAAAACGGCGCGCTCTTGGCCAGGATCACGATGGCGCCGCCCAGCGTATCGGCGTTGAACCCCGAGAAATGCGCCAGCGGCCGTGTCGCCACTTTGAGCAGCAATTGTGCGGCGGCGTTCAAGCCCACGCCCGTCAAGATCAGCGCCCAGGTTATCCAGCTCATTGCCGTGCCACCAGCACGCGATTGACGGTCTGCGCGACCAGCCGCATCGGCACACCGCGGCTTTGGAAATCTTCGAACATCCGTTTCTCCATCACCGCGTAAGCGCGGGTTTGCGTGGACCAGCGGCGCAGGAACTCCGCCACATCGGCAATCTCGGCTTCGGGCGCCTTGCGCAGTCCATAATCCAGCTCGCCACGATACGCCACCAACATGACGGTACGGCGCAAATAGAAGGTGAGAGATTGATCGTAGGTACCGACGCTGTACAGCGGCGCATCGCGCTCGGCGGCGGGAAGCGCGGCCGCGAGATCCACGCCGGAGTAAATGGGCGCGACCAGGGCCGCGGAGTGGATCAGCAGCAACCACGCCAGGCACCAGCCCACGCCGAGAAATACTCCGGCTCGCGTAGCGTCTTCCCTGTGGCGCAGGAGCACATAGGCGCCCGACAGCGCGAGCAACACCCCTATCTCGCCCGCCGGTCTTGCCAGCGGCAGGAAGTAGTGGCTGCGATCCGACGCAGAGATGACACTCGGCCACTTCAGGCTCGCCACTCCCAGTGCCAAGCCGGCGACCAGGGTCAGTGCGGCCGTGATGCGAAAATCGCGCCTCAGCCGCTGCGCCGGTTGGGCACAGATGAGCAGCGTCAAGGCCGGCATGCCGGGCAGTATGTAGGGCATGAGCTTGGAGTCGGACAGGGAAAAAAAGACGCCGATGAACACCACCCAGATCCACAGGAACAGGCCCGGGTCGAAGGCCGCGGGGGGAACAGCCCGCCGCCACCCGGCGCCCAGCACCCGCAGCGCCGGCAATGTCCAGGGCACGCTGCCGCCCAGGAACACTGCGGCGAAGAACCACCACGGCTCCTGGCGGTCGGCGGCGGGAGACAGGTACCGCGCCACATGCTCATGAACGAAGAAGAACTCCAGGAAATCCGCCAGCCGCCGCGCCGCGAGCCAGTGCCAGGGCACAGTGATGCAGAGAAACAGCGGCAGCCCCCATTTCAAGTGCAGCCGGCGCCATGGGCTGAAATCGCGTGAATAGGCGCTGTACAGAATCAGCACGGCGGTCGGGATGGCCGCGGCGACCAGCCCCTTGGTGAGTACGCCGCATCCGGCCGCCGCCCATGCCAGCAACATCCAGCCGCGGGACTGGGCTGACCGCTGGGCCAGCAGGAATGCCGCGAGGCTCAACGTCATATAAAACGTCAGGCTCATGTCCAGGGTCAGCATCTGGCCGAGCGCCACGAACATCAGCATGCCGCAGAGCACCGGCACAGCGCGCCGCCCGGCATCCGCGCCCCAGAGCCGGGTTGCGGCCAGCCAGATCAGGAACACCGTCCCCAGAGCCGTCAGCGCCGAATACAAGCGCGCGGCGAACGCAGTCGGTCCCAGCAAGCCATAGCTCATGGCCGTCGCCCAGTACTGCAGCGGCGGCTTCTCGATATAGGCCAGGCCGTTCAGGTGCGGAATGACCCAGTCGCCGCCGCTCAGCATCTCGCGCGGAATTTCCGCGTAGCGGCCTTCATCGGGATTGAACAGCGGACGCGTGGACAAGGTCGCGAACCACACCATGGCGAGCAGCGAGGCCAGCGCCCAGTACATCCACCGTTCATGCGGCGCCGGCGGCGAGGACTCCGTCACGCCTGAACCGCCAACAAACCGGAGCGTCCCGCCACTTCGCCCATGACCACCGCTCGCGTGGGCAATGGCCGCCGCATCGCCGCTTCATGAATCTTGGCCATGCGCGTGATGGACGCACCCGAGTCCCGCCATTTCACCAGCAGGGATTCGAAGGCATCGAGCAGCAGCATCCCCTCGAGCTCTGCGTGCAAAGTGAATACCTGCAAGCCATCGCCGCACGAGCCTGCACGGGCACCCGTGGCAACCCCGGCCGCAGATTCGGCATCGGCGGCGCCCGCCGCCTTGGACAAGCTGAACACGGCGTCCGCAATACTCGCCTCATCGACACCGTCGACGCCCAGGACCTCGTCGAAGGTCGGTAGCGTGGTAGGCAGCTGCGGACAGGCACTGACGCCGTGCGCCAGCGCAGGAAGGAACGGCGGTCCACCGCGGGTATCGCTGGCGTAGCGCAGGCCGTACTCCGCTTCGAGCTCGAGGCCGTGAGCGTTGATCTGCCAGCCCGCGGCAGCATGCGATTGCGGTGGGAAGCCGAACACGCGCTGAAAACCTTCGATGCCCCGCTCGAATTCCACCCGCGTCCAGGCCGCCGTGGCCTTGGCCACGTAGTCCTGCCAACGCACATGATCGTAGGTATGCAAACCCACTTCGAAGCCGGCGTCGTGCACGCTGCGCATGACCGCGCCGGCGCTGCGCCCTATGTCCGGCCCCGGCAGCAATACGCCATATAACAGGGTCTTCAAGCCATAGTGCTTGAGCACCGAGGTGCGTGCGACCTTCTGTGCAAAACCTTTGCGAAACACCCGGCGCATGGCGCGTCCCGTGTGGTCGGGTCCCACCGAAAAATAGAAGGTGGCATCGACGCCATGCTTCTTGAACAGCGCCATGAGCCGCGGCACGCCTTCGCGCGTGCCCCGCAGGGTGTCGACATCGACCTTCAGGCCGATGCGCGCGCCATCAAGCATCGTGTGACAACAGCGCCGAGGCCGACGGCAGGCTATGGGCGTAGGAATCGAATATGGCGTTCAATGCCGCACGCATGTCGGTCTTGGGCGTCCAGCCCAGTTCCGCCGAGGTGTTCTTGATGGACGGCAGGCGCGCCGGAATGTCCGCATATCCCTTGCCGTAATAGTCCAGCGCCGAAATATCGACGAGCCGGGTATTGCGCGCAGTGGGCGCGTACTCCGGCCGGGCCAGGGCGATGTCCAGCATCATCTGCGCCAGCTCGCGGATCGAATAGGAATTATAGGGATTGCCGATATTGTAGATCTTGCCGTCGGCGATGCCGCCCGGGTTGTCGATGACCTTGGTCAGGCATTCGACCGCATCGTCGATGAAGGTGAAGGCGCGCGTTTGCTTGCCGCCGTCCACCAGCTTGATCGGTTCGCCGCGCACGATGTGGCCGAGGAACTGCGTGAGCACGCGCGAACTGCCCTCCTTGGGATCGTCCATGCTATCGAGGCCGGAGCCGATCCAGTTGAAGGGGCGGAACAAAGTGAACTGCAGCCCTTGCTGGCCGTAGGCGTAGATGATCCGGTCCAGCAGCTGCTTCACGCAGGAGTAAATCCAGCGCTGCTTGTGAATGGGGCCCAACACCAGCTCCGTCGTATCGGAATCGAATTCCTTGTCCTTGCTGGCTCCATACACTTCGGATGTCGACGGAAACACCACCCGCTTCTTGTATTTGACGCAGTGGCGGATGATGGGCAGATTGGCCTCGAAGTCCAGCTCGAACACTCGCAGCGGCTCGCGCACGTAGGTCGCCGGCGTCGCGATGGCCACCAGCGGCAGAATCACATCGCACTTGCGGACGTGGTACTCGACCCATTCCAGATTGATCGTGATGTCGCCTTCCACGAAGTGAAAGCGGGGATTGCCGAGCAGCGTGCCGACGCGCTCGGATTGCAAATCCATGCCGTATATATGCCAATCGGTGTGAGCCAGGATGTACTTGCTCAAATGATGGCCGATGAATCCATTGACCCCGAGAATCAGAACGTTTTTCACAATAAGCCCCTACTCACGAAAATTCCATTGCTCTCATAATTTAGCTCGCGTATCGAACTGCTCCGTCGACGCGGTGATGTACGTCGGCCAGGTGCGCACGGTCAGGGGGGATAAGAGGCTGGACGCCAACTGCTGCCTTTACGTTGGCGTCCAGCCTCTTATCCCCCCTGACCTTGTGACCCGGTCAACATCACCGTGCCGAGGTACTAAGTACGAGCGGCTGCTGCGCCAAGGCCGGCGGCGCATTATCCGGCGTCACGGGCTTGCCGTCGAACGCGAGCTGCAGGATCCGCAGGCGCCGTCCGTCGACGCAGTCGGCAAACCATTCCCCGCCCTTGGCATACAGACAGGGCGCTTGACGCGGGTGCTGGGCGGGCAGCGCGTCCAGGCGCGTCTCGAGAATCGCCAGCCTACACCCGTTGACCTCGGTAAACGCGCCCGGAAAGGGCGGTGCCACGGCCCGTACCAGGTCATGCACCGCGCGGGCCGGGCAGCGCCAATCGATGCGCCCATCTTCAGGCCGGCGCCGGCCGAAATAGGACCCCGCCTCGAGGTCCAGCGGCCTCGCCTGCACCGTGCCCGCCGCCAATGCCGGCAGGCTGCGCCGCAGCACCTGCTCGGCCGCGCCGGCCACCTTGAGCGACACGTCGAGCGCCGTATCATTCTCCAAAATGGCGACGGATTGCTGGTCCACGAGCGCGCCCGCGTCGGGCTTTTCCAGCATGTAGTGCAGGCTGGCGCCGGTCACCGACTCACCTTTGAGAATGGCCCAATGCACCGGCGCCCTGCCCCGGTATCGAGGCAGCAGCGATCCGTGCATGTTGAGCGCTCCGCGGCGCGGCACGGTCAGCCAGGCTTTCCCCAGCATGTAGCGATAATAAAACGAGAACAAAAAGTCCGGGGCCACGGCCGCCCCTGCCGCCACCCATTCCGGCGTATTAGGATCTTCCGGTGTTTCGACGCGTAGTTCGTGCGCCTCGGCCAGTTCACGCACGCTGCCGAACCACCGGCTCTCGCCGGGATCATCGGCGTGAGTGAACAGCAAGGGAATCTCCACGCCCTGCGCCAATAGCTCGCGCACACAGCGAACTCCGACTTCACTGTAGGCGAATACTACCGCGCGAGTCACCGCCGGACAGCCTGGCCGTGCCCGGCGCCAGTCTGGGCGGAGGATACCTCCACCGGGACCGGCTCCCCAGACTCGCTCCCCTCCTCCAGCACCGCCTCCACGATGTAGCGCGGCCGCTCGCGTACCTGGGCGTAGATGCGCCCGACGTATTCACCCAGCAAGCCGATGCCGAACAGCGCCACCCCGATCAGGAAGAACACCAGGGCGAACAGGGTGAATACGCCTTCGGCTTCCGGTCCCACGATGATTCGCCGCACGAACAGATACAGCACGAACAGGGCGGAGAACATCGCCACCGTCATGCCCACCATCGAAAAGAGCTGCAGCGGCACCACGGAGAAGCCCGTGATCAGGTCGAAGTTCAGGCGAATCAGGCTGTACATGGAATACTTCGAGCGACCCGCGAAGCGTTCCTCGTGGGCGATGGGCACCTCGATGGGCCTCATGGCATACAGGGATGCCAACGCCGGAATGAAGGTATTCACTTCCCGCGTCTGATTGAG
>Ga0302324_100008943_pt1 | contig 21060 bp, 16 predicted proteins | sample Palsa_T0_1_FD_201949 | JGI IMG/M metagenome (GOLD analysis project Ga0302324, IMG submission 201949) | Peat permafrost microbial communities from Stordalen Mire near Abisko, Sweden - Palsa_T0_1 | ecosystem: Environmental > Terrestrial > Soil > Palsa > Peat permafrost | place: Sweden: Abisko...
AGCAGATGAACGTCTGGGCGCCGGTTTCGCAATCGGCAGCAAGCCAGTTCGCGCAAAGTCCAGCCAACGCCCTGTCTTCTGCGGTCTTCGGATTGGTAGTCGGGCTCGCAATCCTCTGGCTGCTGCTGCGGGCGCGGCCTTTGTTTGAGAAGTAACGCGCCCATCGAGTGTCACGTTTGCTTCAGCGACCCCGGCGTGGCGCAGCTGCAGTCCCTTTCCATTTGTCACCTGATACGGGTAATATAGGTGGCCCGTGGGTTGGTGAGCATTTTTTGACCAGCTCGCCGAGTGCTCGCTTTCGTCAGCAACCTTTTGCCGGTTTGCGGTTTCTAGTTAAGGCATCTTCATGAATTCGCATCTCGATGCGGAGAAAGAACACACCAATATGAACACGAAGAATTTGAAGTTGGGATATCTGGCGCTAGGCGTGCTGAGCGCGTCGCTGATTTTTGCCGGATGCAAAGGCTCCGGCCAGCAGGCGTCCACCGACCAGAGCCAGCAGCCGGCGCAGCAGACGCCGACTCAGGAAGCATCCGATGGCGGTCTGGCCCCGACCGATGGCGGCCTCGCTCCGACCGACAACACCGGCGGACAGGCTCCAGCTGCGGCACCAGCACCTGCACCTCGGCAATATTCGAGCGCACCGGCAGCGCCCGCAGCGGCTCCCGCTCCGGCGCAGCAGTATGACAATCCGCCGACGCAGTATGCCGACAATCAGCAGCAGACCGACGATCAGGGCGCAGTGGCCAATCCGGATCCGCAGGATTACGGCACGGTCGACACCAGCGACCAGCCGCAGGATTACGCGACCCAACCGCCACCCGAGCTGCCTGAGTACCAGCAGCCGCCGATTCCCGCGCCAGGCTACATTTGGACGCCGGGAGTTTGGGCCTGGGGCGCCGCCGGTTATTACTGGGTGCCGGGCGCGTGGACATCGCCGCCTTACGTGGGCGCGTTGTGGACCCCGGGATATTGGGGCGCTTATGGTGGCCGTTGGGGCTGGCACCGTCCGTACTGGGGCCCGTACATCGGCTTCTACGGCGGAGTGAATTACGGCTTCGGCTATGTCGGCACCGGCTTCTACGGCGGCTACTGGCGCGGCGGCGGCTTCTTCTATAACAGCCGCTTCAACAATTTCGGCGGCGTGCACATCACCAATGTTTACGTGCACAACGTGACCATCATCAACAACAGCCGGGTCTCCTACAACGGCGGCCGCGGCGGGTTGAACTATCGCGCTTCTCCGCGCGAGATGGCGGCACTGCGCGCACCGCGTCGCGGCCCGTTGCCATCGCAGACTGCCTTTCAGCGGCAGGCTGCGCAGAACCGCCAGAACTGGGCGAGCGTGAACAAGGGCCGTCCGGCCATGGCAGCGTCGACGCGTCCGATCGAGGGCAAGACCCTGGCTCCGCCAAGGTTTGTGCCAGCGGCAGCGCGGCCTGCAGCTCCTGCAAATCGTCCAGGTGGACCGGGAGCACCGGGAGCAAATCGTCCGGGTGGTCCGGGAGCACCAGGCGCCAATCGCCCGGGAACGCCGGAAGCGAATCGTCCGGGTGGACCGGGAGCAAATCGCCCAGGTCAGCCAGCGACGACGCGGCCAGGGACACCGGGAGCGACTCGACCGGGTGAGCCAGCAACCACGCGTCCGGGAACACCGGCAGGCAATCGTCCGGGACAGCCGGCAGTAACGCGGCCGACGCCGGGTGCACCCGCGGGCAACCGCCCGGGTCAACCGGCAACGACGCGGCCTTCGCCGGGAGGGCCGGCAGGCAATCGCCCAGGACAGCCGGCGGTGACGCGGCCCTCGCCTGCGGTGAATCGTCCGGCGCCGCAGCCAAATCGCCCGGCTCCGGCGGTAACACGTCCGGCACCAGCAGCGAATAAACCAGCGCCGCAGGTAACGCGCCCGGCTCCGGCGCCAAATCGTCCGGCGCCGCAGGTGTCACGTCCAGCGCCTGCGCGTCCTGCACCAGCAGCGTCGCGTCCGGCACCTGCACGCCCGGCACCGGCAGCATCACGTCCGGCACCATCGCGTCCGGCACCGGCAGCATCGCATCCGGCGCCATCGCGTCCGGCGCCGAGCAACAATAACAACAAGAAGAAGTAGCGCCCACCGCAATTCGCGAAACGATTCCGGGGTCCGCAAGGGCCCCGGACTTGTTTTTGGGCAGTACCTCGAGTGATTCGGAATCTGAAAGCTGGTTTGCATGCGAATCCAGGCGGGTCTGCCGGTTTCAGCGACAATAGAGGCGTGAGCATCGCAACCGAACAGGTAAAAGCCGGCCGCTTTGGCGCGTACGGCGGCCGTTATGTCCCGGAGACGCTGATGGCTGCGCTGGAAGAATTGGAGCGCGTCTACGCCGAAGTCCGCGAGGACGCAACTTTCCAGGCCGAGCTTGCTGAGCTGCTGCGGAACTATGTCGGGCGTCCCACGCCCTTGACCTTGGCGAAGCGGATGACGGAGCAATGCGGCGGCGCGCGAATCTATCTCAAGCGCGAGGACCTGCTGCACACCGGCGCTCACAAGATCAACAACGCGATGGGACAGGCTCTGCTGGCGCGACGCATGGGCAAGAAGCGCATCGTCGCCGAGACCGGCGCGGGACAGCACGGTGTGGCAACGGCGACCGTATGCGCGCTGTTTGGCATGGAGTGCGTCGTCTACATGGGCACCGAGGACATGGCGCGGCAAGAGCCGAACGTCTACCGCATGCGCCTGCTCGGCGCAGAAGTACGCGGCGTCGACTCCGGCCAGAAGACGCTGAAGGACGCGATCAACGAGGCGATGCGCGACTGGGTGACGAACGTGCGGACGACGCATTATCTGCTCGGCAGCGTGCTGGGCGCGCATCCTTATCCGACGATGGTCCGGGATTTTCATCGCGTCATCGGCATCGAAGCGCGCGCGCAGATTCTCGAGCGCGAAGGCCGTCTGCCGGGCACGATCGTGGCCTGCGTTGGCGGCGGCTCAAACGCAATGGGAATCTTTCATGCTTTCCTTGGCGACGCAGATGTGAAGTTAGTCGGCGTCGAAGCCGGCGGTCGCGGCACGGGGTTGGGCGAACACGCCGCCCGATTCCTGGACAGCGGCGGCGGAGTGCCGGGCGTGCTGCAGGGGACATTTTCTTATGTCCTGCAGGACGCTCAGGGACAAGTTCAACCAACGCACTCCGTCAGCGCAGGACTGGACTATCCCAGCATCGGCCCCGAGCATGCCGCGCTGCACGATTCCGGGCGCGCCGAATATGTAACCGCTTCAGATACAGAAGCGCTGGACGCCACCGTCGCACTCTGCCGGCTGGAAGGAATCCTGCCAGCCCTCGAAAGCGCGCATGCTGTCGCGGAGGCGATGAAGCGCGCTCCCAGGTTGGCGAAAGACGCGATTCTGCTGGTGAATTTGAGCGGCCGCGGCGACAAGGACCTCGGCATTCTACGGCGCGCGTTGAAGCTGGAAGGACAGCCGTAAATGCCGATTGCGTTTCCGAAGAAGCCGGGCCTCGTCGTATATGTGACAGCCGGCGATCCAAACCTGGCGGTGACGCGCGATGTCGCTCTCGCGGTAATCGACGCAGGCGCGGATGTGCTCGAGCTCGGCGTTCCCTTCAGCGACCCACTGGCCGATGGGCCGGTCATCCAGGCAGCCAGTCAGCGCGCCCTCGAGCAGGGAACCTCGCTTGCGCAGGTCTTGAAACTGGCAGCCGAGCTGCGAAAGTTGCGTCCGAGCGCGGGAATGATTGCGTTCTCCTATCTCAATCCGATCTTGCGCATGGGGCTGAAGACATTCTGCGAACGCGCCGCAGCGGCGGGTCTGGACGGGGCGCTCGTAACCGATCTCACCGTAGAGGAGGCGGACGAGTATTTGTCGCTTGTTCGCGCACAAAATCTCGCGACAGTATTTCTGGCCGCCCCGACCAGCACGGACGAGCGCCTGAAAAAGATCGCCGCCGTCTCGCGCGGATTCTTGTACGCAGTATCGCGCGCCGGCGTCACTGGGGCTCGCGAGCAAGTCAGTGGTGATGCCAGCAAGCTGGTGGCGCGGCTGCGGCACTACACCGACATCCCGATCGCAGTGGGATTCGGCATCAGCAACCGGGCGCAGGTGTCCGCGGTAGGAGAGTTTGCCGATGCCGCAGTCGTTGGCAGCGCACTGGTCGCGGCCGTCCACAAAGCGGGCGCGAAGAATGCAGCGCGGGTGGCGGGAGAGTTTGTGCGGCAGCTGTGCAGCCTCGAATAATACGCTTGACGTACAGCGTAAAAGTCAGCACAGTTGAGCGTGATCGTGAGCTATCGGGACAGGCGGACCCCAGTTTGCTGCCGGCAAGAAAATCAAGGCTTTCTTCGGGGTTGAACGCGCTGCGCGTCTGAAGCTGGATCGCCTGGAAGCAGCTGTTGCTCACCGACTTATCAGTCCTGCCTGGAAATCGCTTTGAGGCGTTGAAGGGAAAACGACGTGGACAATTCAGTATTCGCATCAACGATCAATGGCGGATTTGTTTCAGGTGGCACGAGGGAGATTCGGGGCATCTGACGTCGAAGTTGTCGATTACCACTGAGGAGCAGCGATGGGCTTGATGGCGATACATCCCGGGGAACACTTAGAAGAAGAACTCGACGCGCTCGGCATGAGTGCGGCGGAGTTGGCCCGGCAAATGCAAGTACCGGCGAACCGCATTTCGCAGATCCTGAGGGGGGAACGCGATATAACAGCCGACACGGCGATGCGGCTAGGGCATTTTTTCGGAACCTCGGCGCAATTTTGGATGAACCTGCAATCGCTGTATGAGTTACGCATCGCGCAACGCGAGAGCGGCCGCGCTATCCGAGCACTTCCGACTCTAAAGAGCGTGCATTCGCAGGGAATGAAGCGTCGAGCCGGTTAGCTGGTGGCAATCGATTCCAATTGCGCCAAGTGATTCAAATCGTGCCCCGCCATAGTCCTGATCAGCCCCTCAAACGTCGTCGTGCCGCGCTCAGGATGCGTGACTTCGCGCCCATATTCAGACTTCGGCACCGTGTCGAGGAATGCCAGCGTCCAGTTACGCAGCGCGACGAAAGACGCAAGCGCAATATGCGGATCGAGATGCTGATATGGCATGGCCCAGTCTTCCTGCTCAAAAGTTTCGATCGTGTGATGAGTCTGGGCAATAGCCTGGCGGAAGCGCATGCCGAAGGCAATCTCGACGTCAGCGAGGTGGCAAAGAATCTGGGCGGCGGTCCACTTGCCAGGTGCGTAACTGCGTTGCAGCTTCTCGCTGTCGAGTTTGGCTGCTAGGGCGCTGACGCGGGCTGGCATCTGGTGGACGATGGCGATGGGATCCTGCTCGGCCAAGAATTTTGCGTAGGGGTTCGTGCTCATGTCGGATTAGTTTAGTCTCCCCAAATTTTATTTGCCGCGCAGTCGGGTCTTCGTAGAGAGAACGCGCGTACCTGTCAAGGTTCAGGATGGAAGAGCTGTGATTTTCACAATGTCGAGCATGAGAGCGGCGTCGTATACTTCGCCAATAAGGAGTGGCATGGCGACATTGGCAGTGAATGCAAATCAGGGTGCGGCTGGCGCGGGAAATTCCTCGAGCGCGGCGAAGGAAACAGATAATTTTGCAGCGCTGGAAGACAAGGTCCGGCGAGCGGTAGAGATGTTGAAGCAGGAGCGCGAGGCGCGCCATGCGGCTGAAGCAGCAATGGCGCGGCTGAGCGAGTCCACCATGGGCGAGCGCAAGCGCGTGGCCGATCTGGAGCGCGAACTCGAAACCCTGCGCAAGGACCGCGGCGAAGTAAAAGTCCGCGTCGAGAAGTTACTTGAACAACTGGACGAACTGACGGGCGCCTAGGTAAAAGGAGACCGGAAGATGGCAAATCAAACTGAGCAGCCGAGTGTAGCGGTCGAAATTTATGACCAGGTGTATCAATTGCGCGGCAGCGATCCCGCGTATGTCAAGGGATTGGCCGCAATCGTCGACGCGAAGATGCGCGCAGTCGCGGCACGTTCGACAACAGTGGACAGTCTGCGCGTTGCAGTGCTCGCGGCACTGAACCTCGCCGACGAGCTAAGCGTGGCGCGCGAGAAATCGCAAACCAATGTAGACCCGCGCGCGGCCGAGTTGAGCAGCCTTTTGGATGCTGTCTTGCTGGACGAGCGCGCGGCAGGCTGATTTTCAGGGCGCCCGGCTAATTTCCAAAGCTGGCGCCCTATCTTATTTATCCCAAAACATTACAAATTGTCGGACCAGACTGCCAGTTCGTTGCCGCTGGGGTCATGGAAGTGAAAGCGGCGCCCACCTGGAAAAGTAAAGATTGGGCGGGTAATCGTGCCCCCGGCCTCGCGGACCGCATGTTCGGTGGCTTCCAAATTTTCGGAATAGATGACGACCAGCGCGGACGGGCCAGTTGTCGTGCGGCTGGCTTCGGTGTCGAAGCCTCCATTCAGGCGACCGTCGTGAAATGCGGCGTAGCCTGGGCCGTAGTCTTCAAATTTCCATCCAAAGATGGAGCTATAAAACTGTTTGACCGGAACGGTAGCGGCGGCGGGGAACTCAACGTAATCCACGCGATGGTGATTAGGATTCTTGGCTTGCGGCATGAGAGACCTCTCTGATTTTCTGCGCGAGGCGCGATGTGGTGGGTGGCAATTTCGGACACACACATACTGTGTCCGCTGACGCCTCCATCCACGTTCTCGAGCGGTGAGAGCGCAGGTAGAGCCCGCAGAATGCGGACTGCCGAGGTACGCAGAGAGCATATCGCAAGAAGCGGCCCCGGCATATACTTGGCGCATCGTTTTCCTCCGGCAAAAAAGAAAGTCCACGCAATTGTGAGGTGTTTGTGCGCATTCGCCGCTTTCCTCAGATGACCGCTCTCGCATTTTGCACGGCGCTGTTGCTTTCTACCGGCGGAGCGCAGACGAAGAGCAGCGCGTTGCAGGGGCCGTCCAATCCGAAATCTCAAAAAGCCTACGACGAGGCCCACGACTATTTGAAGGAAAGAATGAGAAGCTCCGCTGTAGAAAGTTACAAGAAAGCGGTGAAGCTGGATCCGCAGTGCCTGCGATGCGCGAAAGAAGGCATTGAGGAGGCGATGAGCATCGGCGATAACAAAGATGCCTGGGAGATGGCCGATATGATTTCCACGGCGGCGGCGAATGCAGGCGTGAAGGAATTTGCAGACAACGAGGCGGCAGTTGCGTTCTATCGCGAGGGCGTTCTGAAGAACAAGAAAGAATTGCTGGAGAAGGCCGTCGTGAGATACGACGCGGCGCTGACGGCAAAGCCGAATGACCCCTCGCTGCGCTACGAAAAAGGATTGGCGCTCGCGCATTTGAACGATGACGAGCACGCGAAGGCGGAGTTTACTGAGTTTCTCAAGTTCGCGCCGGAGAATGATCCGATGCGCAGCCGGGTCGCGAGGTACATCGAACAGCCAGAGCTGGCGCGGGCTCGGATGGCCCCCAACTTTCGCGTGACCACGCTCGACGGGCAGACAGTGACGATGGATGATTTGCGGGGCAAAGTGGTTTTGGTAGATTTTTGGGCGACCTGGTGCGGGCCCTGCAACGCGGAGCTTCCGCACGTCAAGGAGATTGCCGCGAGATACGCCGGACGTCCGCTGGTGATTTTGAGCGTTAGCTCGGACAAGGATGAGGCCAAGTGGAAGCAGTTCATCGGTGCGCACGGCATGACGTGGCTGCAGGCCCGCGATTCTGACCAATCCATTGCCGAGATGTTTGGCATCGAATCGATTCCCCACTACTTCACCATCGACACGGATGGCATTCTGCAAACTGAACAATTGGGCGGAGGTTCAGAGATTGATGGCAAGCTGAAAAAGATGGTGGCCCAGGCGGAAAAGCATCTGCAGGAAAATGCAGTCAAGGGCGGCGACTGAACGCGACTTGCGTCCAGTGAACCGCGGGCGGCATCCAAACCCGCATGGAATATAGATTGCTGGGCAAGTCCGGATTGAAGGTGCCGGTGCTGAGTTTTGGCACCGCCACGTTTGGCGGCAAGGGCGAATTCTTTCGGGCCTGGGGTGCGACCCAGGTAACCGAGGCGCGGCGCATGGTCGAGATATGCCTCGAGGCCGGTGTCAATCTTTTCGATACCGCGAATGTGTATTCGCAAGGCTCATCGGAGGAAGTTTTAGGCGACGCGCTGAAGGGCCTTCGCGATGAAGTATTGATCTCGACGAAGGCGACGTTTGCCCGCGGCGACGGCCCGAATGACGTCGGATCGTCGCGGCTCTCACTCGTCCGCGAACTGGAAGGCAGCCTGAAGCGGCTGCAGACCGACCACGTCGACATTTATCACATGCATGGCTTTGACGCCCTGACGCCGGTCGAAGAAGTGATGCGCACACTGGATGATTTTGTGACCGCGGGCAAAGTACGCTACATCGCGTGTTCGAATTTCTCCGGCTGGCATTTGATGAAGTCGCAGACCATCGCAGACCGTTACGGGTGGACTCGATACGTGGCGCACCAAGTCTACTATTCGCTGATCGGCCGTGAGTACGAGTGGGAGCTGATGCCGCTCGGCCTCGACCAGGGCGTCGGCGCGCTGGTGTGGAGTCCGCTGGGCTGGGGCCGTCTTACCGGAAAAATTCGCCGCGGTCAGCCGCTGCCGGCCACCAGCCGATTGCGCAAGACGGCGGACTTTGGCCCACAGGTAGAGGATGAATATTTGTATCGCGTTGTCGATGCGCTCGATAAAGTCGCAAAGGAGACAGGCAAAACAATTCCGCAGATTGCGCTGAACTGGCTGCTGGCGCGGCCGACAGTTGCCAGCGTGATTATTGGAGCGCGCGACGAGGCGCAGTTGAAGCAGAATCTCGGCGCCGTGGGCTGGAAGCTGACGCCTGAACAAATAGCGAAGCTCGACGAAGCCAGCAAGACCCCGTTGATCTATCCCTACTGGCATCAGCGTGCCAACTGGGATCGCAATCCGGCGCCAGTTTAATGGGCGCGGGGATTTTCCGCCGCTTTTCAGTAATTTTTTTCTTGTGAAAGAGGGGGTTGCGCTCGCGCGCGAGAGTGGGTAGCATCCAACTCAGAACTGGCCTGCAAAGCAGGTACGTTGGCTAACGCTGGTTGAACCAACATTCATTGAACAGGGAGCTCGACTCGTTAATTTGGCCCGGTGTGCAGTGTCCGCCAGTCCGGAATGCCTAAAGGGTCGCGGCGGGTTCCCGCCATCTTAGGATGGGTTCACCGGCGCGCTGATGTACGGCCCCGTGGGTCAGTTTCTTTTTCTCCTGCCAGGCCGAGGCCCGCCTGCGATTCTCTCTCCCGACAATATGTATCCAGTACTGTTACATTTAGGACCCGCGGTCGTGCCCAGCTATGGCGTGCTGGCGGCGCTGGCAATTGTTGCCGGTCTCTTGCTGGGGCTGCGGACGGCGAAGCAGCAGGGGCTCGATCCAAATAAAATCTGGACGGTCGGTGTGCTCGCGCTCTTTGCCGGCGCGGTCGTCGCCAAAGGCGTAGCAACGTTGATGCACTGGCAGGCCTTTCGCGAGAACCCGCTGCAGCTGATGAGCATGACGGCGCTCGGCGGAAGCGGCCAGGGATACGTCGGACTCGCAACCGGACTGCTGGTTGTCCTCATCTTTTCGTGGCGTCAGAAATTGCCAGTACGCGGAGTGCTCGATGCGCTAAGTGCGCCGCTGCTGGTCGCCCTGAGCATTGAAAGCATCGGCTGCCTGCTGGCGGGCAGCGCATTTGGCGTGCCGACGCATGCGCCGTGGGGCATCAAGTACGGCAGCGTCTACGCGCTTGTCTGGTGGGGGACGCCGATGGGAATTTCGCTTGCGCCTGTGCAGATCTGGACGGCGATTGCAGACGCGCTGCTGGCCGTGCTGGTCTATTGGATGGGCAGCTGGGGATTGCGGACCGGCCGCGTCGCAGGCATGGCAATGTTCGGCGGTGCAATTGTGCATTTCTTGTTGCAATTCTGGCGCGGAGATGTGACTTCACTCGCGTTTACCGGCGGATTGCTGACTGAAACGCAGCTAGCCTGCATGCTGCTGCTGGCCGGTGCGGCGTGGCTGTGGTGGGAGCCCCGCGAATGGCAGGCACCCCTCGATACTCTTGCAGCTACTGGGCGCCAATCATGAGCGCCATGCGAGGGCGGCAAGGCCGCGAGTTGCGGCGAGCTAAAGAAATCGCGGAGGGCGTGGTCCCGCAGTTGAATGCGCGCCGGCGGGCATCCAAAGAGCGAGCCGCGGCTGCGGAGGCCGAAACAATTGCTACAGATGCGGCTGAGATAGAAGCAAAAAAGAAAACCGCGAAGCAGCAGGACGCGAAGCTGACCAGCAAGCACGGAGCGAAGCGAGAAGCGGGCCTCGGCAGCGACGTTGAGCCGCGTACCGTTGAACCCAAGCAAGCAGAGGTTGTGATCCCGGCGGATGCGGCTCGTGGGCTACTGGTCTCCGATGCTGATGCCGAAGAGCGGCTGGATCAATTCCTGGCCGCGCGACTCGAAGGCGTCAGTCGTGCGCGCGTGCAACTGCTGATCGCGCAGGAAAAGGTCACAGTCACAGGCGCGGACGGCGCTGCCTCCGTCACTGGCTCGAAGTTGCGGCCGAGTTACAAGTTGTCCTCCGGCGAATTGGTTCGCGTCATCGGCCAGGCCAAGCTGAAGCCGCTGCGCGCAATCGCGGAAGATATTCCGCTGGAGATTATCTACGAGGACGCCGACCTGGCCGTGGTAAACAAGCCGGCGGGAATGATGGTGCACGCAGGCGCCGGTCACGAGATTGAAGATGAGCGCGGCAAAGGGACGATGGTCAACGCTTTGCTCCATCACCTGACCAATTTGTCACAGCCCGAGAGCGAATTGCGTCCCGGCGTCGTCCACCGCCTCGATCGCCAGACCAGCGGCCTGCTGGTGGTCGCAAAAAATGATGTGGCGCATCAAAAGTTGAGCGAGGCGTTCGCGGCGCGCGAGACGACCAAGCAATACCTGGCCCTGGTGCAGGGCCGCATGAAGCAGGACAGTGGCAGCATCAACACGCCGATCAGCCGCGACGTGAACCGGCGGACGCGAATGACGACGCGCCGCAGCGATGGCCGACCGGCGCTGACTCATTGGAAAGTCCGCGAGCGCCTCGCGACGCCATGGGGAGAATTTTCTCTGCTCGATGTCAAGATCGAGACGGGGCGCACGCATCAGATCCGCGCCCACATGAGCTCGATCGGCCACCCCGTGGTTGGGGACACGCTCTATGGCGCGGCGACGGAAATCAAGCAGATGCCGGCGGCGCGGCAGAAGGCGACGTTGCGATTCCTGCAACTAAAGCGGAACTTTCTGCACGCGGCAAAGCTCGGATTGCGGCACCCAACCAGCGGCGAATGGATAGAATGGGAGGCAGCGCTTCCCATCGAACTGGAAGCGTTTCTCCGCGAGCTGCGCGGGTTGGAGTGATTTTGAGATTGCAGTACCGAAATATTTTGAGATACGCGGCCCCCGCGTTGCTGGGAGCCTCATCACTGCTTGCGCAAAGCACACCGGCCGCGACTCCGCCGCCAACTTCGGACGTTCCCGCCCAGACGTCGCCCAGCCAGGCCGCGCCCGCGCCGGCTACTCAGCCATCGCTCGGGTCGCAAGCCGAGCAGCCGCCGGCTGACACCGCAAATCCGCAGCCGCAGCAAGAGGGTGGACAGCAACCGAGTGGCAGCGACGCCGGCAACTTCGTCCTCAAGGTGCCGGTCAACGAAGTGAATCTCGTTTTTACAGTGACCGACAGGAGCGGGCGCTTTGTGAAGAACCTGCGACAGCAGGATTTTCAGCTGCTGGATGCGAAGAAGCCTCCCGCAAAGGTGCACCAGTTTACGCAGCAGACGAACCTGCCGATGCGTGTCGGGCTTTTGATTGACACCAGCAGTTCGGTGCACTCGCGATTTGATTTTGAGCAGCGATCGGCGGTGGATTTTCTGCAGCAGATTTTGCGGCCGCGGCAGGACCTGGCATTCGTGATGGGCTTTGACTCGTCGCCCGAGATGACGCAGCCCTTCACCAGCGATCTCGACAAGCTGGCGACGGGAATCAACGGCCTGAAGTCCAACGGTGGAACGGCGTTGTACGACGCGCTGTACAAGGCGTGCCGCGACGAACTGCTGCCTATCAAGAACGACGAGCCGATGCGGAAAACGATCGTCCTGTTGAGTGACGGCCACGACAATCAGAGCCGTGTCCATGAAGACGAAGCGATCAAGATGTGCCAGCGCGCGGCGGCCACGGTGTACACGATCTCGACCAACGTCAGCCCGACGAAAGATGTCGGCGACGACATTCTGGCGGAAATTTCCGACAAGACCGGTGGCCGGACCTTTGTCCCGCTCAAGGAAGAAGACGTGGCGCACGCGTTCTATGAAATTTCTGACGAGCTGCGCGCCCAGTATGCGGTCGTCTACACGCCGGCGGACTTCAAGACCAACGGCGAGTTCCGCGACATCTGGCTGGTGCCGGTGGACCGCAACAAATATCACGTACGCGCGCCCAAGGGCTATTTCGCGGCGCGGGAGCAGTAGGAATCCCTCTCTGACACGGCGGCCGAGTCGAGTCGCCAACTATATATATGTCCTAAAACATGTCCGGCGCAGCTTCCGGTTCGCGATCGTGTAACGCGGCGGTAGTATCGTGGAAGTACATTCTGTGCCGGCTTGGCATGACAGCGACGGCCTTGCGTAAGATCTGACATCTCCAACCCGACGCAAGTTTGCACGGATGAACTGGAGCGTAAGATGACAACTCTCGCTAGCCCCTCCACGCCTGAAGCTGCCTCCCCGGCGCTCGCGCCCGACGAATTGCGCAGGATGAACGCATACTGGCGCGCCTGCAATTACCTTGCGGCAGGAATGATTTATCTGCGCGCGAATCCGCTGCTGCGCGCACCGCTCAAGCCCGACCACATCAAGCGGCGGCTACTCGGACATTGGGGCAGCGACCCTGGACAGTCCTTCACGTGGATTCACTTGAACCGGCTGATCAAGAAATATGATCTCGACATGATTTACATCGCCGGGCCCGGACACGGCGCGCCCGCGACGCTCGCGAACAGTTATCTCGAGGGACATTATTCCGAGGTCTATCCGGCGATGAGCCAGGATGAGGAAGGGCTGCGAAAATTCTTCCGGCAATTTTCTTTTCCTGGCGGGATCGGCAGCCACTGCACGCCAGAGACGCCGGGGTCGATTCACGAAGGCGGCGAGCTCGGCTACAGCCTGTCGCATGGCTACGGCGCGGCCTTCGACAATCCCGACCTGATCGTCGCGGTGATGATCGGCGACGGCGAGTCGGAGACGGGGCCCATGGCGACGTCGTGGCACTCCAATAAATTCCTCAACCCGGTGAGGGACGGAGCGGTCCTGCCTATTCTGCACTTGAACGGTTACAAAATCGCGAACCCCACGATCTACGCGCGCATTCCGCAGGAGGAGCTGGAGAGCCTGCTGCGCGGCTACGGGTACACACCGCATTTCGTTGTCGGTGATGACCCTATGACGATGCACCAGCTGATGGCAGCGACACTGGAGAAATGTGTGCTCGAGATTCGCGATATTCAGAAGAATGCGCGGAGCACGGGCAAGGCCGACCGTCCGAAATGGCCGATGGTGGTGCTGCGCTCGCCGAAGGGCTGGACGGGACCGAAGGAAGTGGATGGCCACAAGGTGGAGGGATTCTGGCGGGCGCACCAGGTGCCGGTGCTCGATCCAGTCACGAATCCGGGCCACTTGAAAATTGTCGAGGCGTGGATGCGCAGCTACAAGCCGGAAGAGTTGTTTGATGACGCCGGCAAGCTTCGCGCCGAACTGCAGGAGCTGGCTCCGAAGGGCGAGCGCCGGATCAGCGCCAATCCACACGCCAATGGTGGGCTGTTGCGCAAGCCGCTCGATCTGCCAAAGTTTGAAGACTACGCCGTCAAGATCAAAGGCCCAGCGGGAATTTACGAGTCGCCGACTGCGGTACTCGCCACGTTTCTGAGCGACGTGATGCGACGCAACATGAAAAACTTTCGTGTCTTCGGCCCGGACGAAACGGCCTCGAACAAGCTCGACGGAATTTATGCGGCGTCGAAGAAGACTTGGCTGGAGGAATATCTTCCTGAAGACGCCGACGGCGGTGAGCTCGCCTTGGATGGGCGCGTCATGGAGATGCTGAGTGAGCATACGCTGGAAGGCTGGTTCGAGGGCTACGTGCTGACGGGGCGCCACGGGCTGTTTTCGACGTATGAAGCATTCGTCCACGTCATTGACTCAATGTTCAATCAGCATGCGAAGTGGCTGGAGAAATCGAAGAAGGAGATCCGCTGGCGCGCGCCGGTGTCGTCGATCAATTTGCTGATCACGTCGCTGGTATGGCGGCAGGACCACAACGGATTTACGCATCAGGACCCCGGCTTTCTCGACATCGTCACCAACAAGAGTGCGGACGTGGTGCGCATTTATCTGCCACCCGATGCGAACTGCCTGTTGAGCGTGGCCAGTCATTGCCTGTGCGCAACGGATTACGTGAACGTGATTGTTGCTGACAAGCAACCGCACCTTGTCTACCTCGACATGGACGCGGCGGTCGATCACTGCACGAAGGGCATCGGCACGTGGGATTGGGCGAGTACGGACGAGGGAACGGAGCCCGACGTGGTCATGGCGTGCGCGGGCGATATTGCGACGATGGAGTCGGTGGCCGCGGTTGCAATTCTCAAGGAGAAATTTCCTGACCTGAAGATTCGCTTTGTGAATGTCGTCGACCTGTTCCGGCTGATGCCGGAGCGGGAGCACCCGCACGGGCATTCGGATCGCGATTTCGATTCGCTCTTCACCAAGGACAAGCCGGTAATCTTCAACTTTCACGGCTATCCTGCGCTCATTCACAAGCTGACGTACAAACGGACCAACCACGACAACTTCCACGTTCGCGGCTACAAGGAAAAGGGCAATATCAACACGCCGCTGGAGCTGGCAATCCTGAACCAGGTAGATCGCTTCAACCTATGCATCGATGTCATCGACCGGGTGCCGAAGCTGGAGGCGACGGCGGCGCATGTCAAAGACTGGCTGAAGGACCAGATCATCGACAGCATCGCGTATGCCCATGCCGAAGGTATCGACAAGGAAGAGATTCGTAACTGGGTTTGGACAAAATAGATGGCGGGTGCGCGTGGTGCCGGTAAAGGCCCTGGAAATCTGATCCTCGTGCTGAACAGCGGGTCTTCGTCGCTGAAGTTCGGCGTCTACCGCAAAGGCCATGACGAAGAGTTGGTGCTGGAAGGCAGCGCTGAGGGGATCGGACGCCCCAGCGGCAGTCTCAAGATAAAGACGGCCGATGGCAAAACCATCCTCGAGGAGAAACACGTTCTTGAGTCGCAGCCTGCCGCGCTCAAAAAAATTGCCGCTGCGCTGCGTCAACAGAAAGATGCGGCGCCGGTCGCGGTCGGGCATCGCGTCGTCCACGGCGGACCAAAGTTGCGCGATCATCAGCTCATCACGCCAAAGGTATTGCGCGAGCTGGAGGCGGCGGTGCATTTTGCCCCGCTGCACATTCCGCCGGCGCTGGCGCTGATCCGCGAGGCGCAGAAGATCTTCCCGCAATGCCCGCACTACGCCTGCTTTGACAACGCGTTTCATCGCACGATGCCGGAGGTGGCGCGGCATTTGCCGTTGCCGCTGAAATATTACCGGCAGGGCGTGGAGCGCTATGGCTTTCACGGCCTGTCCTGCGAGTCGCTGGTTTTCCAGCTGCGCGGCAAACTGCCGCGGCGCGCGGTGTTTGCGCATCTCGGGAACGGCTCCAGCTTGACCGCCGTGGTCGCTGGAAAATCGATCGACACGTCGATGGGGCTGACGCCGACCGGCGGCATCCCGATGGGAACGCGCAGCGGAGACCTGGACCCGGGCGTGCTGCTCTATCTCATGCGCACTGGCAGAATGGGCGCGAGCCGCCTGGAGACGCTGCTGAATCGAGAAAGCGGACTGTTTGGATTGTCGAATGGCGAGAGCGACATGCAGGCGCTATTGAAGCGAGCGGCAGCGAAGGACGCTCCTGCTGAGCTGGCGATCGTGGCCTTCACAACCGCGGTGCGGAAATATATCGGTGCGCACGCAGCGTTGATGGGCGGCGTCGATCTCATAGTGTTCACGGGGGGCATCGGCGAGAACAGCACGCAGATCCGGCAACGCAGCTGTGCCGGCCTGAAATTTCTGCGCGGCAAGGTGCTCGTCCTGAAGACGGAAGAAGACCGCATGATCGCGCGGCACACGCGTGCTCTGCTGACGGGCGCGCGAAAATCTGCCCAGAAGCGTTCATGAACTCGAGATAGCGACTGCAAAGAAGAAGGGCGCATCCATTGCGGATGCGCCCTTGAGTTTTCCCGGCAAACGCCGGGGTCGATTATTGCCCAGTGCCGCTGAGCGAAATCTGCTCAGGCGAAACGACAACGCCGCCGCTGTAGAGCGGGACGCCGCCGGAGGTGATCGGGTAAGTGGCCGTGACCGCGCCGCTGGTGGTTGGGTTGAAGCCGAAGATCAATTCGCAGCTTGCGTTAACCGCCAGCGTCGTTGTGCAACTGGAGGCGACAAGTGTGAACTCGCTGCTTCCATTGATCGGTCCCAGTCCGAGGGTGATGGCCGAGGCGGTGCTGTTGTTCAGCTCCACTCCGTAGTTGCCGCCCGAGGTGCCCTTCGGTACGTTGCCCCACTTCTTGACGGTGGAAGTTGCGGTGAACTCGCCGCTGCTGGCAACGCCCGTTCCGGAGAAGGTGAGGACGTCGGAGTAAGGCGCCCCGCCCGTGCTGCCGCCCGGATAGATCACCTCATTCGTGCTGCCGAGGGTGACGGTATAGTTGCTGGCCCCCGGGCTGGTTGGCGCGAAGGTGACGGCAATCGAGCAGGACTTGCCGGCCGCGAGGCTGGTTGGGCACGCCGAGGTTGCGGTGAAGCCCGATCCCGAGCCGAAGCTGATGGAGACGTTCGCAGCGACAGCGGCCTTGTTGGTGATGTTCAACCCGAAGCTCAGCGAGGAGCCGTCGTTGACGTTGCCGAAGGCGTGCGTGTTAGTAGTGAGCGACAGCCCGGTGTTCGCAACCACCTTGGCGGTGAAGGCCTCGGTGATAGCGTTGCCGCCGGTCGGCGTCAGAACGACGCTGCCGGAGTAAGTGTTCGCAGTGCTGCTTTCGAGCGATACATAGATGTTGCAGCTCGATTCGGCCGCCAGCGGAGACTTGCAGGTGTTGGTGACGATGAAGGGCGAGGCCGGCGTGGTGATGGTGTAGGCGACTGCAGTCAGGTTCGGGTTATAGACGTTGAGCGTGGTGACGGCCGAGGTTGCGCCGGCGGCGAGAGTTCCCATGTTGAGCGGGCCGCCGGTGGGCGTCACGCTGAGCGAGCCAGCATTGAGAAGCGCGAATCCAGCCAGGGTAGCGGGGAAGTTCGTCGCGCCGGAGCGGTCAAACGCCTTGTCGCCGATACCTGTGCCGATGCCCGAAGGAACGTTGACCTTCCATGAGCCGGACTCGTACTTGCCGACCGTGGTGGAGCTGCCGTCGCCGAACGGCGGTGAGTAGTAGTAGAAGTAGTTGCACGTCGCGCCAGATGCCAGGCTGGCCGGGCAGTTGGTGGCGTAGTTGAAGGAGCCGGACGACGTGTTAACGAACGTGAGGCTGAGGGCCTGCGCGGCTGCAGTGAAGTTATAGACGAGCACGCCGTAGGCCGCCGTGCAGTTATAACCGAGGATGGTGTTGGCGCCGCCGCAGGTTGTGGGCGAGCCGTCCAATGTGCCGCCGCTATCGCCGCTGCCCGTCGTCACGGAGCCGCAACCGACTGGCGTCCCCGTTCCATTGTTGGTGTAGCAGATGCTGAAGTCGTGCGTCAGATCTGTGGTGAACAGGATACCGGCGAAGTAAGCCGTCACAGTGTTGGATGGCCCGGAGGGAGCGTAGTTTGTGCCGCCGCCGTAGCTCGCGACGAAGGTATCGAGCCCAGCCGCGACGCCGGTGGTTGTGGGAGTAACGGTGATGGTCGCCGTGCCATTCGTAGCGACAGACGCCGTCGCAACGAGCACGCCGGTCGTGCTGTCAGTGAAGTAGACGAAGCCGTTGTAGTTGCCGTTGGTCGTCGGTGTCATCGTGGCTTTGAGGGTCAGAGTAGTGACGCCCGCCGCGCTGGAGCCGGTCGACGTCGTCGCCGCCAGGGTGATGGTGTTGGTCAGCTGGCCTTCGACCAGGATGGTGGTGTTGCCGATGCCGGTCAGGTAATCCGCCGCGTTCACCGGTGTGAAGGTGGTGCTCAGAGGATTGAGGCCGATCGGCAGAACAGTGCCGAGGCCCGGCGTGTAATTAAACGTGCCGGGAATGGTGACGGTTGCGGTGGTCGGCGTGCCGAGTGCCAGGCCGAAGACGACAATTCCGTTGCCCGGCGTGGTGACGCTGGCGACAGTTTCGCCCGCAGCCAGTGCCAGGGTGTAGCCGTAGATATAGACCGGGGCGTTGTACTCGCCGCCGTTGTTGGTATCGCCATACGCCATGGTGCTGACGATGGTCTCGCCGGTCTCGCCCTTGGAGCTGGTCCACGGGCTGGAGGTGAGCGAGTAGGTGGAGGTCGTGCCATCCCCGTAAGTGACGACGACGCTGCCCGTGGCCGCGGTGCTGTTCGCACTTGCAGCCAACACATAAAGGCTGGTGAACTGCTCGTCAGGATTCTGCGACGTGCCAGCGACGCCGACCGGAATGGTGACGACATTCTTGACCGCGCTCAGAACGTTTGGCGAACCCAGCGGGAAGCCGATGCCGTTGTAGTAGACAACCGATCCGAGCAGGTTGGCGGAATAAGCGTCATTGGCGGGCGAGGCGGAGAAGCCATACGCCGAGTTGAACGGCGAGTAGCCATCGGAGAAGTAGCCAATGGCGTTGACGTAAATTCCGAGCGGCAGCGGCGTGTAGCCGGTGACTGCGGTCGCAGTCGCATCCAGCTGCGTGCTGCTCAGCGGCGTCGGGTAGAGAATCGGCGCCGGCATCGGCCAGGTGATGGTCGGGGCTGCGGCGAAGACGTCCAATGTCACGCTGTCGGTCGCTGAGTTATACAGCGCCGTGTTCGTCGGCACGAACGACGTGTTCAGAGTCTGCTCGCCGACGCCGAGGATGGTTCCCGTGGTCGGCGTGTAGGTGAAGGTGCCGGCGATCGGCGCGCCCTGAACGCCCATCGCGGTGAAGACGATGTCGCGGTCATTGGGGAGTGTCACGCTGACTGCACCCGGCAACAGCGGGAACGTGTACACGTACATGCAGCTGGTGCATGGGCTCTGGGTACCGTTGGCGATAATGCGGTCAGGACTGCAGGCCGCAGTGTACTCATTCGGAAACGAACCCTTCGGATAGGCCCAGTCACTGAAGGTCTGCGAGTAGCCGATCGACAGCGGAGCAATCGGGTAATTGACGTACACAGTGTGAGTCGGGTTGGCCTCGTTGTTCACCATCGCGCCGACCAGGGTCACGCTGGTGTACGAGGTCCCGGCCGGAGGGAAGGGAAGCACTACCGTGGCGCCCAGACCGACTCCGCCATTTTGATAACCGGTAAATGCATTCAGCTGGTTGATCGGACCGAGTGGGTAGATGATGCCGCCGACGTTGACGTTGGAGCCGAAATAAGTGTCGTCGTACTCGACGCCGCCGCCGTCAAATCCACCGCCCTGGGTAGGTGTGCCCGGGGAGGCGATGCCGTAGACGTTATAAAACAGCGGTACGTAAGAGGTGCTGAGCGCCTCGGCGTCCAGCTGCACGGAGCTGAGCGCAGTACCGTAGGGAACCGGAGCGGGAGTTGGCCAGACGATGGAGACGCCGTTCGCATTCTCGATCGGATTGGAGTCGCGGTTGATGATCGGCGCGTAGGGCTTCACCTTTGTGGACTGCGAAGCAGTAGCGGAGACATCCGCCTGGCCACTGCTGCTGGCGGCCAGCGGCAGATAACCGGGGTAGCCGATCGCGGAGCCGTTGACCTGGTTCAGAACAGCCTGCACGCCGGCGCGGGCAGCTGCAGTCAGCGAGGCGCCGTGGCTGAAGTTCAGCTGTGAGGAGCCGTTGCAGAATGTACCGTCGATGCCGTCGGCGTCACAGTAGACGGCCTTCTTGCTGTCGATGGTGATGGCGGCGGTAACCGGCGTCTTCGTTTCCGCGCCGGCAACTGGAGCGGCAACGAGCCCGAGATCGCAGGCCGAGGCGCCAGCGTAATCCGACGGCGTGTATACGGAGACGCCTTCTGCCGCGGCGGCGAAGAGATAATTTTTCCAGTTCATCAGATCGGCAGCACTGCGGCCGGCCTGGCAAACGTTGACGCCCACACTGAGGCTGTCAATGTGCGTGCCACTCAGCATCGGGTGATCGATCACAACTTCGGCGGCGGCTTCCGCGCCGGTCTTGACCAGGCTGTCACCGCAGGCAACGAGCACAACCTGCGCGGACGGCGCGCCAGTCAGGGCCCATTCCGAATCCGCCAAGGCCTGCTGCTCGCCGATGTTACCGGTGCGGCTGGCTGCGTTGCAGCTGCTCGCCGGGACGCCGTCGTAGCTCTTCAATGCGCGGCTGCCGGTTCCGTAAGTGCCGAGCTGCGTGCTGCGGAAGCCGTCGAAGCTCTCCGCGTTGACGATGCTGTCTTCTGCAACCGCGACGACGTGACCGTAGCCGGTGAAGGCGGTGGCGAAGTTGCCGCTGCCGTTCAGCACGGGCGTCATGTTGTAAGTCGAGTAGAAGTCAGACGACTTGAACTCGTTGCCGTTGCCGCCGACTGAAAATGCGCGGGTCGCCTTGATGTCGTTCAGACCGGTGACGCCGGCGATGAGCTGCGCGAAGGCAGCCGGGACTTCCGGGTTCGTCATGTTGCCGAAGTGCGTTTCGCCGGCGACGTTGAGCTCGTGAATTTCCGTGTTGAATGCCTGGCGAATCTGGCCGGCTGTGCCGGAGATGTCGATCGCCAAATGATTGCTGCGAACCTCGTTGATCTTGAAACCCTGCGAGGTCAGCCACGCCGAGACATCCGCGATCTGCCGCTCGGACGCGCCAAAGGTCTTGCCGTATTCCGCCGGA
>Ga0302324_100008944_pt1 | contig 21059 bp, 21 predicted proteins | sample Palsa_T0_1_FD_201949 | JGI IMG/M metagenome (GOLD analysis project Ga0302324, IMG submission 201949) | Peat permafrost microbial communities from Stordalen Mire near Abisko, Sweden - Palsa_T0_1 | ecosystem: Environmental > Terrestrial > Soil > Palsa > Peat permafrost | place: Sweden: Abisko...
CTGGCAAGCGGCCCTGGCTGCATAACCGGAACCAATCTCCATCTCACAGAGCAAGACCCATCGAATCTCGCACACTTGCAAATTCGCACCAGAGCCTTCGCTGTGGTAAAGGCATTCGTGCATCAATGGCGTATATCGTGGACGACCTTAAGACCCTCAAGCAAATAACGGCTGCGTACCACCGCGACCGCTATTGCGGACAAGCTCTTCCGGCGGAATTATCATGTTGTGGAACGAAATCACCAGTTGGCGCTCGAACTAAAGTCGGAAGGTACAGCATGAGACCAATAACCTGTCAAATTCCCGATTCGCTCTATGCGGCCCTCCAACGCCGGATGAATACGGAAAACGAAACCTGCGACCACATTGTCGCCGAGGCTCTCTCTCAGAGCCTCGATACTCCCATTCACACTTTGTTTCAGGTGTCGACTAGCGCGGCGCTCGTCGAAGGAATTTACCAAGGAGCAGTGCGGGTCTCGCGGTTATTGCGCCAGGGGGACTTTGGACTCGGAACCTTCGCCGATCTCGACGGCGAGATGGTAGTGCTGGATGGGGTCTGCTATCAGGTCTCCGCGAAAGGCACTATTGCTCCCGTCGATGGAGAGACCCTCATACCGTACGCTGTGGTAACACGATTTAGTGCCACCTTTCGCAAGGACCATCAAGAAATACCCGATTTCGGCGGCCTGGTTGCAACCTGTGACCAGCTGCGCGACTCGAACAATGTCTTCTACGCCTTTCGGGCGAGAGGAATGTTTCACACCGTGAAGACCAGAGTCATGAAGCCAGTTTCGGAAGGAACAACGCTTAAGATGGCCGCGTCGGTTCAGCAGGAATTTCGATTCGAGGAGTTGCGTGGAACCCTAGTGGGACTATGGTCGCCAGCGTTCGCTGCATCGTTTAGCGTTCCAGGGTACCATTTCCATTTTCTATCGGAGGATCGGCAAAACGGCGGCCACGTTCTCGATTGCCGGGCCTCGGAGGTCGAGATCGATGCTTGCGCGATGAACGAGATGCATGTTTCACTGCCCGAGACGGAAGAATTTCTGAAAGCAGATTTAACACGTGATCCGCAAGCCGATCTTATGAAGGCCGAGCGGAGTCACGAGTCATAAACCGCGAAGACAGAGTTACCTGAAAACGCAGAGGGAATATATGAGGCTAGTTACATATAGAGACCCGGATCGAAGTATAAATCCCGGAGTGTTGCTAGACGAAGAGATTGTCAATATCTCAGACCAAGTGGCCAATATCAGGAGCTTGATCGAAGAGGGACGGGACGCGCTAGGCAGGCTGCGGAACTTTCTGCAAGGCAAGACGCGCCGTATTCCGCTTGCTGGGGTGGAGTTGCTGGCCCCACTCCAAAACCCAGCGCGCATCTTCTGCCTTGGACTGGCATATCGCGATCACGCGATTGAAACACATCAAGAGATCCCCAAAGTGCCTTCCGCTGTCGTCCTGCCGCTGACACTTGGGAAGAGCACGTCTTCGGCTACACGATCATGAACGATGTAAGTGCGCGAGACGTGCAAATGGCTACGAGTCAATGGTCCCTGGGGAAGAGTTTCGATACCTTCGCGCCCCTCGGGCCGGTGATCGTCACGAAGGATGAAGTGCCGGACCCACATGCACTTGACATTAGGCTCACCATCGGCGGAGAAGCCTTACAGCATTCGAATACGCGCGAATTGATCTTTCGAATACCCGGGCTCATCGCATACCTCTCAGCGATTACGCCGCTCAGGGCAGGCGACATCATCAGTACGGGAACGCCCGCGGGCGTTGGACTTGGACGCACTCCTCATCACTGGCTGCGTCCTCGAGAGACGATCGTCACAGATGTGGAAGGCCTCGGGCAGTTAGCTAACCTCGCAGTTGTTGAAGTCTGAGAACAAAGAAGTAATCCTCGGTGGTGGCCTCGGATTCGGTCGTTTCGCTCTGCGAAGGAAAGAACGCGGCCAAGTCGGTCCGAATTGAAGAAACACCGTTAAGGAGGAGAAGAGAATTAAGATGGGGCCAAAAGCTACAAAGACGGGTGCTCAAGTAGTGGTGGAATCCCTGGAACGACACGGTGTCCAGTATGTTTTTGGAATCCCCGGCGCGAAGATAGACAAGGTGTTCGATACTCTCGCGTCGTCCTCGATTCAGACTGTGGTCTGCCGCCATGAGCAGAATGCGGCGTTCATAGCGGGCGGCATAGGAAGATTGACAGGCAGGGCAGGCGTCGCAATCACAACCTCGGGACCCGGGGTAAGCAATTTGACCACGGGGCTCTTGACCGCTAATAGCGAAGGCGATCCGATCGTCGCCCTCGGGGGTGCAGTCGCGACTTCGCAAAGCCTCAAGCAGGTTCATCAGACGTTTCAGGCGGTATCCGCATTTAAGCCTCTGACGAAGTTCAGCGCGGAAGCCAGTTCACCGGAATCTATCGCTGAAATCGTTGCCAACGCATTTCTGGCCGCTGAATCAGACCGGCCGGGTGCCGCATTTGTGAGCCTGCCGAAAGACGTCATGGAAGGTGAGGCGAGTTGTGAAGCCCTTACTGGTTTCTCACGACCCAGTTTCGGTCCGGGTAGCCGCGATTCACTTGAGGAAGCGGCCAGGATCATCCATGGCTCGCAGCGTGCCGTAATACTGCTGGGGCTTCTCGCGAGTAAACCCGGAAATGCAGATGCGGTTCGTGCCTTCATGCGGAAGACAAATATCCCAGCGGTCGGAACTTTTCAATCTGCCGGCACCGTGTCGGCGGACCTTTTTCAGAATTTCGCAGGCCGCGTCGGTCAACTTGACAATTCGCTTGGCGACGAGCTACTTGCTGCGGCGGATGTGATCATTACTGTCGGCTATGATCCGGTCGAGTACGATCCCTCATTGTGGAATCATCTCCGCACTGCAAAGCTGATCCATATAGATTCGAACCTGGCCGATATCGACAATTTCTATTTGCCGGCAGTCGAAGTACTCGGGAATGTAGCTGCAAGCCTCGCCGCCTTGCTGGATTTGGTCGGCCCTGTTGTCCTGGCGCCAGACGTGAGACAGTTCTTCGCAAACCTGGCTTCAAAACGTTCACTCAGAATTCCGGAAGCCACTCAGCAAACCGGTGATCCGATACACCCCGTGCGCATCGTTTCTGAACTTCAGAAATGGTTGACCCAGGATGTTACGGTCTGCATCGATATGGGCTCGTTCCATCTATGGATTGCTCACTTTTTGTTCAGCTTCCGAGCCCGCCAGATTCTGATCAGCAACGGGCAACAGACGCTTGGAGTGGCGCTGCCGTGGGGAATCGCTTCCTGCCTCGTGCGGCCACATGAGAAGACGTTATCGATCTCGGGCGACGGCGGATTTCTTTTCTCGGCTATGGAACTAGAGACCGCTGTTCGATTGAAGTTGAACCTGGTCCATATGGTCTGGATCGACGGAACCTACGACATGGTTGCGGTCCAGGAGCGTGCCAAATACAAACGGACATCTGGAGTGGATTTCGGTACTGTCGACGTTGTCAAGTACGCGGAAGCCTTTGGCGCCAAAGGTCTGTTCATCAACACCCCGGATGAGATTGGGCAACAATTGCGCAAGGCATTTGAAATGCCCGGCCCGGTCCTCATCGGGATCAATGTCGACTACCGGGACAACCATTTGCTGTTCGAGAAAGTGCATAAGCATCTTCTCATTTGATCCGCCACTTGAAAGGAGAGGGCAATGGCTGCTTACACGATCAAGCCGCTTGTAACGGCGATCGCTATCAATACTGGAGGGCGGAACGGACATTCAGAGACTACCGATCGCTCGGTGAGCGTCAACCTGTCGGTCCGGAAGGAAATGGGTGGACCCGGATTGGCCAACACCACCACGCCGGAGCACCTGTTTGCGGCGGGGTACGCCGCGTGCTTCGGGGGCGCGATCGAATTCGTGGCACGGCAGCATAAGAAGGATGTGAGGGGATCTGTCGTCACATGCCACACCGCCGTCGGGCCGCGCGAAGCAGGAGGGTTCGGCATCGCCGTTAGGATGCAGGTCAGGATTCCGACGCTTCCGAAGGACGAAGCCGTCGCTCTGGCCAAAGAGACGCACGAAAACGTATGTCCGTACAGCCATGCGACGCGCGGAAATATTGATTTTTCTCTGGAGGTCGAAGGCGCCTAGAGAAGGTGCAATTTGCGCTGTCTGGCGGAGCAATCTGAAGCTGGGACGAATAGCCGTGTCCCGATACAGCATGCCTGACGGCAAATTCCCGTCCTGTGGAATGACCCAGCGGTCGGATCTTGTGATCCTCAGTTCTCGATGGCAGAGCGGATCGCACTAGGCGTGAGACGCACCAGGATTGACTAAATTCGGCGGACGCTCACCCATCAGCGCAGCGACTGCATTTTCGGCTGCCATCATCGACATCTTCCGCCGCGTCTCGACCGAAGCTGAGCCGATGTGCGGCGCAAGCCCAGCGTTCTCGCATTTCAAGAGCTCTGGGTGGATCTGCGGCTCGTGCTCGAACACGTCGAGACCAGCTCCAGCTATGCAACGTTCGGCGAGCGCCCGCGCGAGCGCAGCTTCATCAACCACGGGGCCGCGGTAAGTGTTGATCAGGATCGCCGTCGGCTTCATCATTCGCAGCTCTGGCCCGGCGATGTAGTGTTTGGTTTCGGTTGTAAGAGGAACGTGCAGGCTGATGAAGTCAGATTCGGTAAGTACCCGTTCTTTGCTCGCGAATTCGGCTGTGAAATCAACTGGCGCCGGATTTATGATAGAGAACACGCATGTCAAACCCTGTGCCACGCCGCGCGACGGCCTGGCCGATCCGCCCCATGCCGAGAATCCCCAGCGTGCGGCTATGTACGTCGAGGCCGGCCAGCATGTCGATGGCACCCCGTTTCCATTTCCCGGAATGCACGTAGGTATCCGCTTCGGTGATGCGGCGGGCAGCGGCGAGCAGGAGAGTAAACGCAAAATCAGCGGTGGTATCGGTGTTGACGCCGGGAGTGCGGGTGATCAGAATGCCGCGTTCTGTGGCCGCCCCGATGTCAATGTTGTCGAAGCCAACAACGACATTAGCGATTACGCGAACACCTTCAAGCTGCGAGAGAACGTCGGCGCTGAATTCATCGGTGAGGGGACTGACGATAGCCTGTTTTCCTCGGGCACGAAGAATGAGCTCGGAGGGCGAGAGGCCGTCGTCGCTGGAGACAGTCGACGTCAGCGTGTTGCTGGAGGAAATCGATGGCTTCTTTGTAGATGCGCTTAGTAACGAGTACGGAGGACATGGCATTACCTCATTTCTTCCAGTTCGGCTGTAGGCACCAAACACGTTACCGAGCCCGGAGCGTCCCCGGCCCAAACCGCCTCGGCGTTGCAGATTGGTTCACTTATGAGGAGCTATTCGATCGCCGCTTTGTTTGAAGCGCTTAACTGCGTTTGCAGCACATCTTCGACAGCACTCAAAACGGGGGCGCCTATCGCATTAAGGGGCCCATCCGGCTCACCGGCTGGCAATGGAGCGCGACACCGGGCGCACAAGCGGGCGAAGGCTGGGCTTTCGATTTTGGCAACGGCGGACGCGCCTCAGTCGCCGCCGGCGACTCTGGTCTGAACCGCGCGCTTTGCGTCCGCCGGTCTGAAAACTGATGGATTTCAGGGAGCTGGATGCTCTAGACTAGAGCTTCCTTTGCTCCCGATGCTCCTCCACTTTGGCCGGTTCTGTTTTCGCCTTCGGCAAGCCCGCCGCTTTCCAAGCGTCAAAACCGCCCTTGACATTCAAGACCCGGGGAAAGCCCGCCCGCTGTAACAGACTGGTGGCAATCGAGCTGCGATAACCTCCTTTGCAATGAACGGCTATAAGACGGCCTCGGTCCAACTCGCTCATCGTCGCCACGAGCCGACTCAATGGCATCGGCGTCGCACTCGGTATGCGACCCTCCTCCCACTCGGCCGGCAGTCGGACATCCACCAGCCGGATGTCCTCCTGCTTTTCACGGAGGAGCCGGTCGAGATCCTGGACGCTGATTTGCGGTACTTCCTCGAATACCAGATTGTCGCGCTTCCAACCCTCCATGCCGCCGGCAAGATATCCGATGACCCGCTCGATGCCGACGCGCGCCAGGCGCACTCGGGCTTCTTCCACGCTGCCAGAATCCTCGGCCACCAGAACCAGGTCGGTTTCGAGTCCAATCAGGGTACCGGCCCACGCGGCAAACTGGCCCGAGAGGGCAATATGTACCGAACCGGGGACATGGCCCGCGCCGAATTGGGCCGCGGGCCGCGTGTCGAGCACGAGGGCCCCCCTGCTTTGCAACCGCAGCGCGGCATCGGCATCCAGCGCCGGCACGGGCGGCAGTTCGGCCAGCGGCCTGGCCCCCGCGCGATTGAGCTCGGCGGCGCCCGCAAAATAGCCCGGCCGCTCCGGAAGCGCTTCCGTCAGCATCTGGACGAACTCTTCCCGACTCGCCGCTCTCAACGCGTAGTTCGTCGCGCGCTGTTGCCCGATTGTGGAGTAACGCTCGGCGCTGATTTGCTTTCCGCACAGCGAGCCGGCGCCATGCGCCGGGTATACGCGGAGATCGTCCGGCAAACTCAATAACTTCTGTTGCAGGCTGTCGTAGAGCAATCCGGCGAGCTGCTGCGGCGTGTACCCCGGAGACAGATCGGGCCGTCCTACATCGCCGATAAACAAGGTGTCACCGGTAAGTACCGCCGACGGCTCCAGCGAGCGCTCCAGATCCGTCACCAGCACGCAGATGCTTTCGACCGTGTGACCCGGAGCCTCGAGAAACTGCAGGCGGCAATGGCCAAAGCGGATTTCATCGCCATCGAACAACGCGACGTGCGGGAACTGTGCTCCGGCCCGCGCGCCAAGATAGATTTTCGCGCCCGTGCGAGCGGCCAGCTCGCGGTGGCCGGAGACGAAGTCGGCATGCAGGTGCGTTTCGATCACGTGCTCGATGCGCAAGCCGTTCTTGCGAGCTTCCTCGAGGTAGATTTCCACGTCACGCCGCGGATCGACTACGGCCGCGATGCTTTCCGAGCCGATCATGTACGAAGCATGCGCCAGGCAGCCGAGATAGAATTGTTCAAAGTACATTTGAAGATCTCCATACAGTCAACTCACCCGAGAACTAACCTCGTGAGCGGTCGGAATTGCGCGTCCTGGCATTAGAAGATGCGCGAGGTTTCGCGCTTGCACGCGGATTTCGGGGATGGCGATGGATTCCAGCAGCGACCCCAAACGCAGCGGGCCCAATGCGTAAAGCGGCGGCCGCGACCCACCGCGCGACGGTAAGAGGGCGCCTTGATCGTCCACCAATGCGCCCAGCCGGTGAGGATCGGGCTGCAGCCAGCCTTGCTCCAGTAGATTGCGCAGCAACGGGTTCGTGCTCCGCGAGAGATCCGTATCGGGGCCGGTGCAATTGATGACTCGCCCGACTTTCAGTGTTACTGTTCCCGGGCAGCCGCGAATCGCGATGCTCACTTCCACACCGTCCTGGACCAGGCGAAGGCCGCGCGTCCGGCCGGCCAGCACTTCAAGGCTGCCATTGCGAAGCGACTCGTCGACCATCGTTCCGATCTGCGGCGCCATCCGGTGGCGGTGGGTGTCCCAAAAGGGCCGGAGATGGCGGAGAAAACGACGCTGCTCGGCAAAGCTCAAGGCCTGCCAGTGCCGGTTGGTTTTCAGTCGAATGGAATCCACTGCTTCCCGCCAGCCCACCCGGAGGGTAGCCACCCAACGCATATAGCGCACCACGCCGCGCAGCCCGGCGTATGGCACGTGGCGGTAACAGGCGAGCACCGGCAGTACATGCTTCTGGGGCAGAAGTCCCCGGCGCGACACCATGTACACCTTGCCTTGGTGCATCTGATGCCGCAGCGCGAGCAAAGCATCCACCGCGGTCAGCCCGCTACCCAGCAGCAGCACCGGCGCATGGCGGTCGCTCATCTCGAAGGCGCCTTCCATCCACGCGATATTGATGAAGCGCCGGCTCGAAGCAACTTCCGGAGAGAGCCCTGGCCAGCATGCAGGCGCGCTGTTGCCGGTAGCCAGAATCGCAGCATTGCCGCACAGTACCTCGGAGTCTTCGGTTTCTATCGCGATTTTCCCCTCCAGGACTCGGGCGGCCACCGCGCGCGCTCTGACGTGGCGGAGCTTTCCCTGTCCCCGCCGCAGCGTCTCATCCAACACGGATCGGAGGTACTCTCCGTACAAGCTGCGCGGCGCGAATGAGCAGTCGGTGTATTGGCCCGGTCTGGTTCGTTCCAACCATCGCAGGAAGTGCTCCCTATCATCCGGAAACGCAGACATATTCACGGCTGGGACGTTCAGAAGGTGTAGAGGGCATTTCGTTGAGTACGCCATTCCCGCACCCAACTCTGGCCCCGGTTCAAGCAGAATGACTTCAGCTCCGCGAAGCAGTAAGTGCGCTGCGGCCAGCGCGCCGCTCGCGCCCCCTCCTATTACGATAGTGGCCGCCATTATTACTGCTCTCCTAAATAGGATTCCGCGCGAGGCAAGAGCCACGTCTGACTTAGTATCGTTGAATATAGCTCCATTTAAGTATACTCAATACAGACAGCCCCGGCCAAATACTTTACTTGTAGAAGTTTCTATGGAGACTCACAGGTTCCCGTACGGTACCGGCTCGACCCGACAAGTTGATACACCTTTTACCCATCCAGCCGGTATAAAGAACTGTAAAGATTAAGACAACCAGACCCACGACTACCAATGATAACGAAGTTATCATCACCATCGAGGACTCACAAAATCCATGCCCGACAAAGAAGAATCCAAGGATTCAACGCCCCAGGTTCGTCATACGCTTGGGGAACTGGCAGCGCGCCAGCTCGCGGTCACCACCAAGACCGTCCCCATGATGGAGCAGATCACGCCGCGCTGGCTGGTCACGTTCCTGTCGTGGGTTCCCGTGGAGGCGGGCATGTACCGCGTGAACAAGGTCAAGCCGACACTGCCCGGAACCCGCACCGTGGAGTGCAGTCCCGATGAAGAGATCGAGCTGCCGGAAATCTTCGTGGACTATGAGGAGAAGCCGCGCGAGTATACGCTGAGCGCTGTGACGACCACCCTGGATGTGCACACCCGCGTCTCCGATCTGTACCGTAGCCCGCACGATCAGATCAAGGAACAGTTGCGGCTCACCATTGAGAAGATCAAGGAACGCCAGGAGAGAGAACTGGTCATCAACAAGGACTACGGGCTGCTCAGCAATGTCGCGTCCGGCATGCGCGTAAAGACCAGGTCGGGCGCGCCAACGCCCGACGATCTGGACGAGCTCATCGCGAAGGTATGAAAGGAGCCGTGCTTCTTCCTTGCGCACCCGCGAGCCATCGCCGCCTTCGGCAGAGAGTGTACCTTTAGCGGCGTCCCGCCTCCGACGGCGCTGCTCTTCGGTTCGCCGTTTTTAACCTGGCGTGGAAGTCCCTGTGGTTCCCTGCGACAAGGTACCGATAAATCGCGAGAAGACCAGCATCCTGCTCTTACGCACGGGCGAGAAGAAGCAGGGCGTCATCGGGCTCTTTCAGCCCGGCCTCTTGGGCGAAGTGTCGCCCAGCCTATCGGTACGTTTCATGGGGATCGACCATAAAGCGATTGCCTCCTATCTGATCTCGTTGTACTGTTCGGTGGCGGTCCTTACTGACGACGCACTCGGCGTCCTGGAAGACGTGCACGTCGGCCACTACCATGAATAGAAGTGACCTTGGCGCGGTGGATCAGTCCGCACCGCCAGCCGCGCTGGATGCGGCATTGATCGCCAGACTGGCCGAATTCTTCACTGCCCGTCCGCCGAACCCTGCCGCGCCGGCCTTCGGCCTCCCGGCGCCTCCGCCGGCAGTGACTGACTCTCCGGCGGCACCCGCTGCGCCAGAGGGCGTGGCGGCGTTCGTACCGGAGAATCCCGGCGCGGTTCCAGCCCAGGGGGCGCCCAGCTCCCGAGCTTACATCCCCAATGCGGGGGAGCCGGCGCCTCTGAACGTGCCACCGTCCTTTCCAGTAGCGAGCGACCTGTTCGCCTTCCCCAGCGTGCCCGGCATGCAACTCGCACCGGAGAATCCCGGCGCTATTCCGGCCCAGGGAGTGCCCGGCTCCCCGGCTTACCTGCGGAACGCAACAGAGCCGGCGCCTCTGAACTTGGCACCGTCCTTTCCAGTGGCGAGCGATCTGTTCGCTTTCCCCGGCGTGCCAGACATGCAATCGGTTCCGGACGTTTCGGCCGTGGCCGTGCCGGCGCGCGATAAGACGCCAACGTGGAGTGGCCAGGTGGCCGCGGGTTGAACGATCATAGCGTCACCCGCGCCGGATTCTCATTATTGCCCAGATGGCTGGATGCTCAGGTGGCCTGAGCAACGCAACTCCTCCGCAATTCTTTTGATCTGAACCGTGATCTACATGAACGCTACGATGGTTCGATTCCGGATACGAATGGCCGACTACGAGCGGCCGCCTGACAAGAACGTGACGGGGCAATATGGATTGCCAGAAAGAAGCATTGACGGAGTTCGGTGAGTAGCCTGAGGGTTCGGGTTACTTTAGAGGCTTCAATATCCTTGCCCTGAACTCGGTGTCTCATTCGAACCGTCGCGCGCCATGGATTGCGGTCTTCTTCATCAATTGTCGGATTTTCAACGGCGAACGGCCATCGATATCTGCCGTGAGAGGGCACACGAATCCGCGTTCTGCGGCGCGCTGCAAGAACAATCCGGCACCCATCACAATGGAGTGGCGTCTATTGCCCGGCAGCCGGCAACGCCCTGGCCGCCACCGGAGCGAGAGCCATCACGGCATATGCGGTTGCCGCGTTCGAAATCCACTGATCGTGATCGAACGGAAATCCACTTTGGAAATAAGGTTGAAGCTTCACTGCCCGGCTTCGCACGTACCACGATCCATCTGGAAACTGGTGAGCCAGAAGGAATCGCGCGCCTCGCTGATACGCCGCGTCCGAAACATCCAGTAAGCCCGCCTCGCGCAGCGAATACAACACCGCGGCTGTGCCATACGCGTCCGAATCCAGATGCTCGGTCTGTGCCCATCCGCCGTCAGCGCGCTGCTGCCGCAGCAGGTTTTCGCCGCACTTCCTGAGATCCGTCTGGCCGCCTCCCGCCAGCCACAATCCCATCACCCGGTCAGCCTCGTCGACCGTCGTCCAGGTCTGAGCGGTGAGCAGCCAGCCGCGTGCCCGCGCGACCCGCTCGTCGAACTCCGCGCCCCGCGCCTGCCAGCCATACGTCTTCAGGGCCATGATCGCAAACATGGTCCGCGTGATGTCGCTTTCCTGAAGAGGAGGCCGGGAAGCTTGCCCGCTCCACCCGCCGGAAGGATCCTGAGTTTCCGCGATGTAGTGAACCAAAGCGTCCGTGAACACACTGGCGGGCTCTCCCATTTCCGCCATGCCGGCCAACGGGTAGAGAAATGAATCAATCATGCCGCCAGAGGCCATCAGCAGACTGGCATCGTTAATCCGCCGGGGCCGTTCCGCCACCATTGCGCTCACCAGGCTCTCCCGCAACCGCGGTTCCGCGGGCAAGCCGGCCGCCTTCAACGCGCCGAAGACACGTCCGGCAAACGGCTGATGGTGGCACCCCACACATCCCCCGCCCGCGGGAAAAAATTCCTCGGTTGATTTGGTGAGCAGCGCCACAGCCCGTGCAATCGCTTCCCGCGCGTCGGGTTGATAGTCGGCCGGCTTCCTTGGCGCGGGCGGTAGTCCCTTGCCCGTCGCCCCGGCCTTTTCGAGCGTCGCCAACACTGCCGGATCGCGATACTTCTGCGCCCAGTCGAGCGCCGTTTCGCCGTAGCGGTCTGCCACGTTCAGGTCGGCTCCGGCGTCAATCAGCCGCTGCACAATCGCCACATTCGCCCTATCCGTGGCAACCGCCATCATCAGGGCCGTCATATGCCGGTGATCCGTCGTATCCAGTTTCGCCCCCGCCTTGATGAGGGCCGAGATTTCCGCCGGATCGTGCACCGTCGCCGCCAGCATCAGCGGCGTGACCCCAAAACTGTCGATGGGGCCGTTCTTCACGGCCCCCGCGGTGGTGTTGGCCGCGTTTGCGTCAGCGCCGGCGGCGAGCAAAATGCCGGCCTTCTCGTGTTCCTGGATGCTAAATGATTCGGTCAGCGCCGTATCGCCATCCTGCGTCGCGCGTCGCGGGGCCAGACCCTTTTCGAGCAGCAACCGGATCACCCCAGCATCTTCGTGCGCTGCCGCCCGCATAAGATAGTCCGCGCCGCTCGGGCGTATCTCTTTGGCGTTCGCGCCTTTCTCCAGAAGGTAGCGAACCGTTCGCTCGTTTCCCTGCGCGCCCGCCGCCACCCAGAGCGGTGTCGTGCCGTCACTTGCCTTCGCGTTGACGTCGCCACCCTTTTCCACCATCAGGCGCGTCTTCTCAAAGCTGTAGGCGCCGAACATCAGGGGTGTCACCTGGGATCGGTTCCGCGCGTTCGGATCCCCGCCGGCTTCGAGCACAATGCGCACCGCTTCCGGGCTTCCGTATAGCGCTGCGTAATGCAGAGGCGTCCAGTTGAGCGCGTCACGTACCTTTGTCCCGCCTCGCTGGCTCATCTGCTGAAGACCTTTCAGGTCGTTAGCCCGAGTCACCCGCAGATAATCGTCCGCCGAAGCGGCGCCGCCGCCGGTCTTCTCTCCAGCCAGCGCCGCACCCGTCAGACACAAGAACCATCCGGCACAGTACAGGATCTTCATCAACACCCCTCAACAGTATGCTCTTGCCGGAATCCCGATTTTTCCGGGCAGAAACAGTATACAGTCAAACCAAGCCGGAGCGCCACAAGAAACAGGCATCCTAGTCGATCAGCGGGCGGTTGTTTAAGCAAGCTTGCCCGTTTTGAGTCCGACGCCTTCATGGAACTGGCTACACTATCAGTGGCAGCACAATATCCGGAAACTTTGGCCTAATGAGCTCAATTAGCCTGTAGAAATGCTCTTCGTCCAGAAAGCGATCCATGGTTTTGTTCTTGCTGGTGAATACCTGCCTCGTTCCCAAATAAAGCTAGCAGCTTAAGTAAGGTTCCTTCCCAGTGATACAGTGGGCATGTGTACGAGAGATACGCATCTGCATCGTTTTTGTGTACACGCCTAAACGTCGCCGCCCACTCGGTAATCCTCTTCGACAATGCCATAGCCTTCAGAATCGATCCATCGGAACAATTTGAAGGCTACCGACATTAGATCCCCCGACTCTTCTCCGATAATGCCGTCCATCTCCGCAGTTCCAAAGCCCCAATAGGACATCGGTACACTGACGAGAGTCTATGTCCACGCGCCACGGTTATGAACCGACGCTGATCAACAGTTTGGAACTAACCCCCTCGCCGACTGGCCTGCCGTTCTCCTTGTTCTCGATCATGCGATGCATATCTACAAAAGTCTGGCTGGTAAACTGCTCAATCCGTAAAGCAATTCTATCTCCCATGACGGCCTGGAGAGATTTTCTGATAATTTCGCGACCACGTCGAACACCGTCTAGACGTTTTAATGCCTCGTATGCCAAAAAGTCTGCACACTGTAATGGGGTGCAGTCTCTCGAATCAGCATCGATCAGTGTTTTGAAAGGGCCGTCAAGCCCCCGTTGCCGTTGCTCATCGCGAAGCGACTCAAACCCTTCCTTCGCTATGCCGCCGAAAGTCTTGCTTTGATCATAGGTTACGTTGACTGTCGCTTCAGGGAAGTTCTCTCGCACAAAGCCCTCCACGATCACGAGTATCATTCTGTAACACAAGTCGAAAAGGCTTTCATTTTCGGTATTCGCGTGGGGATCAAAATGCTGCCGAACGTCAGCTATGCGGCCACCCACAGATATTCCGATCATGCCGGTTTCACCGATGATTTCGCAGAGCCGTCTCGTCAGGCGGATCTGACGCTGAATATCCCAGCCCTTTCTCACGTCAAATTCCCGCTTTAAGTTCGCGCAATCCGTCGCGTGGTACCGAGATATCGTAGGGAACCCTTTAATTGCGGACTTCCGATTTTCATGAGCAATGCGCTCTTGCCACCGACTTGCAATTTCCTTCCACAGGCTCGTGGGTGCAAGGAAACCCCCAACGCAGAAGACGTGGCTGTTGTAGCTTTCATCGACATATAATTCCAACGTCCGCATAAAACATCCTCACAGAAGAATGTTTTAATTGTAACGCAATTGTCAGCCGACGCTCGAGGTCGAGCGCTGGCCTGCCCACGCGCCGCCACTCGGCGTGCCGTCCCACGCCGGGCGGCAGGTCATCTGGATGGAGCAGAAGGGGCACTGGTGAAGGTTAGAGAGAACTTCGTCTCGACTCCCGATTCCCCGCTGACAGCCCCTTTCGGCGGCGAGCAACATAGAGGGCAAGTCCGCCCACAACACAGAACCACGAGCCTGGCTCCGGGACGGACGTGAATTGGGCTTCGGTCAGATCGTAGGTTTGGCCCCCGTTGAATTGTTCGAATGTAAGCGTCAGCGTTCCCTGCACATTAAAAGGTCACGTCAAACGGAAAGGTTGGCGTACCGCCACCGAAAGCGCAGATGGTTGAGGGACTGCAAACGTCGATCTCGCCAGTCACATCGGCTGGCATGGAAACAATCAGATGTCCACTGGTTATGGTGACGTCCGTTAATGCCGTAACAGCCGCGCTGGCGCTGTTTGGGTACTGCACGGAAGGATAATCCGTGCCATTGGCCATGGCCGGTCCCGATTCATCGCCGATGTCGTCGATATCCAGAGTCAGACTAAAGGGAAAAGGGACACCGAGATCCTGAAGAGTTGAGTAAGCGACCGCGGTCGCACCGCTTCCTGTAATCGATGCTAATGGGCCGGTGAACGCGAAGCTGTCAGTCAGGCCGGCTCCCAGAAGTGAGTTCAGGTAAGTAAGTGAGCCGCTGTCGAGCGGGTAGATCGGGTTGCCGAAAGGTTCCCGGCGAATACTACGAGCGATAAGGCCACAAGGGCGATTCTGGTGGATCGGAATCGAATCATCTGGTGCTCCTCCCTCGATTTCAGTTTCCCGATATTACCCAGCATTTCAATTTTTGCCAAGATTTCCATGTTTGCCAAGATTCCCTTTTTTGGCTTTTTGCACAGATCGTAGTTTACACCCAACCGTGCTGCGGTTCCGACCGGGCGCAAATGGGTCAAGATTCCCCCTACTCGATCCGGTTCGCGAAGCCGGAGGACGAATGGATAACTCGCGCTTTGCACCTGCGTGCGCATCGCCACGTCCTTCGGAGAGTCATCGATGAGCGTGCGCGCCTGGTCGTCGTTCGTCGCGGGCGTTCCCGGTTGGAACGTCGGCGGGTCTCGCTTCCGACCATAATGACGCACGAAACGCGGGCAGCGCATAGCGCGTTATGGTTCGGGGATGATGGATTTTGGATCCAGCGCTTCGTTTAGTCGAGTGGCCGCCGCTCGATCCGGCTCGCGAGGCTGGAGTTCGAACTGATGACAGCTCTTCATGCCGGCGTGTGCATCGCCCCCTTCCGTTGCGCTTCGTCAGCGCGTCGCGTCGCGTTCGTCGATGAGCGGCGCGTCGTTCCCGGCGACGGCAGAGGCCCGACGAAGGGCAGACGCGAAACGCTCACCCAGTCCCGCGGGCAGCGCGGTAGCGCCGACTGCCATAAGGGCGGAACGCCGACGTTGCGGCCCCGTGGGCTCTAGAACGGGCCTAGATCGGCCATTTTCATGGAACGGCGTTTCCCGCGTCTATCCAGTCAATGGACACAAGGGCTGTTCTCGCGAGTAATGGTTTGGCCGGCCAATTTCGGCACTTTGTCCCATTTGCGACTTCGCGCCGATTTGGAACGAGATAATATGGTTTGCAAATAGATTCGAGCCCAGAGGCGCTCAGGATGGCGCACAGGAGGAAGCCGAGTGGATCGACGCAAATTCATAAAGGAGGCAATCGCGGAGACGGCTGCGATTGCCACGGCTGTAACAAGTGCCAATGCTCAAAGATATTCCGTCCCCATTATCGACACGCACGTACATTTGTATGACCCCACCCGCCCTCAAGGTGTGCCATGGCCGAGCCCTCAGCAGTCAAGCATTTATCGCACTTTCCTGCCTGCAGACTACCGCCGGATTGCAGAGCCCTTCGGCGTGACAGGCATGATCGAGGCCGAGTGCAGTCCGTGGTTGGAAGACAATTACTGGGTTCTGGATGTGTCCGCCAAAGAGACGATTGTGGTGGGCGAGATCGGCGATTTGTTTCCGGGGAAGCCGGATTTTGGCGAGCATCTCTCACGATTGCACAAGAACCCTCTGTACCGAGGCATCCGGTTCGCGTATTTGTGGGGGCGGGACGTCGCGGAGGAGATTCAAAAGCCGCAAGTGATGGCCGATCTTCGGCTGTTGTCCGACGCGGGACTGACCCTGGATTCGGGCGGCGGCCAAGAGGATGTCCCGAACCTGCTGCGAATCACTGACCAAATCCCTGCCCTCCGGATTGTGATTAATCACTTGCCGGGGGCTCCGATTCCCGACGAACCGGCGGCCCGCGCTGCCTACCAGCATGGACTTCGAGAACTCGGAAAACGTCCTCAGGTGTATGTAAAGGTCTCTGAAATCTTCCAGCGCGTCGACGAGAAAGGCCGCCGGGTGACGTCGGGCGGACGAATCCCGCGTGAGCTGAGCTTCTATCGTCCGCGGCTGGATGAAATCTGGGAGACCTTCGGTCCGGACCGGCTGCTCTTCGCGAGTGACTGGACCAACAGCGAACCCATGGGCACATTTGGTGAGACGCTGGGCCTGGTCCATGAATACTTCACGAAAAAGGGTCCCGAAGCCGTCGAAAAATTCTTCTGGAAGAATTCCCTCGCCGCATACCGGTGGGTGATGCGGCAAGCGAATCAGCCCAGTTTGGCTTGAATCGGCAGCGCACAGTTCTCCTAACGACCGAAGTGGAAAGTTGATCCATAAGCGATGACGAAGACCGTTGCCAGTGTACTGATAACTGCGGCGCTGGGAGCAGCGCAGGGAGCGTCACAAATGCCGGCCGCGCCGGCTTCCGATTTCCCCGCGGCAGAAAAGCAGTTCAACAGCCTCTGCGCAGGATGTCACGGCGAGGGTGGAAACGGCGGGGACCGGGCGCCCGGGTTGACGAACAATCCCAGCTTGCGCACCCGGAACGAAGCGCAGATCCGAGACTTGATCAAGAGCGGCACCTCGGGCGGCATGCCCGCGTTCAAGCTGCCGGAGGGCGAGCTTCTATCGCTGGCTCGATGGCTGCGTTCTCTCAATATGTCCGCTTTCGATACAAAGCCGTCCGGGGACGCACATGCGGGTGAGGAGTTTTTCTTCGGCAGAGGCCAATGCTCGACGTGTCACATGGTTCATGGCCGGGGGAAGGTGAATGGGCCCGATCTGTCGGATATTGGCCGGAAATCGACCGTCGGAGAATTGGAGCTGGTGCTCGAAAACCCGACCTCCCAAATGGGTATTCACACGACGCCGACGTGCCCGAGTTGGGCCTTCTGTCCGGACGAGACGTGGGGAGTTGTAAACGTCAAACTGCGAGATGGCCAGGGTTTGCGCGGTTTCGCCCGTGGGCGCGCGGAACACGATCTCGAATTGCAAACTTTTGACGGACGCCTGCATTTTCTGACGGACAAGCAATACCAGGAGATCACGCCCGAGAAGACCTCGTACATGCCTCCCCTCCATGCGAGCGCCGAGGCGCGCCGCAATGTCGTAGCCTTTCTCGGCACTCTGGGCGGCGTACAGCCAGGCGCACTGGCCGGGGTGAATGCCACGATTTCTTTCGAGGCAATGAACGCCGTCCTGCACCCCAAACGCGGCGAGTGGCCGACATACAACGGCGTCCTGGGTGCCAACCGCCATAGCGCGCTGGACCAGATCAACGCAGGCAATGCCCAGAACCTACAGGTGGAATGGGTCCACCCCTTGAACGTTCCGGATCTTGAGACGACACCCATCGTCAGCGAAGGCGTCATGTACGTCACTGCGGCTGATCACGTATGCGCCCTCGCCGCGGCGACAGGACGCGAGCTATGGTGCTATACGCGTCCCGCTGACTTACCCGGGTCCGGTGGGCAGCGTGATTCGGGCATCGCCAATCGGGGAGCCGGGCTGCTGGGGGACCGCATATTCTTCGCAACCAGTGACGCCCATCTGATATGTCTGAACCGGCTGACCGGCGGTCTGATGTGGGAGGTCAACACGGTGGAATCGCCGGGGAGCTACCAGGCGACCTCTGCTCCCTTAGTGGTGGGAGACCTGGTCATAACAGGAATGGCAGGCGGCGATGGTCCGCTGCGGGGGTTTCTGGCAGCCTACAAAGCCGCCACCGGTGAGCAAGTCTGGCGCTTCTGGACAGTGCCTAAACCGGGCGAGCCCGGTTCCGAAACCTGGACCGGGAATGCCATCGAAACGGGCGGAGGGGCTACCTGGCTGACCGGTTCGTATGACGTGGAGACTGGCACGCTCTATTGGGCCGTTGGCAACCCGTTCCCCGCCACGGACGGCGACGAGCGTCGAGGCTCGAACCTGTACACGAATTGCGTCATAGCGCTCGACGTCAAGACCGGCAAATTGCGCTGGCACTATCAGTTCACGCCCCACGATCTGCACGATTGGGATGCTACTGAGCCCCTGGTCCTGGTGGATACCGATTACCGAGACCGTCCCCGCAAACTGTTGCTCCAGGCGAATCGCAATGGTTTCATTTACGTGCTCGACCGGACCACAGGCGAATTCCTGTTTGCTAAACCATTCGTCAAGAAAATGAATTGGGCCAGCGGCTACAGTTCAGAAGGTACGCCTCAGCTCCTGCCTGCCAATACGCCCACTCGGGCCGGGGTAAAGGGCTGTCCCTCGGTGCGAGGCGCTACCAACTGGTATTCTACCTCCTACAATCCGGACACGAGGCTTTTCTATGTGATGTCGGTCGAGGATTGCAGTATCTACCGGCAATCCCACGACGGAGGTTACGAAGGGTATCGCAACCCCGCTGATCCAGGTTTGAAATATCTGCGCGCGATCGACATCCACACCGGCGAGACGGTCTGGGAAATTCCTCAACAAGGCCCGCAGGAGGCCAACTATTCCGGGGTCCTAACCACCGCCGGGGGCTTGGTGTTCTATGGCGAGACCGGCGGCGGGTTTGCAGCGGTCGACGCCAAGACCGGAAAGACGCTATGGACCTTCCATGGAAACCAGGCTTGGAGGGGTTGCCCGATGACTTACATGCTGAACGGACGTCAGTATGTAGCCGTCGCATCCGGCAGTAATATTTTGTCCTTCGCGCTACGGTAACCGAAGAAGGTTGGTCTCGGACCGTCTGGAACTTGGCTGTACGGGGGAGATGGGACCGCCGGCGCAATCAAGGCCAGAATTGCTGGCACGAAAATCCCCATTACACTCACAAAACCGCGACGGCGAGCCGTGACGCTGGAGTTCGGGCTGAACGTGGAATCGGCGCACATCCGTAGACACGAGGCGCTCGCCGAACATGCCAGCCACCGCAGTGGCTCAGGCGGTGTCGCAGCGCCCACGATTATCTCGAGCTTCCTGGAATATCGCTCGCAGCGCTATCCAGCAACCGCCCGCTTCAGGATCGCTCGGAAAAGATGCGGTCCGGCGCACGCCGCTTTAGAATGGGCTTATACATGTCACACGTGACTCGAAGGGAATTCATGGGCGCGGCTGCCATGGCCGCGCATGCGTATGGGCAGATCGCTGGGGCGGCAGAGCGCATCCGCATCGGGGTGATCGGCTGCGGCGAGCAGGCCAACGAGCATATGCGCGCGCTGGTGAGGATGCGCGAATCAGACAACCTCGACATTCTCAACGTCTGCGATATCTACAACAAGCGTGCCGAGGCGGCGGCGCAGTTCACGGGGGGGAAGGTAGTGAAGGACTATCGCCGTGTGCTGGACAACAAGGATATCGATTCGGTCCTGATCGCGACGCCCGAGCACTGGCATTACCAGATGACCATGGATGCGATCGCAGCCGGCAAGCACATCTATTGCGAAAAGCCGATGACTTACAGCATTGAGCAGGCGCGGCGCGTCTCCGAAAAGGTCGCGCAGACGCCGAAAATCAGGATGCAGGTGGGCGTGCAGGGAATGTCGGATGATTCGTACGAGGCGGCCAACCGCTATATCAAGGACGGTGCTCTCGGCAAAGTGGTGCTGGCGCAGATCGATTATTCGCGCAACTATGTAGGCGATTTCTGGGAGAGCCAGATCGACCCGGATGCGCGACCCGGTGAAAACCTGGACTGGAACGCGTTTCTTGGGCCCGCGAAGAAGCGGCCGTTCGAACCGGATCGCTTCTTCAGTTGGCGGAGATATTGGGACTATTCGGGCGGCGTAGCCAGCGATCTGTTCGTTCACCGTGTTACCAGGGTCATCAAATCGCTCGGGCTGACGTTTCCGGACCGCGTCGTCGCGACGGGTGGCAAATTCCAGTTCGGCGACAGCAAGGCTGAGATTCCCGATACGCTCAATATACTGATCGATTATCCGCAAAATTTGACGGTGCAACTCATCTCGTCGATGGCGAATGACTCGCCGGTGCAGCACATGATCCGCGGCCACAAGGCGACCCTGACATTCACGCCGTCCGGCTTTGAGATCGTGCCGCAGCGGACCGCGGGAGCAGAGGTCAAGGCAATTACGCACAGGAAGACCGGCGCGGAAGCGGTGGACCTGCACGAACGCAATCTGTTCAATGCCATTCGGAAGAATGAGCCGCTGCGCTGCGACGCGAATCTCGGCTACTACGGCGTGGTCGCGACGGCAATGGGCAATCTGTCGTATCGTCGGCGCAAGTATATGCGGTGGGACGCGGCGAAGCAGCGGGCGGTAGCGGTCTAAACTATCGGTTCTTCCGGGCGGCCGCCGCTTGCCCCGTGTCCTGACGCCCGTCCCGCTTGGGCAGTTTTGACATAGCTCTCAGCGGGAAGCACGCGCACGCATTATTGAGGAGTTGGAGCGGCTCAGCATTCCCCGAAAGGATTGGCCGCCTTTTGTGCGGCGATCTTTCCGGACCAGAATATGAAATCCGTCAGACTTGAGCCGTTCCAGCTGCCGGACTTGGA
>Ga0302324_100008945_pt1 | contig 21058 bp, 17 predicted proteins | sample Palsa_T0_1_FD_201949 | JGI IMG/M metagenome (GOLD analysis project Ga0302324, IMG submission 201949) | Peat permafrost microbial communities from Stordalen Mire near Abisko, Sweden - Palsa_T0_1 | ecosystem: Environmental > Terrestrial > Soil > Palsa > Peat permafrost | place: Sweden: Abisko...
CACCAGTCCGTCGCCGGCGGCACCGGCGCCAACCACATCATGCTCGGCCACGGGGATGCGATCTGGTTCAGCGACGGCGCGGGGCACGCGCAGAAGCCGCCGGAGAACATCGAGGTGGCCCTCAATACCCCCAATCAGGGCGTGGTCAGTGAGATCGAGAACCCCAACCCCGCTTCCGGCACCAACAACTGGTACGCGGAAGACGGCTATGGCGGGGGCTCGGAGGGCGCCTCCTCATACGGAGGCGGCTCCTACACCGACTGCTCGAATCGCTCGCAGCCGGGCGTGGCGCCGATCGTGAAATACCTGCAGTCGCTTCCGCGACCGATCGATCCGCGCTGCCAGCCAGGGCACTACTACCTGCTGAACAACTATAACCCGGGCTACTTCGGCAACGGCAGCAACGCCTACACCGACACCAATGCGAACAACACCGTGTTCACCATTCCACCCTCCTCCACGCCCAGCATCGGCGACAGCCTCCTGGCGGCGCATATTTCGTGGAAGTACTACGGGGACCAGTGGGACAACTACGTGCCCGATCCTTACCAGCTCAACTACGGGGCGATCGGTAAGGAGAGCGACGAGTACTGCAACATCTGCAACCCATTCCAGTACGACACCTCGATCATGGCCAATGCGGACATCCGCAAGGCGCATATCCAGGACACCGCCAACCTGTACGACGATATTGCCAAGGGGACGCTCCCCTCGGTGTCCTTCGTCAAGCCGAGCGGACTCGTCGACGGGCACCCCTCCTCCTCCAAGCTCGACCTGTTCGAGGGCTTTGCCAAAAAGATCGTCGATGCCGTACAAGCCAACCCGAAACTGTGGCAGGACACGGCGGTCCTGATTACCTTCGATGAGGGCGGCGGCTACTACGACTCAGGCTACGTGCAGCCGGTGGATTACTTCGGCGACGGCACGCGCATCCCGCTGATCGTCGTCTCACGCTACACGCGGCCCGGACACATCTCGCACGACTATACCGATCACGTCTCGGTACTTAAGTTCATCGAGCGCAACTGGGGCAGAGGGCAATCCCTACGTGCCGCTGAATACACCGGCGATCGGTGATCTGTTCGATCTGTTCGACTTCCACGCGCAGTGAATCGCTCTCCATAACGCGCGGTGACTTGTCCAGATGAGGATGCAGGGCGGCCAGGAGGCCGCCCTGTTTTTTTCACCACAACTTGCGTGCGGTTCGCGCGGCTGACGCTTGCGGCGAACCGCTCGCGCACCACCAAAGCGAGCTAACCGGTCGCGTCTAGTGAGGGAGCGACGGCCTGCGCCAGCTGTGTCCAGTAGTGCGGTCCGAGGTGGCACAGCTCGAGCACCACTGAACGCGTACGAGCCGGCAGCGATCCGCAGCCGACTGTCCAGCGCCACTGTCGGCCCGTGGCGTCTTTTTCCAGTGGATGCCACCCGACAAGTTCGGGGGCCTCCTCCAGTGAAGCACTCACTCCGTCCAGCTCCAGGTTTGCCACTCCCACACCGAGAGTACGGACATCGTCGCTGGCTGGGTCGATGTGCGCGGGGACGAAGCTGTGTGAGCGCAACTCAATCGCATCGGCAAGGAGGGGTATGCTGAATTCCCATCGCGTTGGGCTCACGCGCATGGGCTCGATGCGCACTCCGTCGGCCCGGATGTGCAGATCGGCATCGTCCGTCAGGCGGTATCCGAGTGCTTTGGCACGCTCAAGCAGCGCCGCCTTGGCGCCCTCCAGCACCGGGCCCTCTTTAGCCAGCGGTACGCACGTCTCGTCGGCATCGTATTTGGCCTCGAAATTCGGGAAAGCCTCCACAAGAGTGCCACTATTGCTGAAAAGTGGGCGATTACCCACGCTGAGATAGCTCTCGGCCGGCAATCCCTCGGCCAGCAGCACGTCGTGGCTGTCGAGCTCCACGTGCCAATACTCCACGTGCTCGCGAGGCACCTGGGCGATCGTGGCTCCGTTGACGAGTCTTTCAACCTGAATCAGCGAGCCATCTATAAAGATTGAGTGGCCGCGACTGAGCCACACGTCCCGCTGTGGTGTACCGTCCGCGAATGCGCCAGCCCGGATTCGATAAGGCCACACCTCAGAAGGGTCACGGTAACGCGTGCAGTCGATGCCGCGGTGGCCCAGCCAGCGAATCGGCCGTGACTCTCCGGTGGCCGTGAGCACCAGTGCACCCACGCTCAGGTCTTCGACGCACACGGATCCTTCGGGTGCCGCGATGCGCGTGCCCGAGAGAAAGCACGTGCCGCCCCCACCTTCAACAGGAGGAATAGTAAATTGTGGCTGATCAGGCATATCACGACCTCCCGAATCCGAGATGTATTGGAATTAGCACGAACAGCAACGTCAGGTCAACGCGCACCGGCTCTGCGGGGCGGTTTCAGCGGCACTCAAATAGATCATATAGATTAGATACGGGCCAACCGAATGAATGGCGCGAAGCTCGCGTGAGGAGCGAACTTGGGCGCCCAAATTCTTGTTTAAACCTGTGATTAACACATGAGCGAAGCCTGACCCGCAGCCGCCGCCAGAACAGAGTGCGGCTAACGCGCGCGTTCGGCAGTCATTCCAGGACGTGCGCTTGCGAGCCCACTTGAGGCGGCATTTAATGCCTGATCCCAAAACGATCACACGCGTTCGGTCGCGCGCCAGCAATCAGTCACAACTCGAAGCGCGACGGTCACCTCATAGCGGAGCCGAAATGAGTGACGCTCAAAATTTTTCGTCCCCGGAAGGGCACATCACAGCCGCTGAGACGGCTCATCTGGTCGGCATGCTGAATGCCAGGCGCTACGCGGACAGCGAATCCGATGCGCGTGGCCTGCTTTCCAAGTATCCGAACTGCGGATTTACGTGGAAAGCATTGGGCGTCTCCCTTTGGATGCAAGGCAAGGACGCACGCCCGGTTTTCCACAAGGTCACGACGCTGCACCCCAACGATGCGGAGGCACACAGCAATCTGGGACACGTGCTATTGGAATTCGATCAGCTCGATCAGGCGGTGCAAAGCTGCCGTCGCGCGCTGGAACTCAATCCGCAACTGGCCGAAGCGCATTGCAACCTGGGAAACGCACTGCGCCGCCTTGGTCAGGTGGGCGAGGCGATCACCAGCTACCGCGCCGCACTGCAACTGCAACCGCATCTCGCGAGCGCACACAACAACTTGGGCACCGCGCTGCAAGCTACCGGCCATCTGGATGAAGCCGTAGCCAGCTATCGCAGCGCTTTGACGGCTAAACCTGATTTCGCCGAGGCGCATAGCAATTTGGGCAACGCTTTGCGCGCGCAGGGACAATTCGCCGAGGCTGTGACGAGCTTCCGCCGCGCGCTCACGATTAGGCCGGCATTCCCAGAGGCCCATAGCAATCTCGGTAACGCCTTTCTGGCTCTTAATCAACAACACGATGCGGTGGCAAGCTATCGCAAAGCACTGGAACTGAACCCGGGATACGCAGAAGCGCACAACAACCTAGGCAATGCGTTACTGTCCATTGGCAAACTGGATGATGCCGTGCTCAGTTGCCTGCGGGCCCTCCAGATAAACCCTAAATTTTCCGAGGCGTACAACAATCTCGGCAACACGTATCGTCGTCTCGGACAACTGGACGATGCAGTCGGCGGCTACCAGCAGGCGCTCGCGATCAAGCCGGAATATGCCGAGGCGCACAACAACCTGGGGAATGTGCTGCTGCAGCTGTGGAGAGTTGAGGAGGCGGTGGCAAGTTACCGCCACTCACTGCAGATCAAACCGGGTTACGCCGAAGCGCACAACAATCTGGCGATTGCTTTGTTGCATTTGTGGCAAGTTGACGAGGCAATGGCCAGCTGCCGGCGCGCGCTGGAGATCAGGCCTGACTACGCCGAGGCGCATAACACTCTCGGCAACGCGCTCGAGGAAATCAGCGAACTTCATCAGGCCGAGTCAAGTTTTAGACGAGCTGTTGCCCTCCAGCCCACGTTCGCTGAGGCGCACAGTAATCTCGGATTCGCTCTGCGCAGGTTGCGGCGTCCCGATGAGGCCGAGTGGAGCGCCCGCCGTGCTCTCGAGATCAATCCACAGCTCATCGATGCGTACGCACTGTTGGCCGAGCTAAGCGCCGATAGCGGTGATTTCGTTAAAGCGGAGCACCTCCTTCGACAGGCGTCCTCCCTTGAACCGAATGCCCCAACACCGCTGGCAAGCCTCTCCGGCATGCACAAAATGACGCACGACGACGCTGGTTGGCTCGCTAACGTCAGGCGAGTCCTGGCGCAGCCTCTGTCGCCTCGACACGAGGCGGGACTGCGCTATGCACTGGGAAAATATTTCGATGATGCCGGAGAGTATGACGAGGCGTTTGCGAACTACAGGCGAGCCAACGATCTCGTCAAGCGGCATGGACCCAAGTACGACGGGCCGGCAGAGACTCATGGCATTGACCGTGCAATAGAGACCTACAATGAGGGATGGGTAAATCGGCCACGGAACTCCACGCGCGCATCCTCGCGTGCCGTGTTCATCGTTGGCACGCCGCGCTCTGGCACCACCCTCGCGGAACAGATTCTTGCCTCGCACCCAAGCGTGTTCGGAGCGGGAGAACAGGTGTTCTGGTGCGCTAAAGGTATGGCTATTCGCCCGTCGTCGCTCGAAACTGATCTGTGCGATGCCTCAATTCGGAACATGGCGGAGGAATACCTACAGCTGTTAGAGCGACTGTCGGCAGATGCATTGCGCGTGATAGATAAGCTATCGGCAAATTACCTGAACTTGGGGCTCATTCACGCCGCCCTGCCCGAGGCAAGGATCATCCACATGCGCCGCGACCCGCTCGACAGCTGCTTATCCATCTACTTCCACCCCTTTTCAATCGCTCATAACTACGCGAATGACTTGGGGGACCTGGCGCATTACTACAGCAAATATGCACGCGTGATGGCGCATTGGAGGTCGATCCTACCGCGCGAGGTGCTGCTGGAGGTTCCGTACGAAGCGCTCGTTTCCGATCAGGAGCAATGGAGTCGCAGGATGATCGATTTCATAGGCCTGCCGTGGGATGCGCGATGTATGGATTACCACGCAACGAAGCGCCCTGTGATCATCATCAACAGCAGATGGCAAGTGCGGCAGCGGATTTCAAGAGTCTCTATGGAGCGCTGGCGCAACTACGAGAAATTCATTACACCGCTGCGACCTCTGGCTGAACTCGATCGCGCCACGCCCACCCCGAGCTCGTAAGGTCGGGTTACGTTCCACTAGCCTGCTGAGCGGACGTGAAGACCGATCCTCTTATGGACCCCTTGCGCAAAGAGCCGAGATTCTAGGCGATCGAGCGAGAGTTGAAGTTTTCGCACTGACGCGAGCGCTCTGGCCGGCACGAAGGACGAGGCGCCCACCGCCGCCCCCCGATTTCGCCTGAGCCTCGCGTCAGCCCCGGCGTCCCTATTTGGGGATTACGCCCCATGCGGGCGGACCCCCCGGACCGAGACACTGACTCCCGAACGCGGCGTCCAGCACAGTGCAGACCCCGCGCCGAGCCACAACTCAAGGAGTCACTCTCATGAACACTTGCCACCTGAAGTCACTTTCGGTCATCTTGGCTGTCGCTTCGATCCTGACGCCGATTGCAGGCATTTGCGCCGATTCCGTCCCGCAAGTCCGGGTTACCTTCGCGGACGTGAACCTCTCCAATCCACAAGGCATTGCGACCCTTTACTCTCGGCTACAGCAGGCTGCCGCCAAGGTCTGCGGCCACGAGCCGCAGATTTTCGACTTGAGCCAACACGCCGCCTGGTCCAAATGCGTTAATACAGCGCTCGAGGGAGCGGTCGCCCGGGTCAACTCGATCGGCTTGGCAGCATTACACGCACAGCACGCCGGCAAGGGCTCGCCGCTGTTGGCAGCGCGGGGCGCTCCGGAGAAGCGTTGAAAGCCGCGGTACCCGTCCGGCCACAAGCGCCGGACGGGTACGAGCGACGCCGAAGATCGATAGCGGGAGGGCACGCTGTAGTTATGGCCTCCGTACGTGAGAACTCTCGCGCTCCGTTGTTCGAGCGCGAAAGTGCGCTGCGCATTCTCGGCAACGCGCTCGACCTTGCCACTAAGGGGCACGGCTCGGTCGTGTCGGTCGTAGGCGAGGCTGGTTTGGGCAAAACTGCACTCGTCAATGCGTTCCGTCGACGGCAGCGTGGCGCTAGCGTGCTACGTGGCCTGTGTGACGCGCTGTCTACGCCACGCCCTCTGGGCCCGATACGTGACATCGCGCGCGATGTTGGCGGTGCTCTGGAACAGAGCTTTGCAGCCGGTCGCGATGCAGTATTCGAGGCGCTGTTAGCCGTGATCTCGGCAGACAAGGTGACGATCCGCCTCGTCGAGGATGCGCACTGGGCCGATGAGGCGACGCTCGACCTGATCCGATTCCTGGGACGCCGGCTGCGCGAGCGTCGTTGCCTGCTCATTATCACCACACGCCGCCAGGATTCAGCCACCCGCCGCAGTCTCACGCACATCCTCGGTGCTCTGCCAACGGGCGCTGTGCAATCCATCAACCTTGAACTGCTATCGCCAGGTGCCGTGGAGGCGTGGGCCGCCTCGCTTGATCGCTCAGCTGAGAGCTTGCATGCCATGACCGGCGGTAACCCGTTCTTCGTCTCGGAGCTGCTGCAATCGAAGGGCGCAAGGCTGCCCGGGTCGGTGCGTGACGCGGTACTCGCCGGCGCGGCCGATCTGACGGCGCCTGCTCGCGAGGTGCTCGATCAATGCGCGGTCGTCCCAGGGGAGATTGATGCCTGGTTGGTCGAAACGTTATGGCCAGCACCCGCCTCAGGGGTAACGGAGTGTCTCGACAACGGCATCCTCGTGAGCTCCGGAGCACAACTCGGGTTTCGTCACGAGTTGGCTCGCCGCGTGCTGCTCGAGGCGCTGGCTCCCGGACACGCGCGGCGATGTCATGCGCGGCCGCAGGACGCGCTGAATTCGTCACCCGCTACGGCGTCGATGCAGCCCGCGAGGCCGCCGCGGTCGGTGCTCACCGGGAAGCCGCATCGCACTGGGCGCGCATCCTCGAGTACGGCGCGCTGCTGTCGGATGAGAAACGGGCGGAGTTCAGCGAGGCCTACGCTTATGAGCTCTACCTCACCGGGCAAATCGCGGAGGCGCAGAGCATGCGCGAACGTGCGCTGGAACTGCGGCTGGGCCTGCAGGACCGGGTGCGCGCGGGAGACAACATGCGCTGGCTGTCGCGTATCGCCTGGTCGGTGGGCGACCGACCTCGGGCGGCGGATCTAGCGGAAAGGGCGGTCGCTCGACTCGAGCAGGGTCCGGCGTGTCGCGAGCTTGCGTACGCTCTCAGTAACCGCTCGATGCTCGCGATGCTTGGCGGGAAAACCAGCGAAGCTCTGGAGCATGGAGCCCGGGCGATCGAACTCGCCCAGCCGCTGCGGACGCATGGGCGGCGCTCGGCTGTCCCTACGAGCGTGCCATAGCGCTGCTCGACCTGCCTGATCCGCAGGCGATGAGCGACGCACTCGAGTTGGTCGAGGAACTTGGCGCAACACCTCACATCCAGCGTGTCCGACGTAAAGCCCGCCCGGGAAACTCGGCAGGCTCGCTCAGCCCGACGCCGTCCAATGGGGATTTGACGCCGCGACAGCATGAGATCCTGATCCTGTTGAGCGAGGGTCACACGAATGAGGCGATCAGTCGGCGGCTTTTCCCGTCCCCCAAGACCGTCGGGCACCACGTCGAAGCAATCCTGGAGCGGCTTGGCGCAAAATCCCGTACCGAGGCGGTGTTTGTCGCACGCCAGCGGGGCCTGTTGATCGGGTAAGGCGCGCTCGTAGCGGCCCCGGGAAAATGACGGTCGGGCGTCCCCAACGCCAAGACTTATTCTACTCGCCCTAATAGGCGACTAAAGCTTATATATCACTATAAATCGCCATAATAGGCGAGTAGTGGTATTCTATGAATTGTGATAATATTCGTCTTAAGAGACGAATATATGAGATTTTATTCATTAAATCGCCTATATAGACGAATATGAAGATCACACCTGAGTTGACCGATAAAGCCGTTCTGCACGAGATCGGCGAGCGCCTGGAGCGGCGTCGGATCGATGCGGGATTGACGCAAGCCGAGCTGGCCGAGGAAGCCGGCATCTCTAAGCGCACGGTGGAGCGAATCGAGGCGGGGCACAGCACTGACTTCGTCATGCTACTGCGCGTTCTGCGGGTGCTGAAACTGCTCGAGGGGCTTGATCAGTCGGTATCCGATCTGCCGCAAAGCCCCCTCGTGCTCCTCAGGGGCCGAGGCCGCGAGCGCAAGCGCGTGGGGCATTCGCGGCAGCCGCCGGAGGGCGCAGCCTCGCCCAAGCCCGCTCCGCCCTGGAAGTGGCGGCAGTAGCGTGTGGCAACCGTAGCGGAAGTGCTGCTGTGGGGCCGAACGATCGGAGCGGTTTCCCTGGAGGAAGGCGCCAGTATCGCCGCCTTCCAATATGCCCCCGCCTTTCTCGCCAGTGGCATTGAACTCTCCCCGCTCAGCATGCCCCTCTCGCCACGGGTGTATCAGTTTCCTTCGCTCCCGCAGGTGTCCTTTCACGGCCTGCCGGGTCTGCTCGCCGATTCACTGCCGGATAAATTCGGCAATGCACTGATCGATGCGTGGCTCGCCACCCAGGGCAGGCGGCCAGAGAGCTTCAACGCAATCGAGCGGCTCTGCTACATCGGAGTTCGCGGGATGGGTGCCCTTGAGTTCGCCCCCGCGAAGGGGCCGCCGCTGAGGCGATGGGCCAAGGTGCAGGTGGACGAGTTGGTCAAGCTAGCTTCCGAGGTGCTCACGCACCGCGCCTCGCTCCAGGTGTCATTCGCCCCTGGTACGCGCCACCACGGACTCCAGGAGCTACTGCGCGTGGGCACCTCCGCCGGCGGTGCGCGCGCGAAAGCCATTGTCGCGTGGAACCGAGACACGAACGAAGTGCGCTCGGGGCAAGTGAAGGCCCCGGCCGGCTTCGATTACTGGTTGCTCAAGTTCGACGGGGTCAGCGCGAACAAGGACAAAGAGCTCGACGATCCCAAAGGCTATACCGTCATCGAGTATGCCTATGCGCTCATGGCCGCTGATGCCGGTATCGAGATGTCTGAATGTCGTCTGTTGGAAGAGAACGGCCGGCGTCATTTTATGACGCGACGGTTCGATCGTCTGAGTGACGGCGGCAAGTTGCATATGCAGTCGCTCGCTGCGCTCGCTCACTTCGATTTCAACTCCGCCGGCGCTTACTCCTACGAACAGGCCTTCGATGTAATCAAGCGCCTGGGGCTGTCCATGCGTGCCCGCGAAGAGCAGTTTCGTCGGATGATCTTCAACGTCGTCGCCCGCAACCAGGACGATCATGTGAAGAATATCGCCTTCCTGATGGACAAGGCAGGCGCCTGGTCACTGTCACCCGCGTTTGATGTTACCTACGCGTATAACCCGACGGGCCTGTGGACCAACCGTCACCAGATGACGATCAACGGCAAAACTGACGACTTCACCCTGCAGGATTTCAAGGCGGTCGCCCAGGTGGCCGGACTCAAGCGTGGCAGGCCTGAAGCGATCCTCACTGAAATGATCGACACGGTAAAAGAATGGCCGCGCTATGCCCAGACAGCAGGAGTGCCGGGCTCCCAGCGCGATAAAATCACTCGAACATTGAGGTTGAAATTCGACCGCCGCGGCATCCTGACGTCGCAGCGATAAGGCCTCACGGCACGCCCGCTCACCCAGTCACAGCCAATTGGAGCACGCCCCGGGGTCGCCCACACCGCACCTGGCTGCAGATTAATTGGCCGTCTTCAGAAAGCGGTCGTACCAGTTGAGGATTCTTTCGAACATATCGATATTGTAGGACCCGCTCCGGGGCGAATGTCCCTCGCCGGGATACAGAACCATCTGCGTCTCGACACCAAAATGCTTGAGCGCGCGGTACAACCCTTTGGACTGGCCGACGGGATTGCTTGTGTCGTCTTGCCCGTCGAAGATAAGCGTCGGCGTGTGCGCGTAGCGGATATACGTTGCAGGGGAGTTGCGCGCGAAGACGTCCGGGTGCTCCCAGGGCGTGCCGAAATACCATTCGTCGCCCGCCGGATTGTTCTCCGTCTCGAATTCCGCCTGCTGATCGAAGACTCCGGCACCCACGACGGCGGCTTTGAAGCGCCCAGTCTGCGTGATCGCCCACTCGCTCATCTCCCCGCCATAGGACCAACCGCCGATGCCGAGTCGATTGGGATCGGTTTCGCCCTTGGCGAGCACGTCATCCAAGACACTCATCAGGTCTTTGTAGTCGCCCCCGCCCCAGTCGCCGCGATTGGCTTTCACAAAATCTTCGCTGTAGCCGTTCGAGCCGCGCGGGTTGACCATTAGCACCTCATACCCGTGTGCCGCGAGAAGCTGCGCCCAAGCGGTCTCCCACCCGTAGCCGGCAGAAAAATTGGACGAGGGTCCGCCATGGATGAGCAGGACAAGCGGCAGTTTTTCACCCGGATGCGGAACGGAAGGCTTCATCAGCGCGGACTCGATCTGCGTGCCGTCGAAGCTCTTCGTCCGAAAGATCGTTGTGGACGCAAGCTGAATGCCCTCCCAGCCCTGCTGCACGTGTGCAAGCTGGCGAACGCTCCCGTCTTTGGCTCTGATATAAAGTTCGGGAAGATGATCGAAGTCACCGCCTGCAAACACCAGAACACCCTCGCGCGAGACGTCGAAGGAATCGACGGATAGCGGTAGATTGATCGGCGCGGGTGCGGCTTTCGGGAAAAACCGCCAGATGCGATTCGTGAAACCATCGATCACGCGCATCCATATCGTGGACTGCTCGTGCCATCTCACCTCGGCGATCGCGAGATCAGGCGGTGCGGAAACATCCTGAAGACCGTCGCGCCCGACCGTGCCTACGAACAGATCGCGCGCGATCGGGCCGTGTGCGCGGGTGGAGCGCACCGCAAACTGTTTTCCATCGGGCGAGACGAGCAGGCCGTCGAACGGCTGTGGCGGATGACTAATGACCTCAAATGCGCCGTCGCTTGTCGAAACGCTGTATAGGGCGTTGGTAAACTCCTCGACGCGCGGCTCGTCGGTCGCAGCAACGAGAATATGCGATGGGTTCTGCCACTGAAACTCGTCTATCCGGTAGCCCGTTTTCCCCAGGCGGCGGGTCGTCTTCGAGGCAAGATCGAACAGCCATAGACGGGAAAGATCGCTCTCCCGGTCGGCGACCTGCGGACCGGTATCCGATCCTGGGGCATCGTCGTCTTTCGCAAGATAGGCAATGGCTCGCCCGTCGGGCGACCAGTGGAAGCTCGTCACGCCGTACTTGCGCGCCGTGAGCGCAGTCGCCTCGCCCCCATCGGCAGGAATCGCGTACACCTGTGTTTTGCCGTCGCGATTGGAAAGAAACGCGAGCATCCTGCCATCAGGGGACCATTGGGGCGAGCGTTCCGATTTCTTTGCCGGCGTAATTTCGCGCGCAGTGCCCGTGGCGACATTCAGGAGCCAGAGCCGCGGCAGCCAATCCCACCGATAGCTGTAGACCACGTATATGACTTTAGATCCATCGGGAGAGAAGTGAAGATCCGTCACGCGCCTGTAGTCCAAAGCCTGCGCCGGTGTCAGCGCGGTTTGCGCGTAACAGGCCGCCGAAAACACAGTCAATAGTGCGACACACGCGAGACACCGGACCAAATTTGCCCACAAATGCATGGCACGCCACCTTTGGAACCCCCGCGAAGACTATAGGCATGCACCTCGTACGTCTTCCACGTCGAGGTGGCGCTAATCAAGCGGCGCTAGAAAGCGATCAAGGCGGGGGCTACACAGATCATGCATGGCCATGCATGGCCATCAAGCCGTGTACAATGCGGTTCCCGGTGTTACCGATGTCTCCGGAAGAATAAAAATGTGAAGTTGGTCGGGGCAGAGGGATTTGAACCCCCGACCCTCTGCTCCCAAAGCAGATGCGCTACCAGACTGCGCCATGCCCCGAACCACCCACGGCGCCTCGCCCGTGGGGCCTATGATGGTAACAGCTTCCTTGCGCCCTGCTGCAGCACCGCGCTGACGGCCGCGGGGTAGCCCGCAAGCCGCGGGATGAACCTTAGCCTACTTGCGCCGCCAGGCGGTCTGCCCGCCCGGCTTGTCCTCGAGAATCACGCCTGCCGCTGCCAGCTCGTCGCGGATGCGGTCGGACTCCGCGAAATTCTTCTCGCGCCGTGCCGCAACCCGCGCGGCGATGCGCGCATCGATCTGCGCTTCGCTCACGGCGAGCTTGGACGGGGTGTCCCGCGGGCCCGATTGCGATTGCCCCTCGGGCCCTGCAAGCCTGAACCATTGCGCGGCTGGCAGGCTCAAGAGCCCCAGCACATGCCCCAAGCCTGTGAGCTCGGCTGCGAGCGCGGCGGCCCGCTCCTGCTCGCCTTTGTCCTTGGCCACGTTGATCTCCCCTGCCAGGCTCATGAGGACCGCAACTGCCTCCGGGGTGTTGAAATCATCGTCCATGCTTTGCAGGAAGCGCTCGGTGTGCGCACCGGTCACGGGCTCTAGCGCCGGCAGGTCGCGCAGCGCAGTGTACAGCCGCCCGAGGGCCGCATCCGCCTGCTCGAGCAGTTCGGTGGAGTAGTTGATCGGGCCGCGATAGTGGCTCGAGAGCACGAGGAACCGCAGCACCTCCGGATGACGCAGCCTCGGCAGCACCTCGCGCAGCGTGAAGAAGTTGCCGAGCGACTTCGACATCTTCTGCTCATCGATGTTGACGAAGCCGTTGTGCATCCACAGATTCACGAACGCATCCCCGGTGGCAGCGCAGGACTGCGCGATCTCGTTTTCGTGGTGCGGAAACTTGAGGTCCAGCCCTCCGCCATGCAGGTCGAAGTGGGTACCGAGGAGAGTCGTGGACATGGCGGAGCACTCGATGTGCCAGCCCGGCCGGCCCGCTCCCCAGGGTGAGTCCCAGGAGGGCTCGCCGGGCTTGGCGTGCTTCCACAGGACGAAATCGAGCGGATCGCGCTTCGCCTCGTCCACCTCCACCCGTGCCCCGGCGCGCAGGTCCGCGAGACGCTTGCCCGAGAGCCGCCCGTAGCCGGGAAAGCTCGCCACCGCATACATCACATCGCCGTTCGCGGCGAGGTAGGCGAAGTCCTTCGCGATGAGCTCCTGCACCATGGCGATGATCTGCGGCACGTACTCGGTGGCGCGCGGCTCGAGATCGGGTGGCAGCACGCTCAGGCGCTCGCAGTCCTCGTGCATCGCCTGGATGAAACGCCGCGTGAGAGCTTCGATCGGCTCGCCGTTCTCAGCCGCGCGCCGGATGATCTTGTCATCGATGTCGGTGATGTTGCGCACGTAGGTGAGACGGTAGCCGCGGTGGCGCAGATACCGGGTCACCATGTCGAATACCAGGAGCATGCGCGCGTGCCCGATGTGCACGTAGTCGTACACGGTGAGTCCGCACACGTACATGCGCAGCGCCCCGGGGGTGATCGGACTTAAGTCCTCCTTGGCGCCGGTGAGTGAATTGTGGATACGGATCAAGCGAATCTCGCCAGGCGCTCACGCGCCTTGCCGGGCGGCATGGCTTTAAGGAGCGGGGCGAGCTCGGGCCCGTGGGCGAGCCCGGTGAGCGCCACGCGCAGCGGCATGTAGAGCTCCGCCCCCTTCCGGCCTGTGGCGGCGCGCACCGCGCCGGCGATTGCCGGCAGGTCCGCGCCGTCCTTGGCGGCCGCCGCGGCGGCGGCGGAGAAGTAGCCCGCGCCGGCGGCGCGCACCAGCTCCTCGGCCGCAGGCTCAAGAGGCGGTGGTCCGCCGAACACAATCTCGACCCAGGGCCGCGCATCCTCGGGCAGCACGAGGTTCGGAAGGAGCGCGGTGATGAAGGCACCCGCAGCGCGCTCATCGATCGAAGGCGGCAGCACCACCGAGAGCCACTCGCGCGCGGCCTGCGGGGACAGCCGATGCACCGCGTCCTTCTGCCACACCATGAGCTGGCGCTCATCGAAGCGCGATGGCGCGCGCCCCAGGTGTGCCGGCTCGAACGCGCGCGCCATCTCATCGAGGCTGAGGAGGCCATTCACCGGGCTCGAGTGACCGAGACGGAACAGGTGATTGAGCAGTGCAGCGGGCAGATACCCGCGCTCGCGGTACTCGCGCACGCTCACCGCCCCGTGGCGCTTGGAGAGCGGCGCACCGTCCGCACCGACGATGAGCGAGACGTGCCCGTAGGCCGGTGCCGGAAGCGAGAGGGATGCGAGGATCAGCAGCTGGCGCGGAGTGTTGGTGAGATGGTCTTCCCCGCGCAGCGTGTGCGTGACGCCCATGCGGGCATCATCCACCGCGTTAGAGAAGAAGAATGCGGCCGAGCCATCGGCGCGCCGCACGACGAAGTCCCCGATGTCATCGGTGGCGAAGCTCTGCGGCCCGTGCACGAAGTCATCGAACGCCACGCGCTCGCCGGCGGGTACGGCAAAGCGCAGCGTCGCGGGCACGCCCTGGGCAAGCCGGCGCGCGCGCTCACCCGCAGTAAGCTCCCGGCAGATCCCCGCATAGCGGGGCGCCTTGCCCGAGGCGAGCTGCGCGCGGCGCGATAGTTCGAGCTCCACGGCCGTGCAGAAGCAGGGATAAACCACGCCCTGCGCTTCGAGCGCGGCGAAGTCTTGCGCGTAGAGCTCACCACGCTGCGACTGGCGGTACGGCCCGCGCCCATCGTCGCGGTCCGGGCCTGCGTCCCAGTCGATGCCGAGCCAGCGCAGCTCCGCCATGAGCGCCTCGATGTGCCCCTCGCGGCTGCGCTCGGCGTCGGTGTCCTCGATGCGCAGCAGGAAGCGACCGCCCACCTGGCGTGCCAGCAGCAGGTTGAAGAGCGCGGTGCGCGCGTTCCCCAGGTGCAGCTCCCCGGTCGGGCTCGGGGCGAAGCGGGTGACCCGCTGCACCGGCTCGGGGGGCGGTGGTGTTGCGCGCACGCTCATAAGGGGCATGTTACGGGAAACCCGCGGATGTCAACAAAGCACTCCGGGCCTGCCACGCTGCTAGAATTCGTGCAGCCACGCGGAGGTTCGATGCGCATGCACTTAAAGCCCGGGATCACCGTATTCGCAGCGCTCCTGATCGGGTGCCTGCTGACCGGGCCCGCCCCGCGCGCGGATGAGGCCAACCCGCAGGTCAAGATCACCACCAATATGGGCGAGTTCGTGATCGAGGTGCGCGCCGACCGCGCACCCCTCACCTCGGCGAACTTCCTGCGCTACGTGCGCGAGGGCTTCTACAGCAACACGCTGTTTCACCGCGTCATCGGCAACTTCGTCATCCAGGGCGGCGGGCACGACGCCAGCTCGCAGAACCTCAAGCCCACGCGCGACCCGATCTTCAACGAGTCCGGCAACGGCCTGCAGAACAAGCGCGGCTCGGTGGGGCTCGCGCGCGCGGAGTCCCCGCACTCGGGCAACGCGCAGTTCTACGTCGACCTCGTCGACAACCCGGACCTCGACCCCGTCCCCACCCGCTGGGGTTACGCGGTGTTCGGCCGCATCGTCTCCGGCATGGACGTGGTCGATCGCATCGGGGAGGTCGCCACCGGCTCGGTCGGACAGTGGAAGAAGGATGCCCCGTTGAAGCCTGTGATCATCGAGAAGGCGGAAGTCCTGAGCACCGCGGCCGCGGCCGCCTCGAGCGCCCCGCCGCCCTCCACAACGGTGAGTCCGCCGCCCTCGAACACCATCCTGTCGCCGAAGTGAGCGTGCGCCTGTTCGTTTCCGACGTGCACCTGGATGCCAGCGCGCCGGAGGCGACCGAGCAGTTCATCGAGTTTCTCGCCACCGAGGCGCGCCGCGCGCAGGCGCTCTACATCCTCGGGGACCTGTTCGAGGCGTGGGTCGGGGACGATGATGCGGCCCCGACGAATGAGCAGGTCTGCCAGGCGCTGCGCGCGCTCAGTGAGCACGTCGCCTGTTTCGCCATGCACGGCAACCGCGACTTCCTGCTCGGTGAGGGTTTCTGCGAGCGCAGCGGCTGCCGGCTGCTTGCGGACCCGGTGATCGCGCAGCTCGATGAGGAGCGGGTGCTCCTCACCCACGGCGATGCCCTGTGCACCGATGATCACCCCTACCAGGAGCTACGCAGCATCGTGCGCGCGAGCTTCTGGCAGCGGCGCTTCCTCGCGCTGCCGCTCGCGCGCCGGGAGCTGCTGGCGGATGAGATACGCGCCGGCAGCCGGCGTCACATCACGCGCACCGTGCCCACCGTCATGGACGTGAACCCGCAGGCGGTGGCGACGGCGTTTCGTGCCGCTGACGTGCGGCGCATGATCCACGGGCACACGCATCGCCCGGGCCGGCATGACCTGGAAGTCGACGGTGAGCACCGTCAGCGCATCGTGCTCGGCGCCTGGTACGAACAGGGGAGCTATCTGCGCTACGAGGGGGGAAGGTACGCGCTGTGCGAGCTGCCGCGCTGATGCACCAGGCGGCAAGGGCGCCGGCAGGGTTCTCCTGCCGGCGCCCTTAGATTGAGCGAAGCCTCAGCCGCTGGAGGGGGCCGCCGTGGCAGGCGCGGCTGGCGGGCGCGACCCGGGCGGGCCGTGACGGAAGTGCCCGTGACCGTGCATCTGGCTCAGCACCTGGAACTTCTTCAGCTGCAAGGCGGACAGCACCGGCTGCAGCTTCTGCAGCGTCTCGGTCTGGATCTGCTGGTGCAGCGCCTTCATCTGCGCGAAGTCGGGCTTGGTGCCCGAGGCCTTGGCCTGCTCGAAGGCCGCCTTCATCTTCTCGTGCTCGGCCTGCAGGATGGGTTGCACCTGCGCCTTCTGCGTATCCGTCAGATCGAGCAGCGTCGCGAGGTTCGCCATGTGCTGGGCTTCGCGGGCCGCCGCATTCGGCGGCGTGGTGGTGCTCGTATCGGCGGCGAACGCGACGCCTGAGCAGGCAAGCGCGAGCGCTAAAACCGTGGCTTTCATCAAGAATCTCCTTGCGGGGTAGCCTTTAAGGTCCCGCGTTGCTACATCCAACCTAACGGCCGGGGCGTCAATGCGGTAGTGAGCAATCGTTAAGGAGTGTGAAGTGTGCGCTTGGTCTCATAGCAGGCCTCAGGAGCGCCGCGGGAGGGTGAGCAGCGCCTCAAGCCCACCGGCGGGCAGGTTGGCAAGGGTGAGCGTGCCGCCGTGCGCCTGGGCGATGTCGCGGGCGATCGCGAGCCCGAGGCCCGTGCCCCCGCTGTCGCGGTTGCGCGAGGACTCGAGCCGGTAGAACGGCTCGAACACCCGCTCGAGCTCTGCGGGCGGAATGCCCGGTCCCGAGTCGCGTATGCGGATGATAAGCGCACTCCCGTCCTCGACCTGCACCTGCGCGCGGCTGCCGAACTTGATGGCATTCGCGATGAGGTTGGTGAGGCAGCGCTTGAGTGCCTGGGGCTTGCCGACGAAGGGCTTGAGCGCAGTTCCGGACACGGTCACCGTGTCGCCCATGTCGGTGAACTCGCCGGCGATCTGCGCCAGCAGCCCATCGATATCGACCGGGACGGCCGGCTCCCCGTCATCGAGCCCACGAAAGAGCGACAGCGCCTCGTGCACCATGCTCTCCATCTCATCGAGCTCCTTGCCGATCCGCTCCTGCATGGGCGGGTTCTCGAGCGTCTCCACCTGCAGGCGCAGCCGCGTGAGCGGTGTCTTGAGGTCGTGCGACATGGCCGCGAGCACCCGCGAGCGGCTGTCGAGATAGCGGTGCAGCCGGTCCTGCATGGTGTTGAAGGCGTGCGCGGCCTCGCGCAGCTCGCGCGCGCCGCGCTCCTGAAGCTGCGCGGGCTGCAGCTGGCGGCCAACGCTGTCGGCGGCGCGCGCAAGCTCGGTCAGCGGCCGGGTGATGTTGCGGGCCGCGACGTAGAGCACGATGACGAGCAGGAGCACCACGAGTGCCAGATTGATGAACAGGTTGTGCGGCAGTGGCGCGCCGCCCGGCATGCGCGTGACGCGGAACGTCACCGTGTCGCCGGCCGGGAAACGCACGATGACGTCGTAACGCTGCGCGCTCGCCTGGTGCGCGGCGAGCTCGTGCACCTCGTAAAACGGCACGGGCATCGGGATCGCGGGCGGCGCCGGCTGAGGGGTGGGCGCGACCTCGATGCCGTAGTCGGGCCCGAGCGCACCGTGTACCTGCTCCTTCAGCGTCTGTTCGAAGTCCGACAGCAGCGGCAGGCGCACGAACCCGCGCGGCTGCGAGCGCGGCCCAGGCCCGTCGGTCCCGGGCGCAGGACCTGCGCGACGGGGCTGTCGGCCGCGCGGGGCGGACAGCTCGCTGATCGCATCGGCGCGTGCACCAGCATCCATGGGGGCCAGCATGGCCGTGACTTCCGTGATGCGGCGGGTCCACTCGCGCACGCTCCCCTGCAGCACGAAGCGCTCGCGCTCCTGGGCGATGAGCAGCAGCGCCACCGCCTGTGCCACGAGCACCGCGGCGACCGAAGCGGCGAGCAGCCGGCCGAACAGGGATTGGGGCCACAGGGACAGGCGCATGTGGCTGTTGGGGCTTAAGCCCTCAGTCGGCGACCACGTTGACGCCGATGACGTAGCCCTCCCCGTAGACCGTCTTGATGATCTGCGGAGCGCGCGCATCGTCGCCTAAGATCTGGCGCAGGCGGCTGACACGCACATCGATGCTGCGGTCGAAGGGATCGGCATCGCGCCCGCGCAGCAGCTCGGTGAGCTGCGCGCGCGTCAGCACGCGGTTGGCCGAACCCAACAGCACCGCGAGCAGGCGGTACTCCGCGCCGCTTAAGGCCACTTCCTTCCCGGCGGCATCCGTGAGGGTGCGCGTGACGGTGTTGAGCCGCCAGCCTCCGAAGGAGAAGCCGCGTACGCTCTCGGGACTCGGATCGCGCGGGGCATGCGCCGAGCGGCGCAGCACCGCCTTGATGCGTCCCAGGAGCTCGCGCGGGTTGAAAGGCTTGGCGACATAATCATCGGCCCCGAGCTCGAGCCCGATGATCCGGTCCACGTCTTCACCGCGCGCGGTGAGCATGATGATCGGCAGCTGCGAGCGCCCGCGCAGCTCGCGGCACAGCGACAGGCCGTCCTCCCCGGGCAGCATGAGATCGAGCACCAGGAGGTCGACGTGCGAGCGCTCCAGCACGCGCCGCATCTCCTTGCCATCGGCAACTGCGGTGGTGCGGAACTCGTGCTTCTCCAGGTACTGCGCCAGGAGGCCGCGGATCTCGCGGTCGTCGTCGACAATCAACAGGTGAGGTCGCTCGTTCATCGTGCCTCGCGTCAAACAAGGAGGATACCCGCCCAACAGACAACCAGCAGCGGAATTGGTGCCGGCTGCTGCGTTTGTAACCAACTGTTGGTTTGCGGAAAGGCACCTTCAGGCGTGCGCAGGGCGCTGGAGGGGACCTGAGTGGAAGCGCAGGGCTGGCGCGGGTGTGACGGCCGCCTGCGCCTCGCACGCGGCGAGCGACCGCAGTCGATCACGCCACTCGCGCGGTGCGCAGGCCTGGGCGAACCCCACGTACAGCTCGTGGTGGCGCGCTTCGGAGGCTTCAAGCTGTGAGTACAGCTTTCCCATTGGGCCGGGCAGTCGTGGTGCGAGCAGCGCGAAACGCTCAGCCGAGCGCGCCTCGATCAGCGCACTCGACAGGAGCAGATCGAGCTTGCGGCCCGGATCGCTGGTGCGCAGCGCGCGGCGCAGCGCCTGCGCGTAGCGTCCCGGAGCGAGCCTTGCAAAGGGCACGCCGAGTATTTCCATCACGCGCTGCACCTGCTCGAAGTGGCGCAGCTCCTCGCGCGCGAGCGATGAGAGCGCGAGTGCGAGCTCGCGGTCCTCGGGATAGGCGAACATGAGGGCGAGCGCGGTGGAGGCGGCCTTCTTCTCGCAGTTGGCGTGATCCTGCAGCAGCTCGCGCCAGTTTTCGAGCGCGTCCTCGACCCACTCAGGCGGGGTCGGCGCTGCGAGGATCACGCCTGCAACCCGCGGGCGAGCCAGCGCGAGAGTGTCGCCTGCAGCGCGTCCGCCGCCGCGCCCGCATCGGTGAAGCGCTCCTCGGGGATCTTGGCCAGGAGGCGCTCGAGTACCGGCTGCACGTCGGCAAACTGCCGCGGCAGCTGCGGCACGGCCTCCTTGCGGTGCTTGTAGACGATCGCCATGGGGCTGTCGGCCTTGAAGGGCTTACCACCGGTGAGCATCTCGAACACGATGACGCCCAGGCTGTAGAGATCGCTGCGCGCGTCGATGTTCTCCGCGTGCCCCTGCTCCGGGCTCATGTAGTGCGGGGTGCCGAAGATGGTGCCGGTGTCGGTCACATCCAGCGCCAGCACGGCATCCTTGGAGAGCCCGAAGTCGATGAGCGCGACGCTCCCATCCGCGCGCAGCATGACATTCCCGGGCTTGAGGTCCCGGTGCAGCACGCCCGCGGCGTGCACGGCCTCGAGTGAGCGGGCGGTCGCCACGGCAAGTCGCAGCGCCTCGCGCGGGGTGAGCGATGCGCGGATGCGCTTGCGCAGATCCCCGAGCGGGAAGTACTCCATCACGAGCCACGCGTGCTCATCGCTCACCCCCAGATCGTACAGGCGCACGACCGCGGGGCTGTCGATGCGCTGCGCGATCTCGTACTCCTGGAGGAAGCGGCGGAACGCATCCACCGGCTGATCCTCGTCCTGGCGATCGCGGGCGACCTTGAGCGCCACGAGCGTGCCGGCACGCTCGCTCTCGCCCACGTACAGGTCACTCGTGCTGCCACCGGCCAGGCGCCGTATGCAGCGGTAGCCGCGGATGAATGCATCGCCGAAGCGCTGGGTGTCACGCCCCGCGCGGCTGCTGCGCCACACGGCGCGCGCGTGCGACTGGCGCCGCTCGGCGGTGGCGAGCACCTGCGCGAATACCTCGCGGTCGAGATCCGCATGGCTGATGGTGTATGCGCCGAGCGCTGCGGCATCGCGCTGCAGGGCCGCATCCGGCCCCTGGCACAGGAGCACGATGGGAGCAAAGCCCGCGCGCCCGGCGAGCTCGCGCGCCCAGTTGAGGCCGCGCCCCCCGGGCCACTCATCCGCGAGCAACACGGCGTCGAACCCCTGCGC
>Ga0302324_100008948_pt1 | contig 21054 bp, 19 predicted proteins | sample Palsa_T0_1_FD_201949 | JGI IMG/M metagenome (GOLD analysis project Ga0302324, IMG submission 201949) | Peat permafrost microbial communities from Stordalen Mire near Abisko, Sweden - Palsa_T0_1 | ecosystem: Environmental > Terrestrial > Soil > Palsa > Peat permafrost | place: Sweden: Abisko...
GACCGGCCGGCGAACAGTTCGTCCGCGGTAGCGAGACGCAGCGCTTTGTTCAGGCCGATCTCGTTCAGCATCGACACGAGGTTGGTGCGCATGGCTCCTCCGAAGGAGGTGGCGTCGCACACCACCCTCAGGACGTCGTCGATCACGAGGTCGTCTTGGCTGTCAGACATAACGCGCTGGGCTTCCCGGCACGACAGGAACATCTGGCTGAGCCCGGGGGTGATGCCCACGATTACGACCCTCGCTGCGGGATTGACGAAGTCGAACGGGCAGTAGTAGACGGCCACCGGCCCGTCTTCAGCGAGAAGCAGGTTGGAGCTGAGGACGTCTTGCTCGCGAAGGATCAGTGGCATCTCGGCGATCTTCTGGGCGTAGTGCTCGAAGCACCAGCCTCGGTTGACCCGATCGCTTTGGACCAGGCTCAACTGACACTGGTGGCGGCCAGCGAGGATGGTGGGCACGGATACGGACTGTACTCGGCTATCGCGGCCCAATTGGGCCCACCGAGCGCCGCCTAGTGAGCTTCGGTCCTCGGCACTCGGACCTCAAGTACCTCGCGCGGCCCCTGACACGAAGGTCGACGAGACGCGCGACACCGCGCGACGGCCGTTATCAGGCCGCGGTCAGCGGCTCGTCGTCAGGGGACGCGCCGATGTGAGGTTCCCGGCGGTCTGTCCCCGAGCGCGCCAGCGGCGGCCTCCTCTGGAAGAGGTCCAGCAGGAGTGCGGGCGGATGGTCGGGCTCGGGCGGATGGTCACTCCCTCGGGCTAGGGTGAGTCCCCAGTCAGTAGCCAGAAACGCGAGGAGGGCTTGGCAGTCGCGCCCTTCGCCGCTACGGTCCGGACGACCCTTCGCGCTCATTGCCCCCAACCCCCGCCGGGCCGCTTACCGCCCCACCACTCCGCAGGGCCGCCGACGGTCGTCACAGCGGTCCCGACCACGGTGCCGGCATCGGGAAGGCGTGACGGGCCGTAATAATGCAACCTCGCCCCAGGCTTTCGCCCGCCGCGGGCGAGCCAGCGCTCGGCGGACCAGAGAGCGAGCCCGAGAGCAATGACAAGGTCGTCGTGGGAGCCGGTGCCGGCCTCATAGGTGTCGCGTCCCCGAGCGTTGATAGCGAAACTGAAGTGCTTCAGCTCCTGGCGCAGGTCCCGAGCACCCTGGAGGCACTTTGGGACAATGAGGCGCCGAGTTTGGAGCACGACCTCCAACGCACCGATCAAGTCTCTCTTTGGCACCGCCGACTCGTGCGGGCCGGCGGCCGTCACTGCCGCGCCGCCAGAAATGGTGACCGCATGAACTCCACCCTTCAGCCGTGCTCGGAGCAGGTCCACCACCGGCCGGCCGACGCCTGTGTAATCGACGACCATAACGGTGTCGCCCTCCGCGCGGCAACGGGCGTCAATTTCGGCCAGGGTTTCAACGACATTCGGGTAGCTGGTGCCCAACGGCACGCGTTCGGTATGGCACACGACCTGCGTTTTGGTTCAAGCAGGTGTGCCGCTGCTCGTGATGAGCCGGCGACTGGGCCACTCCAGCCTTGCCATCACCGCCGACACGTACAGCCACATTCTCCCCCAGGTCGACCAGGAAGCTGCCGACCGTACCGCTGCCTTCATTTTTGGCCCGGCACCCACTCAGAAGGCTCGTTAGCATTGTGTTAGCAAACGGCCTCTGTGAGGTCCACTAGCGGGCGGCTAGCTAGCATTTTACCTGGTCAGAGTACGAGCCCGGGAGGAGAATTGAACTCCTATCGCCTGATTACAAGGCAGGTGCTCTGCCGTTGAGCTACCCGGGCCAGCTGGACCTGTGCGGTGCAAGTGACAACAGCATGCCCGAAGCGGGCGAGCGCCGCCATGGTATAGGGCGAGCGCCCGCATTGACCACATACGTCAGGTTCGGCTGCCGCATGGGAATGCTTGATCTAGTGGTCCTCAGGTGGCAGGGTGGGCCAGATGGCACTCTGTGAACGTGACCGCGCGATCCTGGACCTTGAACGCAGCTGGTGGCTCGAAGGGCTCTGCAAGACTGACGTTGTCAAGGGGCGCCTTCGCATGTCGCTGTCCCGTTACAATCAACTCCTTGGCGAACTCGTCACCAACAAAGAGGCTGAGGCATATGACCCTCTCGTTGTACGCCGGCTACGGCGTGCCCGGGACCGCCGGCGCTGGGCCATGATGGGCGTTCGCCCCGCCAGCGGCCGGTGGGATAGGTGAGCGTACAGGGACCTCCTGACGCGCCCGGCAGCCCTGGCCCCCCAGGGGGCCAGGGTGGTCCGGCTTCGCCTACTCGTCCAGGTGCTACCTCGCAGCCGTTGCGTGCTGCCCTCGTGGTCGTAGTCGCTGTCGCTATAGCTGTCGGCGTGCTCGTCCGGATGAGCCCGGCGCACAGCTCAGCGTCGCCTTCGGGGACGACACATCCGGCGACCGCTACAACCACAACCGTGCCCACTGGCCCTGCCACTACCACGCCGGCCGTTGTGAGCACTACCACTACCACGGCGGTTACGGTGCCTCCCTCCGCGGTCACGGTCCTCGTGCTCAACGGTTGGACTACCCGGCACGCGGCGTTGTACTTCCAGAAAAAGTTGGCTGGCGACGGCTACGACACGCTGGCGCCTAACAACGCCCTTAACGAGACGAATACAACTACGTCGGTGTTCGTGGTGGCCCCGGCGGACAGCGCAACCGGGACGGCCATTGCGGAGCTTCTCGGTTTGTCACCCTCGGCGGTGATACTTCCCAGCCCCACCAACGATTCCGCCATCCCGGCGACCCTGTTACACCAAGCTGACATCGTTGTCGTTGTGGGCAGTGACATCTCAAAACAGGTGCCCGTTGGGTACAACGGGTGAGTGGCTGACGACGAGACTGGCTGGCAGGCACGTCGGTACGTCGATTGGTCGCCCTGGCTGGGACAACCTGGGACCGCCGGTGTACTGACTGACTACGACGGGACGCTTGCCCTCGTTGTCGAAGACCGCGACAAGGCGGTGCCGTTGCCAGGTGTCCACGGCATCATCTCGTCGCTGGCAGACCGGCTCGCAGTGGTCGCTGTCGTGTCAGGTCGCCCTGTCGAATTCCTCGAATCGCAGCTCGGGCGGAGCCCGAATGTCACGCTGGTGGGGCTCTACGGGCTCGAGCGCATCGAGAACGGGGAACACCGGGTGATGAACGCCGCTGTCCAATGGGAAGAGGCCGTAGCCGCCGCAGCCAGCGCAGTAGCTCGATCGGCCCCACCGGGACTGGAGATCGAAATGAAGGGGCTGACGCTTGTCCTGCATTCCCGCCGCGCTCCCGAGACGTTTCAGTGGGCGAGGCAATGGGCTGCTGAGCGAGCCAGTTCCAGCGGGCTGGTTGCTCAGCTTGGACGTTTCTCGGTGGAGTTGCTACCCCCGGTGCGCTCTGACAAGGGCACCGTGGTCGAAGAGCTGACCACTGCGCTCAACTCTGTGTGCTTTTTTGGCGACGATGTCGGCGACCTGCCCGCGTTCAGCGCGCTGCGACGCATGCGCTCGGAGGGCAGGACCACAATTGCCGTAGGGGTCGAAAGCCCCGAACAACCGGATGGGTTGGCGAATGTAGTGGACCTGCTTGTTGGCGGTCCCGAAGAGGCTGTCGGCCTGCTCAGTTCCCTGGCCGAAGGCACCTAGCACCCAGCCCCTCTGGCGGCTGACCCACTCAGGCCGGGTTGTCGCTGAAGACCGTCCGCCGAGCGATCGCGGACGGTTCGAGGTACCACGTCTCGGCGTGGTTAGTCGCATGCCTGTTGCCTGATCGGAAAATAGACGGTGGGAGTTGTGCACGCGTGTGGGTGCGCCAGTCCGGGGTTCGGGGCAGAGCCCCGCTCGGGGACGGAGTCCCGAGTCTCAGGCTGCCGAAGAGAGCGTGACCTGGTGGCCGAGGGCTTGTAGCTGGCGGATGAGGTCGTGGGTTCGGCGATCCTTGTTGATCCGATGCTCGTAGTAGTCCGGACCGAGATCCTCGAAGCGGGCACTCGGGTCCGCAAGGAGGTGCCAGACGATGACGAGGGCCGAGCGGGCGACTGCGACGAGCGCTCGTTGATGACCCTTGCGGCGCACGAGACGGCGATAGCGATGGCCGAGAAACGTGTCGGTCCTCGCTGCCGCGGCGGCGACCTCACCCAGCGCCCCCTTCAGATACGGGTTTCCCCTTCCTGTGCGACCCGAGCGTGTCCGGGGCCCCGACTGGATCGTGCGTGGCGAGAGCTTCGCCCATGAAACGAGGTGGGCAGCGGTCGGGAATTGAGTCATGTCGAGTCCGATCTCGGCAACGATGATCTGGGCAGCCCTGAGTCCGACTCCTGGGATCTCGTCCAGCCGCTCGAGCACAGAAAGGCCACTCTCCGTTCCGCCATCCGCTCCACGGGCCTGCGCCTCGGGGAGCTGGCCGACAAGCTGATCGACTCGATCCGTCAGGGTCTCGATTTTTTCGCCCAGCGCGTCGATCTGATCGAGGAGCATGCGCGCCAGCTCGGCGTGGTGGTCATCGAATCGACCGGTCAGGGCTTCTTTGAGCGCAGCGCGCTTTGGACGCATCTTGCCCAACGCCAGATCGGCCAGGACTTCGGGGTCATGTTCGCCGGTGATGAGGGCTTCGAGCATGGCTCGACCGGACTTGCCGAAGAGATCGGTGGCCACGGTCGACAGCTTGATCAGCGCGTCCTCGAGCAGCTTCTCCAGACGCTGCTTGTGCCGGGAGCGCTCCTCGATGAGCTCGGCTCGCAGCCTGGTGTAGTCCCGGAGCTCTCGGATCTCGCGGGGTGGAACGAAGGACGGCCGGAGCATGCCCCGCTCGTTGAGTTTCGCCAGCCAGACGGCGTCGAGCTTGTCGGTCTTGGGCCGTCCGGGCACCTGCTTGACGTCCCGGGCGTTGACCAGCCAGACGAGGAGCCCTCTTGCCTCGAGAAGATAGAAAAACGGTCGCCAATAGTCCGAGGTCGACTCGACGACGACCCGCTGAACGCCCAGTTCGGTCAGCTCATCGGCGAGGGCCATGATCGCGTTGGTCGTTGCCGTCACATCGAAGACCCTGGTGACCCGTCGTTGCCGACCGGGCAATCGCACACACACCTTGCCGGATGCCTTCGCCACGTCGATCGCGCCGACGCGCTCCACCATCTCCTCGTCGCCATCGGCATCGATGTCTTCGATATCCGTTCTCATTCGGTTCTCCCTTCCTCTTCGTTGGAGTGGGCTGCCCGGGGGCCTTCGTCAGGGAAACCGAAAGTCTGATCGTCGTCCTCGTGGGAACAGTGCGCGACCCTTCAGGTCAGGCCCCGGCGCCAAACTCACGTGCGGCTTCACGGCCAAGGCAACATCGGCGTCGCGGGCGGGCCCGACACCATTTTCATGCCTGCGCTGGCGTCCCGCCAGTGACATGGAAACTCATGTCAAATCCTCCGCCAGGGTTGCATCGTTGCCTCAACTAAAACCTCCGGCTGCGCGGGGTGATTGAAGGCCCAGTTCACTTGAGGTTTGGCCGGCGCTGCGGCCTTGGACAGCGCCAGGAGCTCGAGCTGTGCGGTGAGGTCGCGGATCTGGCGGTATAGGTCGGCAGGACGGACCGCTGCCATGGTCTTGTTGAGCCGTGACCGGCAGGCGGCGGTGATGTCGGCTCTGGCCATGGTCCGAGCAAAAGGGGTGGCAGCCCGGTCGTAACGCTTGGTGACCCGAGAGCCGGTGCGCTGTTTGAACACGAGCTTTTGCTGGGCGAGGAGGTAGTTGGTGAAGGTGGCATCAACGGCCCAGATCTGGTTCAGCAGGGCGAGCTCGGCTGGAGTGTCAAAGCGCAGGTAGCCGACGAGCTCGCGCACATGGGTCCAGTTCTTCTGCTCGACATGCGCCCCGTCGTTCTTGTTCCCGGGCCGTGAGCGGGTGAAGGTGATCTTCTGGGCGGTGCAGTAGGCGAGCAGGTGGGCGTTGATGAACTCCGAACCGTTGTCCGAGTCGATGCCCCGCACGGGGAAAGGGAACAGGCCGATGACCTGCTCGATCGCCTCGAAGACCCAGATGGCCGCCTTGTTCTTGACCGAGGCGTTGATGGTCCAGCCTGTAGCGATGTCGGTGACGGTGAGGGTGAAACAGAACTCGCCGGCCGAGTTACCACCCTCGTGGCCGACGAGGTCGATCTCGACAAAGCCGGGCATGTCCTCGGTCCATTCGGCCCAGGTGCGCACCGGGATCTGGGACTTCAAAAGGGTGCCTGGTTTGGTGTGCGAACGACCCCGGGGCGTGAGCCGGGCGCGCTCTTTGGCCAGGTGGCGGTCGATGCTCGCTGCGCTCATGGACACCAGCAGGGCCGCCTCTTCGTCGCCCAGGGCGAGCTCGCCGTCGCGGCGCAACAACGGGACGATGACCGCCAACATCGGGGCCAGGCGCTTGCCTGCAGGGCAACGGGTGAGCACCCACGCCGTGGCCAGGCCGGCCAGCACCGGAGCGGGGAACTTCGAGCCCCTCGGTGCACGGGCCCGGACGACCCTCAGCTCCAGGGCGTGGCGCAGAGCTGCCCGCGCATAGTCGCGGTGCCACCCCGTGAGCTCGACCAGCTCGTCCAAGATCCGCGACTTGTCGGGCCGAGTACCCCTTTTGTAAGCGAATGCTTTCTTCTTCGTGACCGCCTGGCGTTGCCCCATCGAAAGCTCCATCACTGAGGCGTAACCCATGGCGTCGCCGGGCGCTGGTCACCGCTTCGAAGCGGAGGTTCTCAGTTGAGGCAACGTATAGGGCTACGCGGAGGTTTCTGATGAGTCAATGCGGCATGCCCGGGTCCTGCTGTTAGCTTCGGTAAAATGGAGCCACGGTTCCGGCGGCTGACGCGGGACGACTTCGTGACGCTTTCAGATTGGTTTTCCCGCCCTCACGTAGAACCGTGGTGGCGCGAAGCGTGCGATGCCGCTTCGATCGAGAAGAACTACGGCCCCTCCGTCGACGGTCTGGACCCGACCGAGCTGTTCGTTATTGAAAGGGGAGGTCGTCCCATCGGGTTTGTCCAGCGTTACTTGTTCGATGAGAACCCGATCTGGAAGAGGTCCTTGGCGCCAACAGGAGAGCACGAAAAAGCCGTAGGCATCGATTACCTGATCGGCGACGAAGCGCTAATTGGTATGGGCCTCGGGCCCCAGATAATCGACGCGTTTGTAAGGTCTACATCGGAACGCTACCCGGGCGCCTCGGAGATCGTTGTCGCTGTCCAGCAAGCCAACCGACGCTCGTGGAGGGCTTTGGAGAAGGCCGGTTTCGAGCGGACCTGGTCGGGCGATCTCGAGTCCGATGACCCGAGCGACACCGCGCCGAGTTTTGTCTACGTTCGCCGAAGTAGCTGACGGCTGGGCGCCATCATGTACATGTGCCGCATTTAGTCGCTGCGCCGGGTCAGTACCGAGGGAGCCTTTCCGCACGCGGCGCTGCCGAAGCAATCGCTCGGGCCGCTGCTGACGCCGGGTGGAGCTGCGATGTTGCGCCGGTTTCCGACGGCGGCGAAGGCTTTCTCGACGCTTTTGCCGGATTCGGTCGCTACCAGGGCACCCGCGTGACGGGGCCTCTGGGGGCCCGGTTGGAGGCGCGGTGGCTGCTCGGCCGGGACTCAGATGATCCGAACATGGGCGTTGCCGTGGTCGAATCAGCGCTCGCGATCGGGCTTTCTCTCGTCGGCGGCGCCGAACCCAACGACCCGGTCCGCGCCAGCAGTGCGGGCCTTGGCCAACTGGTGGCTGCCGCCGCCAAGGCCGGCGCGAGGCAGGTCCTTGTCGGGTTGGGCGGGACGGCTACAACTGACGGGGGGCTTGGTGCGGTCGAGGTACTCGCTCCCAATGGACGGTCGCCAAAGGTCGAAATCATCGCCGCGTGTGACGTAGAGACGAAGTTCCTCGAATCGGCGGCCATTTTTTCTCCTCCAAAAGGAGCAGCACCGGCACAGGTCGAATTGTTGAGCAGGCGCCTCGAAAGGGTTGCCCAGCTATACGAAGAGCGTTTCGGCGTAGACGTGCGCGGGCTCCCAGGCGGAGGAGCGGCCGGCGGCTTGGCTGGCGGGCTCGCTGCCATCGGGGCCAAGCTTGTCCCCGGTTTTGACCTCGTCGCTGACCGGCTGTCGCTCGCGGAGCGCATTGCAACTGCCGACCTGGTGGTGACCGGCGAGGGCTATCTCGACGGGCGGAGCCTCGCGGCCAAGGTCGTGGGCGGCGTGGCGCGCCTGGCTGGCCTGGCGGCGGTGCCCCTTTTGGTCGTAGCAGGGGACGGCGACGCCGCAGTCCCGCTGCCGTTTGTGTCGCTGGTCGAGCGCTTCGGCTCCGAGCGTTCTTGGTCGACGCCCGGGGATTGCATAACCGAGGTGGTCGCAGAGCGGCTCACACGACGGCCAAAGTCATGATCGTCTCTGCCTGAGCGGCTGTTACTGGGTGGCGGGAGGCGCCGAGAGGACCTACCATGGTGCCCATCATCCAGAGCGGCTGAGGGACGGGCCCGTTGACGCCGCGGCAACCAGTGGGACGGACTGTAAAAGCAGTCCGGCACATGGTGCCAATGCCCGAGACGATGAGGAGGCGATAATTCCTTGAGAGAAGGGCCCTTCGTAGAAGGTCTTCGCTGCCGGGAGTGCGCACGCACCTACCCGGCCGAAGCGCTGCACGTATGCGAATGGTGCTTCGGGCCGTTGGAAGTCGTTTACGACTACGAGGCGATCGCCGCGACGACCTCGCGTGAGCGCATCGCTGCTGGCCCGAAGACGATTTGGCGCTATGCCGACCTTTTGCCTGCTAGTGCGAAAGGTGCGGTCGACCTCGGTGCCGGTTTGACCCCTTTGCTCCGGGCAGACCGGCTAGGGGCCGAGCTCGGGCTGTCCGACCTATGGCTCAAGAACGACACGGTCAACCCGACAGGCTCGTTCAAGGACAGGGTCGTGTCGGTTGCCCTGACTCGAGCGCGTGAGCTCGGTTTCAAGGTCGCAGCCTGCGCCTCCACGGGCAACCTTGCCAACTCGGTGGCCGCCCACGCGGCCCGGGCAGGGATGCGATCGGTCGTATGCATCCCGGCCGACCTGGAGATCCCCAAGGTTGTCACGACGGCGGTTTTCGGTGGCACCCTCGTGGCGCTCACGGGCAACTATGACGAGGTCAACCGCTTGTGTGCCGAGCTGGCCAGCGAGTACCCGACCTGGGCTTTCGTCAACGTCAACGTCCGCAGTTACTACGCGGAGGGCTCGAAGACCCTCGCGTTCGAGGTCGCAGAACAGCTCGGGTGGAACGCGCCCGACCACGTCGTGGTGCCGGTCGCTTCGGGGAGCCAGCTAGTCAAGGTGGCGAAGGGTTTCAGGGAGCTGTACAAGGTCGGCTTGCTCGACGAGGAGCCTCACGTGCGCATATCGGGTGCGCAGTCGGCGGGCTGCGCCCCAGTAGCCACTGCCTTTGCCACAGGCGCTGATTTCATCCGGCCGGTGAAGCCGACCGGCCTCGCAAAATCGCTTGCCATCGGCAACCCCGCTGACGGGGCCTACGCGCTCGACGAGGTCCGCCGTTCGGGAGGGGCGTTCGCTGCGGTGACCGATCCCGAGATCGTGGAGGGGATCCGCCTGCTAGCCCGCACCGAGGGCATTTTTGCCGAGACGGCCGGTGGGGTCACGGTGGCGGTGCTCGCCAAGCTTGCGGACATCGGCGTCGTGAAGCCCAACGAGCGGGTGGTGGCGTTCATTACTGGTAACGGCCTGAAGACTCTTGACGCGGTCGCCGCCGACTGCAGGCCGAGCGTGACGGTGGCCCCTAACCTTGAGGCCTTTCAGGCTGCGGTCAACGTGGCAGACTTGCAATGACATCCGCCGCCTCTGCGAATACCAGGAGCCCGAAATGAGCATCAAGGTCCGCATCCCCACCCAGCTGAGGGCTCTTGTGGGCGGGGCTGGGGAGGTTGAGGTCGAGGGTGCCACGGTAGGCGACGCCCTCAAGGCACTCGACGCCTCGTACCCCGGCTTCGGCGAGCGTCTCTTCGATGAGAGCGGCAACTTGCGTCGGTTCGTGAACGTGTTCATGGGCGAAGAGGACATTAGGTTCCTCGAGGGCCTGGGCACTGCCGTTACCACCGGTGCGGTTGTCTCGGTCGTGCCCGCCGTTGCGGGCGGCCAGTAACCCACTTTTCTCCTAGTTCGACCGGGAGCTTGCGCGCGAGTGCTCCGTTACGCTGTACTGTTAGCACTCGACGTGTGTGAGTGCTAACGACGGACCGGACCGGCAGGAACCGGTCAGCCCAACGGAGGAGCAAGACCGATGCCCAAGCTGATTGCTTTTGACGAACAAGCCCGCCGGGCCCTTGAAAAGGGCATGAACCAGCTGGCCGACGCAGTACGCGTCACGCTGGGCCCCAAGGGCCGCAACGTGGTGCTGGAAAAGAAGTGGGGAGCCCCCACGATCACCAACGACGGTGTGTCGATCGCGAAGGAGATCGAGCTCGAGGACCCGTTTGAAAAGGTTGGTGCTGAGCTGGTCAAAGAGGTCGCCAAGAAGACCGACGACGTAGCAGGCGACGGCACGACGACCGCGACGGTCCTGGCGTGGGCAATGGTCCACGAGGGCCTGCGCAACGTAGCCGCTGGCGCCAACCCGATGGGCCTGCGCAAGGGGATCGAGGCCGGCGTGGAGGCCGCGGTCGGCAGTCTCAAGGCCCTGGCCAGGGAGACCGAGACCAAGGGTCAGATCGCCCAAGTCGCCGGTATCTCCGCAGCTGACCCCGAGATCGGCGAGCTGATCTCCGAGGCCATCGACAAGGTTGGCAAAGACGGTGTCGTCACCGTGGAAGAATCCCAGACCTTCGGGATGGACCTCGAACTGGTGGAGGGCATGCGCTTCGACAAGGGGTACATCTCCGCCCATTTCGTGACCGACCCTGAGCGGATGGAAGCGGTCCTCGAGGACCCTTACATCCTGCTCTACGGGGCCAAAATTTCAGCGGTTCGTGACCTTCTCCCCCTGCTCGAGAAGGTGATCCAGGCCGGTCGCCCGCTGGTGATCATCTCCGAGGACGTGGAGGGCGAAGCTCTGGCGACGCTCATCGTTAACAAGATCCGCGGGACGTTCAAGAGCGTTGCCGTCAAGGCCCCAGGTTTCGGCGAGCGGCGCAAGGCGATGCTCCAGGACATGGCGATCTTGACGGGGGGCCAGGTGATCTCCGAGGAGGTCGGGCTCAAGCTGGAGAACGCCACTCTCGACCTGCTTGGCAAGGCCCGCAAGATCGTCGTGACCAAGGACGAGACGACGGTTGTCGAAGGGGCCGGCACCGACTCCGATATCAAGGGCCGCATAAGCCAGATCAAGACCGAGATCGAGAACACCGACTCCGACTACGACCGGGAGAAGCTCCAGGAGCGCCTCGCCAAACTCGCCGGCGGCGTTGCGGTCATCAAGGTCGGCGCGGCCACTGAGGTCGAGCTGAAAGAAAAGAAGCACCGCATCGAGGACGCTGTTTCGACGACCAAGGCTGCTGTCGAGGAGGGCGTTGTCCCCGGCGGTGGCGTCGCGCTGCTGCGTGCGCAGGCTGCCATCCTTGATAAGGCAGAGAAGCTGGAAGGCGACGAGTCGATCGGTGCACGCATCGTGGCTCGCGCCGTCGAAGAACCGCTCAAGCAGATCGCCGTCAACGCCGGCCTCGAAGGTGGCGTGGTTGTCGACCGGGTGCGCAACCTGCCGGTCAACGAAGGCCTCAATGCCGCTACGGGCCAGTACGAGGATCTCTTCAAGGCGGGCGTCATCGACGCCGTCAAGGTCACACGTTCTGCTCTGCAGAATGCTGCCTCGATCGTCGCCCTGTTCCTCACGACCGAAGCCGTCATAGTGGACAAGCCCGAAGACAAGCAGCCTGCCGGCGGTGGTCCCGGCGGCGGGGGCATGGACGACTTCTAAGTCCCACCGGCTGAGCGAGTACGACCTGAAAGAGGGCGCCCCGGGAGGGGCGCCCTCTTTATTTCGCACGACGGGGAGTTTCGCACGACGGGGAGTTTCGCACGACGGGGAGTTTCGCACGACGGGGATCGGGGACGCGCTCGGCCGCGGGGATGCCTTGAGGCGCCTGTAGCATGTCGGCGGTGATCATGCCTATGGTGCCGGAGGAAGGCTGGGTAGTTCTCCACCTCTTCTGCAAGGCCACCCCTCATGCAGATGTCGAGGCGGTCAGCAGGGCCGTAAAGGCGGCCGAGGAGGGCGGCCAACAGGTGGTTAGCTTCGCGTTGCTCGGCCACAAGGCCGACCTGGGTTTCATGCTGATCGGTCCGGACCTCGTTGCAGCTCGCCGCACTCAAAGCGCTCTCGTTCAGGCTGGGCTCGAGCTGGCAGGCTCCTACCTATCGCTGACAGAGGTCTCGGAGTACGCGAGAGGTATGCCGGCCGAGCGTCTCGACGCACGCCTTCACCCCAAGTTGCCGCCGGAGGGCAAGAGAGCGATTTGCTTTTACGCCATGTCCAAACGGCGCGACGGTTCCGACAACTGGTACCGGCTCGACTACGAAAGCCGGTTGGCACTTATGCACGAGCACGGGGCAAGTGGCCGCCGCTTCGCCGGGAGAGTGCTCCAGCTGATTACGGGATCCACCGGGCTCGATGACTTCGAGTGGGGCGTAACCCTGTTTGCGACTTCCCCCGACGATTTGAAGGAGTGTGTCCACAAGATGCGCTTCGACGAAGCATCCGCCAGGTTCGCCGACTTCGGGCCTTTTTATACCGGTGTCGTTGCCCCGGTGGAAGAAGTCCTTAGTCTCTGTGGCCTCTCGTAATTCCCATGGGTGACCTTGTTGCACTGCGGCGTCACCTTGGCCAGCTCGGCCCGGTGGTCGTCGCGTTCAGTGGAGGTGCCGACTCCTCGCTGCTGGCGTGGGTCGCCCACGAAGTCCTCGGGTGGGATGGCGCATTGGTGGTAACGGCGGTCTCAGCGTCGCTGGCCCCCTCAGAGCTCGAAGACTGCCGGTCCTTGGCGAACGAGTGGGGCCTCAACTACAGCGAGGTGCATTCGGAGGAAGGTGCAAGGCCGGGCTACATTGCCAACGGTGCTGACCGCTGCTGGTATTGCAAGGACGAGCTGATGCGTTGTTTGGCGCCTATCGCATCATCCTTTGGTGCCGCTCGGGTCGTGCTCGGTGTCAATATGGACGACCTTGGCGACCACAGACCGGGCCAGGCGGCAGCCCGTGACGCTGGCGCGATTTTCCCTCTGCTCGACGCGGGTTTCACCAAGGCTGACGTGCGGGAAGCATCTCGTTCGCTCGGGCTCCGGACCTGGGATAAGCCTGCGGCAGCCTGCCTTGCTTCGCGGGTGCCTTACGGGACCCCTGTGAGCCTGGAGACGTTGAGCAGCGTGGCGCGGGCCGAAGCTGGGCTGGCTGCCCTTGGTTTCAGGGCCTTGCGAGTACGGCACTATGGTGACCTCGCGCGGGTGGAGCTGCCCATGGCAGACCTCGAGCGCGCCGTTGCCCTGCGGGGACAAGTCGTGCAGGCCGTCCGTGCGGCAGGGTACCGTTACGTGACCCTCGACCTCGAGGGCCTCCGTTCCGGCAACCTCAATACAGCGCTCGGTCTCGAGCTTGTAAGGACTGGCGACCAGGAGGTAACGAGTTGAGCGCTACATCAGTAAGGGCCCGGCTCACGTTCCCAGAGGATCTCGTAAGTGAGCCGGTTATCTCCAGGCTCGCACTGGACTACGCAGTGATTGCCAACATCCGGCGCGCCAACGTCGAGGAAAACACCGGCTGGATCGTCTGCGAACTTTCCGGCACCCGTGAGGCGCTCGATTCGGCCATCGAGTGGCTGACAGCAACTGGTATCAAGGTCGACTGGCTGGGTGGACCGGTCGAGAGCTGAACCGCCGGCCTCTTAGCGACCTCTCGCGTAGGTAGTTCTGCTGAGGGCGTTAGCGCTGTTTGCGGCCCTTTTTCTTGTTCTTGCCGGTCCGGCTCGAGGGAGCTCCTTTGCCGGCCGAAGGCGGTAACCCGGCAAGGCCCCAGGCGGTGTTGGACATCGGCTCGCTGGCGTCTTGCGTCCATCCTGCCGTCGATAGGACCCTAGCCTCGAAGAAGATACAGCCTTCCGGGCATCCGAAAGGTTTCTCCTCGGCGACCCCGAGCCGGCAGCGGCGAAGCACCTCGCCACCTGTCGTTGTGCGCTGGACGTAGTGGCGGCAGTCTTCTCGCACCCCCACTTCTTAATGATCGCGTACTGGCGGGGCCGGCGCCATGCGAGCAACCAAACCCTGACGTTCAGGCGCCCCTGGCGTCCCGACCTAGGCGCCGATGGCGCCAGGCGAGCAAGTCCAGCACCAACCAGGTCATCAGCGGGAAGGCGATCGAGAGGCCGACGAGGACAGGCGTGGCCAGGCTCGGGCCGCCGGGCGCGGGCCTGGTCACGTCGGCGAGCACCATGACCGGTGCAGCCCATGAACCTGGTTGTCCCGACGATGACGTCCCGACAACTTGGAGCCTGTGCTCGCCCGGTTTCGCCCGCGGCACGATAAGGCTCATGGCGAAACTGCCGTCGAGCTGGGCAACGGTTGACCCGACGACAACGTGCTTGTGGGATCCGAGAAAAACGATCTTGAGCTTGCTCCCCGGGCTGAAACCTTCACCTACCAGCCGCACCAGCTGACCGGCTCGGGCGTGGCTCGGTGCCGAGACGACAGGTGCAGCAACGATCGCAGAAGGTGCAAGCCGGGTAAGCGGGGCGCTGGCGGGGTTGGGACCAGGGCTGGTCGTCGACGTCGTCGACGTCGTCGATGTTGTTGACGTTGTCGACGTCGTCGACGTCGTCGAGGTCGCCTGGGTCGATGATGTTGGCTTCGAAGTCGGTGTCGAGGTTGCCGTCGAGCGAGGCGTTACTTGGGGCTGGTGGCTCATCGTCGCACCGATTGCTGGGACTGTCGTCGACGAGGTCGGTGCCGTCGAGGTAGTCGGCACAGTCGACGTGGTCGGTGCCGTTGGCTCTGTGGACGTCGTCGTGCCAGGGAGGCCTGTAGTCCCCGTCGATGAAGCCGTCGTCGGCCCCGTGGTAGAGGTTGCCGAAGTACTGCCCGCCGTTGTCGTAGGCACGCTCGAAGAACTCGGGGGGGCGACAGGGAGCGTGCCCGGTGAGACCTCTGGTTGGGTGGTGGTCGTAGTACTGGGCTCGCCTGAGGTGGTCGGCACGGTGGTCGTTGAGGGCAATGTGGTGACCGATGACGAGCTTGTGGGCTCGGTCGTGGTTGTCGACGGGGTCGTGGTGGTCGTCGTAGTCGTCGTAGTCGTCGTAGTCGTCGTGGGCGGGACCGATGTAACCGATGTGATGGACGTCACCGAGGGGATCGAGGTGGCGCTTCCAGGTGGGGAGCTGGTCGTCGTCGTGGGCGAGGCACCCGCTGCAGCAGCCAGAGCAGAGACGCCGATGATCCCCCCAGCGATGACCAGAGCAAGAATGGCGCCTCGCGACCCCGCGGCTCGACGGGTTAGGCCCCTGGTCGAGATCAGCGAAGAGAAGGCCATTTCCGGGTACCCACGTTCGTAAGGTCAGGCCGACCGGCCCAGCCGCCGGCTGACGGGATCATAGGGAGCGGGCCTGAGCCCAGCTCTTCGGACACGGGAACTTGCTCGGCTCATACTACGCCATGACAGTGACCAAGCCGGAGGGGCAGGTCACTCCCGCTTCTCTAGAGGTAGCACTAGCTGGGAAATCGCTAAGCTTGCGCGGTACAACCGAGTTTCGGAGCGCCGGGAAGCCTGGTCGGCACCACGACAACTTCGAAACGCGAAGGCCCGCTGTGACTGGCGACAGCGTTGGTCTCGTGGTGAGCCTGGTCCTGGTTGCCTTCGGGGGCGATCAGTTCATCGTCGCCATTGCGCGGCTCGCCCGCACTCTAAGGTTGCGCCCGACCCTCGTCGGCGTCTTCCTCGGTGGGTTTGGGACGAGCATCGTCGAGCTAATCGTCGCAGCGCTTGCGGCCGCCCGGCATTCTCCCCAGCTCGCGGTCGGCAGCGTCGTCGGTTCGATAGCTGCCAACGTGTGCCTCGCCCTCGCGATCGCTGCGCTCATCACACCAGTTCGGGTCGGCTCGGCCACGGTCCGGCGCGAGGCCCCGTTGAGCGTGGCCTCGGTGGCCCTCTTCGCGGTCCTTGCAATTGGCGGGATCTCGCTGGCGAAGGGGGTTGTCATGGCGTTTGCCCTGCTCCCGGTGCTGGGGCTTCTGCTGTTCAGCGCTCGCCAGCGCGGCCCGGACCCGCTCGGGGACGAGGTCATCGAGTTCATCGAGAAACCCGGTAGCGGCCCGCGACCTGAGGTGGTGCGGGCGGTCGGGAGCCTGGTCGTGATGCTTGGCGGTGCCGACCTCATGGTGAACTGCGCCGTGGGACTGGCCGCCCGCCTTGGCATGAGCCAAGGTTTTGCCGGCCTGACCCTCGTCGGGATCGGAACCTCCGCCCCTTTGATTGCTTCCTCTGTCCAAGGTGCACGCCGGGGTGAGCATGAGCTGGTTGTTGGCAACGTGCTCGGAGGGAACTTGTTTATCGCCCTTGCCGGCGGCGCCCTGGTCGGCCTGCTGTCGAACGGCCGGCCCGGCGGTACCGACGCGCTGGCGCTGTCGTTCATGGTCGGCGCCGTCGTGGTGTCCTGGCTGGCGATGGCAAGGAGGAGCGTCGTGAGCCGCTGGGAGGCCCTCTTTCTCATCGTCGCGTACGTGGTGTTCTTGCCGTTCATCAACAGCTGAGGAAAATGCAGGGCCTCCGTCGAAAATGCCCAGATAGCGCGCTTTATCCGGTCGAACCGGTGGTACGGGTTTTCCGTGTCGTCGTAGTCGTGGTGATAGACGGAGAAGAGGCGGTAGAAGGAGGAGAGGTGGTAGACGTCGGCGTCGCGGTCGAGGTGGTCCCGGTGCCGGCCAGCTTTGCAGCCAGCGCCACGAGGGCTTCGCCCGCGCCTATGTCGTTCTGGTAAGTCGCGAGGTCACCCTGGCGCAGTGCGGCGTTGGCGTACGAAAAGTCCTGCTGCGCTTCGGCGAGGTCCTGAGCAACTGTGCTGTGCTGCGTCGGCAGCACAAGAGTGGTGGCAGAGGTGGGCTGGGTCGTCGTCGTCGTGGCCCCCGGGACGGTGGTGGTCGTCGGCGAGGTTGAGTGCGGTGGGGTGGTCACAGGCGGAGTGCTCACAGGCGGAGTGCTCTTAGACGTCCCGGGACAGTAGCTGCGGAACGGCTGGCTGCCGTCCGGGTTGGTGATCTGGCAGATCGCAGCGTCGAGCGAGGGGTTACCGGAACCAGAATGGTACGCGGTGTTGTTGTAGACCACCAAGACATCGTCCAGGCGTGGGACGCCATTTGCTTCCCCTTCGACGTAAAGGGGTTGTACGTAGAGCAACGACTGGCCGATGGCGACCATGATCACGTTGCCCAGGACGACTTTGGAGCCACGCTGGCTGAGGAGCGTGATCTCTTCGGAAATGGCGCTGTTGGTCGTGACCGCCGTGGAGACGAGGTAGGGCCCGTCGACGGTCTGGCCCGCTGGGATAGTGAAGACCGTGAGCTGTCCGTAGTCGTCGGGGTCCGACGCCGCGGTCATGAACGCGGTCAGGTTTTGCTTGTCGCCGTTGGAGTACGGGACGAACGGCTGCACCAGGACAAAGCTCTGCTGGGTCTGTCCTGGCAGAGCAGTCAGTTCGTAGATCGGCATCACGCTCTGCGCGGGGGCCTGCTGTACGGGCACGAGGGCGCCTGGGAGCACCGGTACGGTGGTGGTGGCTGCGTTTACTTCACCGGACGACGGGTTCTGGGCGATCCCCCACTGCTGCGAGTTCGTATAGAACACCTGGGCATTCGTCTGGTGGTAGCGCCCATACATGTCGGTCTGGACAGTGAACAGATCCTCGGGGTAGCGCCAATGGCCCGTGATATCAGGAATTATCGAGTTGGCTTCGCTCATTTTTGTGAACAGCTTCGGGAATGCGCGCTCGTACACTTCGATTATTGGGTCGTTGGGGTCCTGGACGAAGAACCACATGGTGCCGTTGTAGGCGTCCACGACGCACTTCACGGAATTACGGATGTAGTTGAAGTTCTCATAGCCGAGCTCGCTTGTCCCCGGCAGCCGGGAGGTGCCCAGAGGATTTGCCTGCTGGGCATAGGGGAAATTCGACGTCGTTGTGTACGCGTCCTCAACCCAGTAAAGCCTTCCGTTCAGCACCACCGGGTAAGGGTCACCGTCGTAAGACAAGAACGGCGCAGTATTTTCCAGGCGCTGGACAACGTTGCGGTAGTAGATCACCTTCGAGCTCGGTTTGACCTGGCCCGAGATCAAGATGTTGAAGTCGCCAAAACTGAGCGCGAAGGCGGTCCGGCGAACAATCCCACCCACGGGCACGCCACCAGTCCCGTCGTAATGGGTGGTCACCTCGCCACCGCTCGGGTCCTCGTAGTCGAGCTCGGCCTGGTTCGAGTCGGCGATCACGTAGCCCGAAGTCGACAGCGGGTTCGTGTCGAAATAGATGCGCGGTTCGGTGCTGAGCGGAGGTTGGCCTTGGGGCGGCAGGCTGCTGAGGCTGAAGGACGGGTACCCGTCGGAAGGGTCGACCCCCGACTGGTTGGCGGGGGCAAGCACAGCCCCGTAACCATGCGTGTACTGAAGATGCGTGTTGACCCAGCTGGCTGGTACCTGGGTGGGGTCGAGCTCGCGGGCGGAGATCAGCACCTGAGTTTCTTCAGCCTTCCCGGCGGCCCCATCGGATAGGTTGTAGCGGTCCGTGCTCGGTCCGCTCATTGTGTAGTACCCCCGGAAACCTTGTTGCTTGAGGAAAGTGGAGTTCATGACGGTTGGGTCGAGCAGGGGCACGTTGGCCAGAGTCTGTTTGTTTGTCTGCGCCTGCAACGAGTTCCCGGTCACATCGGACGCGGTGACCGTCCCGTCGCCCTGGAAGTTGTCCGCTGTTATGCATGACGATGTGGGCGACGCGGACGACGTACAACTCTGAAGCCCATAAGCGGCGTTTGTCGCCGTGATGTTGTCTTGTATGTACGGGGCTTCCTTGACGTTCTGGGACGGGTTGACGACGAGAGATTGCACTAAGGCGGGGTACACGTTGGCCACGAGGAGCCACACGAGAGCCCAGAGCACGACCGCGACGACCGGGAGCAGCCAGCCCTGCTGGCGGACGTTGTAGAGGAACAGGCCGGCCGCGATAACCGAAATTGCGATCAGCAGCACGAGCGCAGGGCGCATGGCGTGGACGTCGGCGTACGAAGCGCCATCAAAAAAGTGGTTGGTCCCCAACACCAGGGAAACTCGCTGCAAGTAGTAGTTGACTCCCTGCACAAGAGCCAGGGCGGCCAACAGCACCGACAGGTGAGCTTTCACGTGCGGGCTCACCCGTTGCACTGCTGAAAGGGGCCGTATCCCACCGTTCAGGTAGTGGGTGACCGCGCACAGCAGCAGGGTCACGATGAGCGCCGAGAAGGCCCAGCCGACGACCCAGCTCAAGAAGGGTAACCTGAACACGTAGAAACTGTCGTTTAGGTGGTTGAGAGGGTCGACGCCGTTCCAGGGCCCCGAGGTCGAAGAGAAGGGGACCGAATTGGAAAAGAGCAGCCAGTTATTCCACTGGCCGCGAGCGCTGACACCGCCGATCAGCGCGAAAAGCACCGCAACTCCCGGCCGGATCCATTTCATGTGGGCCGCGGCCAGCTCTTGCCAACGGTTGACAAGCTCGTCGCCTGCCGGCGCCGTACCCACCGGTGCGAGGCGGTCGGACAGCGAAAGGTTGCCCCAAAGCAGGGCGAAGAAAACGACGCTGAAGGTTGCTCCTAGGCCCGCCTGGACTGTGATCGTCTTGGCCCAGACCGAACTGAAGCCAACCGATTGGAACCACAGGAAATTGGTGTAGAAGGACGCTATGTGCTGAATGGACGCGATCAGCACGATGAGCACGATCACCCCGATGACAAGTGCCCAACGGAGACGGCGGCTGCCTATAGGAAAGTGGCGCGGGATGTCAGACGATGCTCGCATGGGCAACCCGGAGCCTACCTCGGCCCCGGCTAGCAGGGGGGCAACCCGAAGATCCCCAGGTCAGTCTATTTGCGTGTCCGCCGAGGTAGATGCCGCACCTATCGTGGCGTCTGGTGCCAGCTGCTCAGGGGCCACAGCACACCTGCACCCCGGATGGGCGGGTGGGTAGAGTTGGCCTGTAGGCCAAGGCTCACCTTTGGGCTGCGCGCCGGCAAGTTCATTGTCCTCGCAGTCGGGGCAGGGGCCCTCGGAGGGGTCAACCACCCAATGAAGAACCGCCCCTTCAGGCAAAGCCAGGTAGGCACCTCTCGAAAACGCGGCAGCCACTTGATCGCGGGCGGCAGCCTCGATGCGCTGCGTCTTCCATTCCCGGTACGCGGCGCCCAATACCTCGGTCAGCTCTGCGACGTCGTCGTCCGAAGAGCTGAAGGCTTGTTCGAGGCGTTGGTGGAGCGGTTCTGCGATCGCTCTGCCCAGCTCCTCTGCGAGGTCGTCGATGCGTCCCAATTCAAAGCCTGGCTGGGACGCCTCGTCACCGTAGAGCGAGGCGACCAACTGGGCGCCGGCTCTCGCGGCTTCCTCCAAAAGCGGCCGTCCGGCCTCTACAAAGCGGTCAGGTTGCTCCTCTGCGTTAGGCAGGACGTTCGCCGGCGTCGGCAGGCCCTTCAGGTTGCGCAGCCGGTCGAGGATCGAGTTTTGCTCGTCCTGGAGCGCACGCTTGAGCTTTCTTGCGAGCGACGAGTCCAGATGGCCGGCAACCTCGTCGCGCCGCTCCAAGAAAGCGGTCCTGGTCCCTTCGTGCCCTTCGCCGACCTCGTCCTGGTCAATGCTCGCTCCTTCGTGGTCCGCAGCGCCTTCGGCGACGGCCATCGCGTCCATCTCCTCGCCGGCTGTGAAGTCAAGGCCCAGGTCAGCGGCGTCGGAGAGGCTTTTCCTTGCCTCGCTCGTGGCTTGAGCGCGGCTAGCCCGGATCCGGGCGAAAAGGCCCTGCACGTCCCGTTCCTGGCTAGCAGCGGTGCTGTCGTCGGGCTCCGTCAACGTTCCCGGCTCGGGGGTG
>Ga0302324_100008949_pt1 | contig 21054 bp, 23 predicted proteins | sample Palsa_T0_1_FD_201949 | JGI IMG/M metagenome (GOLD analysis project Ga0302324, IMG submission 201949) | Peat permafrost microbial communities from Stordalen Mire near Abisko, Sweden - Palsa_T0_1 | ecosystem: Environmental > Terrestrial > Soil > Palsa > Peat permafrost | place: Sweden: Abisko...
GACTTCAAGCTGCAGGACAAGCCGCGCACGCCTCCGGAAACGCTGCATCGCGCCCGCGCCATCGCCCGCGAAGCCGGACTGCGTTACGTCTACGAAGGCAATATTTTCTCCGACGGCGCCAACACCGAATGCCCCGCTTGCGGAACGGTCCTGATTCGCCGCTCCTGGCACGACGTGCGCGAAAACCACCTGCGCAACGGCTGCTGCTACAAGTGCGGCCAGGCCATTCCCGGCCGCTGGCAAAATCCCGGGCGTGGAACTCCCGTGAAAAATCCCATGGAGGTAGCCGCGCTAACAAAAAAATACGAGGATTTGGACCTGTGAGAGGCTTCGTGAGCGGAACTCACAAAAAAAACGAAACGCGCGTCGTTACAGCGCATTCCGATCGGCCGTCACTTCGCGGGCACCGGAGCCGGCTGAACGTCGTTTGGCCCGAAGACCGTAACCCATGTGGACCTGCCCACCACGTGCCCTTGCAACGCCTTCATCACGGCCGCCCGCGTATCGAACGGGTCGGCGCCGGGCTGAACGTCCAGCGTGGTATCCAAAGCAAGCAGCCAAAAAATGTAATGGTACTGGCGGCCAGGACCCGCCGGGGCTCGATACATTTGACCGCTCGCGCTGATTTGATAAGCGCCGTTGGACAACTGCCCCATGGGAACGCCTTCCGGGAGCCCTGTGGCTGTAACGGGAATATTCCAAACGAACCAGTGAAGCATTCCTTCCGTGGTGTGGTTTCGGGAAAAGTCGTTGTCGTCCATGCTCAAAACGAAGCTCACCGTCCCCTTGGGAACATTGGTCCAATCCACTTCCGGCGACAGCATGGCGCCGAGTGCGGAGTTTTTCAGCGGGAGCTGAGCGCCATCGGGAAAGCTCATGGTCATCGTGAAAGGCGGCGCTGCGGGACCGCGTGCGCGAGCGCCGCCGGCTTGTCCCGCCGGAGCCTGGGCCGCGATCCTTATGGCCAGCAAGAGCATCAGCGCAAGAACCGGAAACCATCGAAGAGATCGCATCTGTTTTTCCCTCCAATTTATTCGTTGTGGGTTGCGAGCATGCTATCGCATCGCCTGCTGGCTGGTCGAGCTTACATCAGGAGCGCGGTCGCGGGAAACTGCCAGCCACGGTTACCAACCCATTTGGTCCATCCGCTTCAGGATAATCGCGCTGTATTTATCCATGCGCTCGGGCCGCCGCGTCAGGGGAGCCGGCAGAATCGCAGCGAGCCGCGCCCCCTGTTCCCGGCCGATATTCCGCGCCGCGGTTCCGTCGTAGTAACGGCACGCCGACTCCGCGCCATAAATACCAGGCCCCCATTCGACCACGTTGAGGTAGATCTCCAGAATGCGCCGTTTGCCGAGGACCAATTCGGCCACCGGCACCAGCGTGGTCTCCGCGCCCTTGCGGAGGATCGAGCGGCTGGTTCCGAAAAACAGGTTTTTTACCAGTTGCTGCGTAATGGTGGAAGCTCCGCGCGTGCGATCGCCTTCCAAATCCTCGTCGGCGGCGATTTGGATCTGGTGCCAATCGAATCCATGGTGCTGGTAGAAGCGCGCGTCCTCCGCGGCGATCACAGCGTGCTGGAGATCGGCCGAGATTTGGCCGAGCGGAACGAATGTATAGCGTTCGCGATACGGCTTGTGCTGCATCCAGGCCTGCAAGCGGCGCTGGAGGTGCACCGCGGTTGTCGGCGGGTCGATCCACCGGGCGGCCACAAGCATCAGCGCGGCGAGCGACCAGAGAAGCACCACGCCGATGACAAGCCATCGAATCAAGGATCGCAGGAAGCCCCTGCGACGCGGGGTCTTGGGGTGTGGGCTGGGCATTGCGTCACATTTCAGAATCATAGCCCGAGCTGGGTTGCCGCTGACGGATGATTTCCCCCACGCCGATGAATTTTTGTTGTCGTTGTGGGCCTGAAGGCGTTTAATGGATTCAGGACCCACCCGGCAACCAATAGCAAGCCAATGATTCGGCTGGTTCAGGAGGATGATATGACAGCAGGACACACTGGCACCGTTCCCAAAAGAGGCGACCGCGTCAGAATGGGCGAAAAACCAAGTCTATTTGAAGTCGTTGGGGTCAACACATTGATGCACACGGCCAGTTTGAAATCAACTGATGGAAAGGGCCACGTCACCCGGCACGTTTCCTGGAGCTCCCTGAGGTTCAAAGAGCGATCTCGCCAAAAGGAGGCAGATAACTGATTTTCGATTGTTGATTTTCGGCTGTTTCCAGGCACATTGCGATCACCGGAGTGGTTTCAATGGGTCATGCGAGGTGTGCTCCCCGGCACAGGCAAAAAGGACCGAAGGATTCCTCACGGAGTTTATCCCACCCCTGCCGGGGCGCGGATTGGCGGCGTGTAGGATTGGGTTGCGCGGCAGGACTACGCCATGGAGAAAACCACGCGTGGTTTGCCGGTGGCTTTCTCCCACACTTCTTCCACTTCGGAAAGCGGCACGACTCTGGTTGCAATCTGCAGGCCCGCCGCCTGGACCACTTCGAAGACGCTGGCGATCGACTGCAGCAGAACGGGCAGAGGAAGACTTTTCACTCCGCTGCCCATCAACAGCATCGCCGAGGAGCGCAGCGCCCGCACCGGGCAGATCGATGTTCTCCTCGCCGCTCGCTCCGCCTACGTGAACGAAACGGACCGGCGTGGCATCCTCCACAGCTTTGGCGATGGCCACGATCACGGTTTTCGCGCTCTCTCCCCACAGATAATCGATGACCACATCGATTCCCGTGGCGAAAACCTGCCGGAGGGCGTTCTCGTAGTCCTTGGCTCCCGAGGGGTGCAGCAGGCCCAAAGTGAACGGAATGACGATATCCGCTCCCAGCGTCTTTACCTCTTGCAGTTCTTCCGCGTTGCGGCCTGTGGCGATGACCTTGCCCGCTCCCAGGTGCTTGGCCAGTTGAACGGCAAGCCTGCCGGCCGTCCCGGTGGCACCATTAACCAGGACCGTTTCACCGCGCACAAGGCGAGCGCGCTCCACCAGCGCGGCCCAGGCCGACATACCCGGGTTGGCGATGGCGGCGGCAGTGACATCATCGAGAGCGTCCGGAAGTTTCACGCACTGCCTGGAGCGCACGGGACAGAACTCGGCGAGAGCCCCGAAGGGCGCCGCAGGCAAAGCGAAATAGACTCGCCTCCCATCCTGCGTTACGCCAACACCATCCGATCCGGCGACCAGGGGAAAGCCGCCGGCGGAACTGTAGTGCGATCCCGAAGCTCGCGATTTTGAGAACTGACTCAGGGCGGAGGTTCGCACCGCGATAAGTTCCTCTCCCGCTTTTGCAACGGGTGTGGCGAAATCGCCATAGACGGGTGTCTTGCCCGCTGCCGTGACCACCGCCGCTTTCATGCCATCTCTCCTTCCCGAGTTCGAGTCGCGACCGAGACGGCAAAGAGTGTAACTCGCCGGGAAGGCACAAATGGGAGTAGAAGGAATTCCGCGCGGGTTTATCCGGGCCCCCTGCCGGGCTCAGAGTGCCCCGTCTCCACTTTTAGGGCTCGAGGGGCAGCCTCGTCACTATCGTATTGAAGTGGGCCAGATTGCGCGAAGCGGAGTTATAGGGTTTGACGGCGGCACAGCTGCAATTCAAACCATGGTCTCTCTCAGCCACGTTTCAAGCATCGCCTCGTCTTTGGTCGCAGTTACTGCAAACTTGATACCCATGCCTTTCTGGGGCAATACATAAACCACCTCGGCAGATGTGTTGAACTCCTCTCCCTCATAGGTGATCTTCAGGCTTATTTTGGTCCCGGCGGGTACAGATGTTGGTGTGCGCACAAAACATCCCAGGCGGCTAATTTCCGCCGTGCGTGCAACGATGCAGACGCGGGGGGAAACGGCGGAAATTTCCGCGACTCCTCCGAAGGGATGACGAGGGGCGCGACGACGCTCGGCACGCGTGAATTCCTCCGGCTTGTTTAGGCTAGAAGCTATGCGCATCAAAGGTTCATCCGGTTCTGTCCATGCCGCGAGATCAGGGAGTCTTCCCACAGAAATTGCCCAGCTACACGATACACCTAACTTCACGCTCCGTAGTTACTATCTAAGAATAAGTATCGTATGAGTAATATGAAAAACAACTCTTTCCCAGCCCGCCAGATACGCCGTTCTTGGCCAAGCACAAGGCAAAAAAGTGGGGCGGCTCGCGGAATTTCTCCGGGCCGCCCATTTTCCATGCTGCAACCGTTCCTACGGACCGTTCTATCTAACGGCTTTCGGGCTTGTCCGGTTTCGACTCACTTGGATGCGCTTGTTGGGCCCTTGGCGCTGCCGCCGGTTTAGCGGCAGCCTGATGTTGCTGTGGGGCAGGGGGTCTTGGCGCACTTTCCGCGCGACCCGCTGGAGCCTGATGTGCCGGCCGAGCGGAGTCCGCGTGAGTTGGTTGGACGTCGGAGCGTGGCGCATCGGATCTTGCGGCCGGCTGAGCGGGACGCGCTGAGTCGCGCGCCGGTTGCGGCGCGGGAGTGGCGCGCTCGGGCGTGGCGCGTTCGGGCGCGGCGCGTTCAGGCGTGGCGCGCTCAGGCGTGGCCGGACGTTCCGGGGTTGGCTTAAACTCGGCTGGCTTATTCTCCGTGGTAGCAGCGCCAGCGGTTCTGTTCCCGCTCGCTGGGTTATCCGTCGCGGCAGGCACCTTGGGCTTGTCCGCGGCTGCACTGTTCTCAACAGGGTTCCTCGCGACTGGCTTGTTCTCAGCCCCTCCACGAGCTGCCACTACCCCGCCGCCGGAAAATTCTCCCGGCTTGGATGTTGCAGCAACTGCCGGGCGTCCGTGATTGACGGACGCCAAGAGTTCATGGTTCTGGCCGGCGGCACGTTGTTGACTCGACTGTGCCGCAGTGGGCGCTGAATGTGGCGCATGAGCGGCGGTTTCTTGCGCGGCGGTCGGCCGAGTGGTGATTCCGCCAGTTCCGCCGTTGTAACTGACGTAGTTTCTGGTGTTGACTACTACAGTCTTGTTGTAGGTGTTGTGAAAGTTTCCGCTGGCGCCGACATTGGTCACGTAGGTGTTGTAATTGAACTGGCCGCCGCGCCAGTAGCCGCCCTGGTAGCCGGCGCCGCCATAGCCAAACCCATAGTTGACGCCACCATAGAAGCCGACTTCGCTGCCCCAATAGCCATCGTTCCAGGCATACACACCATCGGCCCAGCCCCAATAACCAGGAGTCCAAAGATCGCCGGCGGCGGGTGGCTCAACCCATGTACCGGGGACCCAGAAGTAGCCTTCATCTCCATAGGCCCAGTAACCCGGCGTCCAGAGATACCCTTCCTGAGGACAAACCGGTTGCGAATACACCACCAGCTCCGGAGGAGCGATGGTGATCCGCAGGCTGAACTGCGCGGAGGATTTAATCGGTACTGCCAACAATACAAATAGGAGCGGGAGAAAACTTATGGAGCGGAGAATACGCATCTGGATTACCTTTGCCCGATCATCCTTCGCTTACCCGGTGTTGCTTCGCTGCTGCGGGTTGCGCGGATTGAATGGCTATGCGACACCCCAACAGGATGACGCAGGCCTATCTTTATATCTGTCCAATTTGACTCACTTTGCCGCAAATTTCCAAGACGCCTGCTGGAACAGAAACGGGAAGAAAGACATCAGGAATGGGGACGCGCCGCCCTGCGACTCGACACTACGCGAAGTAGCCGGTGATCGCGGCAAGGGGCGTGATCGTGCACTCTCTCAACCTTGCTTCCATTCAGCGATCAGGCGAGTCAGAGCGGGAGTGACGCAGGGTTTCCTGGTGGGGTGGCCTAAGCGACGAGGCGTGGAACGTACATGATTCTTTGTGCCATTTTGGGAATTACGATGTATAGTCAGCGGGTTGTTATCTGGCCTTTAATCCTTTACTGGGGACTGCACTATGAGCAAATTCCGTCCATTCTGGGTCATGCTTGTCTTATTGGCTGCTTTCGTGGCGCTGCCGGCGCACGCCCAGCTGAATTTACCCGAGGTTCCAAGTTTTCAATTCGGCATCAGCTATCAGTATCAAACTCACAGCGCATTCGGCCACGCATTTCATAACAACGGTTTGAATGAGGATTTCGCCGTTCATGTGGCGGATCCATTGACGAGCGCCGACTGGCTGATCAGCGGCGCCCTGGAGGCGACGCTGGCGGGGGGATTTGGCGGGGAGACCACCGGGCTCCCTCGACTCAGCGCAAAATCACTCTTCGTCGGAGCGGGTCCGCACTTTGCCATCGAAAACCACTCGCGCTTTGTACCGTGGGTTCATTTGCTGGCGGGTTTGGAGCATTTCCGATTTACGCAAACCTCCACGATCGGTTCCAATTCAGCGTTCGGTTTCATGGCCGGCGGGGGAGCAGACATCAAGCTGGCGCCGCACGTGGCCTGGAGATTGCAAGCCGATTATCTGGGAACGACGTTTCAATCCTCGCTGCAATCCAATTATTCGTTTGGGTCCGGTTTCGTCTTGAATTTTTGACGGCAAAACACACGACGGCACCGCAGAACGCGACAAGAAAACAAAAGGGGGCCAAGCCCCCCTTTTGCTAGACATTCTTGTTACTTGTCACGGGAAGGAACTAACTGAGCGGTGTGCTGGCAGCGGTTGCCAAACCACCGGTGCTGGCGCGGATCACGCCCGATTGATCGGTGTAGAAATAACGCTGTCCGGTGGTGCCCGGGGTAAGAGGCTGACCGGTGATGGAATAGTTCAAGTAGTTGCCGTTGCTGTCCGTTGTACCGGAGGACCAGGTAAAGCTGTATCCGCTCTTGCTGCCGGTTGCAAGGACCGAGTCAATTAAGTCCGCGGAAGTGGAAGTCGCCGCTGCACCAGATGCTACGGGTGCAAGCTTGGTCAACGCGCCCGGGTACCCGCCGTAGGTGGTCGAATAGGTTACCGCCGCGGTGTTCAGAGTGCGTAGAGATCCCACACAAGAAGCCTCGTTGGCGGCTTCCTTGGAACGAAGCAAGTTCGGGATGGCGATCGCTGCGATAATCAGAATAATGGCCACAACGATCAGCAACTCGATAAGCGAAAAGCCCTTCTGTTTATTCTTCATCAAAGTCTCCTAGATTCCGAATGCGTTCTACATCGCCACAATAAGTACGTGCAAGGCTCAGGCCATCGAGCCTGGATGGGGTATCGACACGGGCACAATTGACTGCAAGTATTGTCTCTACAGCGCATACAGCGGGACGACGCCGGGGTTCTCCGCTTCCGTGATACTGCGGCCACTGGTTCGATCTGGGAATGCTGAATCATAGAGGGGCAACGAAAACAGTGATTTGGGGAAAAGCCACCGCGAAGAAAGCGCAGGCGGTGTTGCCGGGCGCGATGAGGAATGGTGCGAGGCTCGCGCGGATCGGGTGTAGAATAACCGGCAAGTTCGGTGGTATCCGCGACGGGCAAGACAAACGAGGAGGCGGTCAAATGCGCTATGCGAAATGGGTTCCGTCGGCGCTGGCACTGGTGGCGCTGTGGTTTTCGGCGGCGAAGGTGAATGCTCAGGCTACCGCGTACAACAGCGACGCACCCAAGGTCGATCCGGCGAGCAAGCCGACTCCGCGCGCGACGGACGGGCATCCCGACTTGACCGGATACTGGGTGGGCGCGGTGGCGGGCATCACGGGAGCGCGCGCCGGCGAGCAACTGACCACCAAGAGCGCGGACGGATCCACATTCTTCGATTACGGCGGGGCGGGGGGCGGGGGCGGCGAGCAGCCGAGGGGCAAGGCCAAGGAAGATCCGAATCAGCCTGCCTACAAGCCGGAATACATGGCCAAGGTTCAAGAGATTGCCAAGACGATGTACGGAGGCTCGACCAACCTGGACCCGTACATGGAGTGCAAACCGCTGGGCGTGCCGCGGGCGATCACCGAGCGGCCGATCATGCAAATCGCGCAGACGCCGACGGTAATCATCGTGGCGCATGAAGCGGCTCCCGGACCGGTGTACCGCGTGTTCTATATGAACGCGGAACATCCGAAGGATATCGACACCTCGTACATGGGCAACTCCGTGGCTCACTGGGAAGGCGACACGCTGGTGGTGGACACGATCGGACTGAACGATGAAACGTGGTTGAGCGACACGCGAAGCGGCCACGATCTGACCACGATCCATAGCGACAAGGAGCACGTGGTGGAGCGCTGGACGCGCACCGGAGATTTGATCAACTACCAGGCGACGGTGGAAGACCCGGTAATGTTCACGAAGCCGTGGGTGGTGAAGCCGCAACGCATCGCGGCGGGCGCGCCGGGCGACTACATCCAGCCCAGCACCTGCATTCCACTGGACAAGGGCCACCTGATCGAAGAAAGCGCCACGGATAAATACGAGTGCAACTTCTGCCAGAAGAGCGTGGACAAGACCTACGGCGACGGGGCTTCGGCAGACCAGAAGGCCGGCGACAAACAGTAGTCCTTGCACCCTGCCGGGCGTGCGGTGTGCCAGGCGCGCCCGGCAGGGTGAGCCGCGCAGCGACGGAAGCGCGCGTTCAATCCACGCTCCGGTTCTACCCTTCCAAAGAGTTTGATCCCACCTGAATTTGCGGCCCCAACCCCGGTCTTCTTCCTGTGCGGCGAATCAGTTCCTGCGATTAACGATCTAGCGGCGCGGAGCGGAACTGGCGCAGGGTTTCCAGGATGGGCTGGCCGTACAGCTCGGCTTTGCGTTCGCCTATGCCGGAAATTTCCAGAAGTGCCTCCAGCGAAGTGGGGCGCAGGCGGCAGATTTCGTCGAGAGTGGTGTCGTGCAGGACCACGAAGGCGGGGACGCTCTGTTGCCTGGCGGTTTCCAGGCGCCACTGGCGGAGATGGGCGCGCAGGGCGGGATCGACGTCCGGCATAGGAGAGTTCACTTCCGCGTTCCGCGCGAGAATTTTTCCGGCGTTCTTTCCCGGATGTTTTTCCGCGCTCTTTTCAGGGTCGTGGCTGGCGGACTTGCCGCCCTGCGCGCGCGGGGCGGTGGGACCGGTTCCCTTCTCCGAAGGCTGCGCGCCGGCGGTGGCATGCCGTGCAGATAGCGATTGAGACGCCGGCTTTGTTGACGGCGCCGATAACGGCATTAATAACCATGGGGGCTGGTAGCCGCATACGTCGCAGGCGTCACAGGTCTGCCATTTGGGGGTTTCGCCGAAATGCAGGCAGATCTGGCGATGGCGGCAGGAGGTGGATTCGACGAAGCCGCGGATTTCATGGTAGCGCTGCCAGGCGCGATCCTTCTCGGCGGGATCGACGATCTGTCCGATGAAGTGCGCGAGCAGGCCGGCGTCGCGCTTCTGCCAGAGCAGGACGCAATCGGCGGGCAAGCCGTCGCGGCCGGCGCGGCCCGCCTCCTGATAATACTGCTCGATGGATTTGGGGAGCGCGAGATGGATCACCGCGCGCACGGCGGCTTTGTTGATGCCCAGGCCGAAGGCGATGGTGCCGACCAGGACGCGCACTTCATCGAGCATCCAGCGCTCCTGATTGCGGCGGCGCTCGGGGTTGGGCATCTGGCCGTGATAGGCCACTGCGGGAATGCCTTGGCTCTCCAGAAACTCCGCGGTGGCCTCGACCCGGGCGATGGTGGGGGCATACACGATGATGTTTCCATCGGCATAGCTGCGGATGGCGCGTGCGAGCAGATCGAGTTGCGATTCGGCGGGATTGGATTTTGCGCCTTTGCGGCTTGCGTTTTTGGCGGCGCGCCCGTCTTTCGTTCCATTGGGCGTTCCATTGGGCGAAGACGCGTCGCAGGCGCGCACGACGTAGCGAAGATTGGGGCGGTGAAAGCTGGCGATGTATTTGTCGGGATCGCGCAAATGAAGCTGCTCGATGATGTCGTGACGGACGTGGCGCGTGGCGCTGGCGGTGAAGGCGGCGATGGGGTTCTCGGGAAATTGCGCGCGCAGGCGGCTTAACTGGCGGTAATCGGGGCGGAACTCATGGCCCCACTCGGAAATGCAATGGGCCTCGTCAATGGCGAAAAAGGAGACGGGCACGCGGCGAAGCCACTCGACGGTATCGGCGCGCGCCAGACGCTCGGGGGAAAGATAGAGCAGGCGGTGGCGCCCCTCGGTGGCTTCCTTCACAACCTGGGACTGGCCTTTTTCGTTCATGGTGCTGTTGAGCAGGGCGGCGGGAATGCCCATCTGCGCCAACTGGCTGACCTGATCCTGCATCAGGGCGATGAGCGGGGAAACCACCACGGCGGTGCGTTCAGACAGGAGGGCTGCCGGCAACTGATAGCAGAGAGATTTGCCGCCGCCGGTGGGCATGACCACGCAGGCGTCATGGCCGGCCAGAAGGCTCTGGGCGATGCGCTCCTGCAGGGGGCGAAATTCGGTGTAGCCCCAGAAGCGTTTCAGAATCGGCAGAAGGTCGGGTGCGGAGGGCACGCAGCCAATATACAGGTCGGCATCATTTGCGTCGACGCGATGTCCCGGGCGAAGCGCGCGCTCGAAAGTACCGGCCCGACCCGCGAATCGGCGCGCCGCTCAGGGGGCGTTTTTCTTACGGTATTCGATGGCTTTGAGCTCGACGGCCACGGCGTCCATCACATCGCTCCCCGCGTCGCGCTGCATCGCGTCGGCAACTGAGCGTCAGGAGTTGCGATAGGACCGGGTCCAGCGCAGAAACTCCAGCAGGCGGCGGCGCTCGCGCCACAGCAAACCGGCGAAGCGCGTGGGCGTAAGCGGCGCGGCCGCAGGGCCAAAAAAAGTTTCCATGCGCCAGCGGATGTAGGGACTTCTCCAGGGGCGTAGGCGGTAACCCTTGGCAGCCATCCAGTAGTAGCGCAGGGCGCTCAACATGAGGTTCCGGTTAAATGAATCGCGAGCCGGTCATGAGGAGACCGGGCGGGCCCAGATGCGGCTGGTGGCGGGCTTGCCCAGATAGATTTTCTTGCCGGCGACCGAGAGCGTGGTGGTTTCGTCGTACTCGCGGCGCAGCAGGCGGACGCGCGCGCCGGGACGCAGGCCGCGGCGATCCAGGAAATCGAGGAACTGGGGATCTTTTTCGTAGACGCACACAATTTCAATGGTGCGCCCGGCGGGAAGATCGGCAAGTGCCACCACGCCCCCGCTGCGGCGCAGGCGCGACAGCCCCCCGCGCAAGGGAAGGCCGTGGGGGCAGGAGCTTTCGGCGCCGAAGCGCCGCAGCAGAAGGGCCTCCACTTCCGGGGAGATGCCGTGCTCGAGGCGCTCGGCGGCGGCGTGGGCGCGCGTCCAATCGAGGCCGATCACGTCGGTGAGGAGTTTCTCGGCGAGTTGATGGCGCAAGGCCAGGCGGGCGGCCTCGGAGCGGCCTTTCCGGGTGAGGCGGATATAGCCGTCGCGGGCGACGTTGAGCAGGCCGTCGCGGGTCATGCGCTTGAGCGCCGCGGTGACCGCGGGGGGAGTCACGTCCAATTCTTCCGCCAGGCGCGCGCTGATGGGATCCTGCTCATCCTGGACAAGCTCCCAGATGGCCTTGAGGTAATCTTCACGGGAAGCGCTGGTGGTGTCGCGAGGCAATGAATTTCTCCCTGTGGGGCAATCGATTGTAGCTCAGATGGCGCCGCGGCCGGGCTGCGCGATGCGCGAGTCTTGCCGCGGCGGCGTTTCGCGCGGCGTGGGCGGCGCGGCGCCGGCGAGCCGCAGAAAATATTCGTGCACGGTGCCGTCGTCGGTCAGTTCGGGATGAAAGGTCGAGAGCAGCAGGGTTCCCTGGCGCACCAGAACGGGATGGCCGCCGTCGGTGGCCAGCACTTCGACGTCCGGGGCCACGCTCTCTATGATGGGCGCGCGAATGTAGACCATCTCGAGCGGTTCGGGCTTGAGCTTGGAGGGCGCGTAGCGGACCTCGCTGGCCACCTGGCGGCCATAGGCGTTGCGCGCGATCACCACGTCGGCGAGGCCCAGCGAAGCCTGCCCGGGAGAGCGCACCTCGCGAGCCATCAAGATGGCGCCCGCACAGGTGCCGAAAAATGCGCCGCCGCGCGCGGCCAGCGCCTGCAGCGGCTCGGCCAGATGCTCCTCTTGGAGAAACTTGAGCATGGTGGTGCTCTCGCCGCCGGGGAGAATCATGGCGCCGGCTTGGGCAACTTCCTCTGGCGTGCGCACCAGCAAATACGGCGCGCCCAGACGCTCGAGCATGCGGGCATGGGCTTCGTAATCGCCCTGGACGGCAAGAATACCGATGCGCATGGTGGCGTCTGGGTTAGAGGAGTAAGAGAGATTCTTCGCTTCGCTCAGAATGACATCCTCGGTTTGGTGGTTTATCCCGCGAAAGGGGAGTTCGCGCGACCAGCGGCTCACGGCGCCTTCAGGCATTAACCGCGCGGCTTCCCGGCGTCCGGATCGCGCGCCATCCGCGACTTGCCCAGCAATATTCGCCGGGTGTCCGGAGATGATTTACCAGCCGCGGGTGGCCAGTAGGTCCTTGGGATCGATCTGGCGAACGTCCAAACCCTTCATGGCGTCGCCCAACTCCTCGGACGCTTCCAGAACGGCCTTGGCATCGTCGAAATGCGTGGCGGCCTTGACGATGGCGCGGGCGCGCACCGCGGGATCGCTGGACTTGAAAATGCCGGAGCCGACGAAGACGGACTCGGCGCCCAGTTGCCGCACCAGGGCGGCATCGGCGGGGGTGGCGATTCCGCCGGCGGAGAAATTGGGCACCGGCAACTTTCCGATGCGCGCCACCTCGCGCACCAGTTCCAGCGGCGCATCGAGATCCTTGGAGGCGCGAATCAACTCGTCCTCGCGCAGGGTGACCAGGCGGCGCATCTCGCTGGTAATCGCGCGCATGTGGCGCACGGCTTCGACGATGTTCCCGGAACCGGCTTCGCCCTTGGTGCGGATCATGGCCGCGCCTTCGGCGATGCGCCGCAGGGCCTCGCCCAGGTTGCGCGCTCCGCAAACGAAGGGAACCTTGAAGTCGTGCTTCCAGATGTGATTTTCCTCGTCGGCGGGGGTGAGCACTTCACTCTCGTCGATGAAATCGACTTCGAGCGCCTGCAGCACCTGGGCTTCCGCGAAGTGTCCGATGCGCGCCTTGGCCATCACCGGGATGGTCACGGTGTCCATGATTTCGCGGATGACGCGGGGGGAGGCCATGCGCGCGACACCGCCTTCCCTGCGGATGTCGGCGGGAACGCGCTCCAGAGCCATCACCGCGCAGGCTCCGGCTTCCTCGGCGATGCGCGCCTGTTCGGCGTTGGTGACGTCCATGATCACGCCGCCCTTGAGCATTTCGGCCAGGCCGACCTTCACCCGCCATTGATTTTTCGCTACGCTTCCATTGCTGGCATCCATCTTTTTTCTCCTGATTCTTTTCCGCTAACTTCCCGCGCGCTGTTTGGCGGCCCAGTCCGGATCCACCACCACGAACCGGCCCTGGCCGCGGGCCAGGAGTTCTCCGGCGCGATTGCGAATCTCCCCTTCATGATACAACTGCCGGCCCTCGCGGCGTGTGGAGAAGCCTTCTACCAGCAATTCTTCCCCCACGCGGATGGGTTTCAAGTACTCGACGCGCAACTCCGCGGTCACCGTGCGCACGTCGCTCAGCCGGCTCACCTTGCTCATAACCTCGTCGAGCAGGGTGGCGATGATGCCGCCGTGGAGAAAGCCGGCGCCGCCCTGATATGCAGGGCCCAGGCTGAATGTGCCGACGATGCGCCGGCGGGCGACGTCGCGGTCAAATACCAGGCGCATCCCGCCGGGATTGGCGTCGCCACAGACGAAGCACGAATTCAGCGGATCCGCGGGCGTCACGTTGCATCATTATGACGCGCGGAGCGCCCCGTTGTCTATTTAGGGAAAGAGTGTAAGCGCGGGACTACTTATTTCCGGAGTTTTCACCCAGCTTGCGCAGGCGCTCCTGCAGCTTGCGCCGCAGCACCGAAGGCGTGTTGGGATTGAAAGCCACCAGGTACCACAGCGGCTGGCTGCGGTCGCGCGAGAGCCAGGACAGCGTGGTGGCATCGGCATTGGGATGGCGCGCAACGTTTTCGCGGATGGCCCCGTAGGGATGGCGCGCCAGGCGGCTGAGCGTTTTGGAAGATACCTTGGGGTGTTCGCTGATCAGGCGCAGCAGGTAGAAATCCGTCCGGGGCGCCTGCCGGGCAAGTTTTTCCAACTGATCGGAACTGGCTTCGGCGCTGAGCACCATGCCGATCTTCTCGTCCCAGGAAGCGTTGATTTCGTTCAGCTCCTTGGTGCGCGCGTGAATGAGTTCCTCGAGCACGCGCCGTTCGTGCGTGCGCCGCGCGGGGGACAATGTGGATCCCTCCAGCGAATCGAGCACGCGCAAAAGATGCTGCCGCTCGCCAAATACAATCTGGGTGGTGCGCTCCGCGGCGGAGTTTTGATCGTTTCGTACCAAGTCCGAGCGTCTCATGACCTTCCTCACACCGGGATCCCAAGTTCACCGGCCAGCTGCGCCAGTTCTTCATCCCGAAGAAACAAGTTTCGCGATTCCAGCGCCAAACCAGCTTCGATGCGCTTTTTCAGAAGCAGTCCCGCGAGATCGATCTTGGCTTCCCGGCTCAAGTACTTTCGTCCCTGCTGAAAGCGTTTCAAGGAGCTGCCGGAAATGCCGACGACGATCTCCTCGCTTTTATCGTCAACCCGAGCAACGGCAACGCGGAAGAAGTACAACTCCGGCTGATCCCCCATGGTCAAGAAGCCGGCCCTGAGGAACGCGACGGCCCGGCGCTCCCCATCCCTCCCCACCGCTTCGAACCGTTCCCACCTTGGTTCGTATGCCATTCAAGATTATCCGGCGGATGCTGAATTCCGTAAAGTTCCTCGGCCGCGCGAAGTTCCATACGTGCAATAGAGTTTACTAGTTATGGGATGCCTGGAAGAGATCGTTTGGTGTGCCGCTAACGCCGCTGCAGGAAGGGATTGCTGACGCGCTCCTCGCCGATGGTGGTGGAGGGGCCGTGCCCCGGATAGACCAGCGTCTCCTCGGGCAGCACCAGCAGCTTCTGATGGATGGAGCTTAGAATCTGATCCAGCGAGCCTCCCCACAGGTCGGTGCGGCCAATGCTGCCGGCAAACAGGGTGTCGCCGGCGAGCAGCCGGCCGTGATCGGCTCCCGGGGGCATGTTTTCCTCCGGCATATAGAGAGAAACGCTGCCGGGGGTGTGGCCGGGGGTGTGCAGCACGTTCGCGGAGAAGCGCCCCCAGTGAAGGGTATCGCCCTCGCGCAATGGCTGATCCACCTCGGTCAACTGCGGGCAGGGCAAGCCGATCATGCTGGCCTGGATTTGCATGTGGCGATAGAGTTCGAAATCGTCGGGATGCATCAGCACCGGCGCGCCGGTGGCCTGCTTCAACTTGTACAGTCCTCCCACGTGGTCGATATGCGCGTGCGTGCTGACGATGGCGCGAACGGTGAGCCCGTGCCGCGCCAGCGCCGCCAGGACGCGATCCACTTCATCGCCCGGATCGAGCACCAGGGCTTCGCGAGTTTCCGGGTCGCCCAGGATCATGCAGTTGCACTGCAGGAGTCCCACGGGAAGGATTTCCTGAATCACGCGCGAGGTCTCCTCACCACCAGGCACTCGGCGATAATATCGTGCAGCGCCTGTTTGCGTTGGGTGAAGCCGGCCATGAGATAGCCGATGGAGAGCGTGAGACCGGAGACAATCTTGGCGAAATAGCGCCCCGTGGCGCGCCCAAAGGAGACCCGATGTCCGTGGAGGTCGGTGACCTGAAGGCCCAGTGCTCGCTTGCCCAATGTCGCCTGCCAGGGAGAGCTTTCCATCAGGCTGTAATACAAGCCCACGACGACGAACACGATGGCTTCCACGGCGAAAACGGTTCCGGCCCTTTGCATGATCTCCTCCTGGCCGAGGGGTTGGCCGGGCGGCACGGTGATCAGGCCGGCGCGCAGGAACATCCAGAACATGACCGGCCAGAGGACAATCGAAAGCGCCGCGGAGTCGATGACAATGGCAAACAGGCGCAGCCAGAAGCCGGCGTATACCACGACGGGCCGAGCTTCGGCGTGCTCCACCGACGGAGCTTCCGGCGGCGTAAAGGAGACGGTAGGATGGCCGCAGGTCGGGCAAAACGCAGCACCGTCGGGAAGAGACGAACCACACTTGGAGCAAAACATCGAGCCTCCGAACGGTAAGGAAACGAGCCATCCTCTCAAATCGCCGCAAGGGGGTCAAATCGCCGCAAGGGGGTCAAATCGCTAGAACACGCGCACGCCTCTGCTAGACTGGACTGGACCATGCCTTTGGAATCGCCGCTGATCGAAAAACATCGTGCCGCCGGCGCCGAGCTGGCGGCTTATTTTGGCGTCATGCTGCCGCGCCAATTTGGGCCGCCTCCGTTTGGCGATCCCTCCGCGGAATACCGCGTTGCCCGCGAAGCGGCGGCCCTGGTGGACACCAACTTTCGCGCGGTGTTTTCCCTCGGTGGCCCGGACCACGTGCGCTATTTGAACGCGGTGATGACCAGCAACATCCGCGATCTGAAACCTAGCCAGGGAACTCTGGGGCTGCTGCTGAATTCGCAAGGGCACATCCTCGCGGAACTGGAAAGCCTCGAACTTGCCGACGCGCTTCTTGTGCTGGGCCACCAGATGATCGGTCCCAAGACCGCCGAGACACTGGAAAAATTCATCATCATGGACGACGCCACCTTGACCGACGAGACCGCGCTGCACGGCAGCCTGGCCGTGGAAGGCCCCGCGGCGGCGGACGTGGTGCGCGAATTGACGGGCGTGGAGTTGGCGGCGCTGGCAGACCGTGAGCACGTGGTCGGCGCGGTGAAGCGCGGTGCCGAAGGGATCGCGGAGGCAATTCCCTGCCGCATCTGGCGGCACTCCCTGTTCAGTCATCAAGGGTCCGGTTCTCAAGGGTTCGGTTTCGCAGGCGCCGAGTTTCTGGTCCGCCGCGACGCGCTGGCCCCGCTGTGGGATGCGCTGGCAGCGGCGGTTGGCGCGCATGGCGGCGCGCCCATCGGATATCGCGCGGTAAACGAGCTGCGACTGGAGGCCGGCATTCCGTGGTTCGGTACGGATTTCGACGAGCGGCAAATCCCGCACGAGGCCGCCGTGGAAATTTCGCACATCAGCTACATCAAGGGATGCTACACGGGGCAGGAGATTGTGGAACGCGTGCGCTCGCGGGGACACGCCAATCGCCGCCTGAGCGGCTTGCAATTCAGCGGCGCCGAGGTTCCCGAGCCAGGTGCGGCGTTGCTGGCGGACGGCGCCGATGCGGGCAACGTCACCAGCGCGGCGTTTTCTCCCGTGCTGGGACGGGCCATCGGCATGGGATACGTGCGCCGCGAACACAATCAGCCAGGCAGCATCCTGCAATGTGGCAGCGGTACCGCCGAGGTGATTGAGCTGCCACTGCGGACGGCGGCGACTTCGGCTTCCTTCAAAAAATAACCTGCCGTGAGTATCGCGTTTTCGTTTCAGGAAAGAATAAAACGCCATCCGGGAGAATGGCGTTCCGGGGTTCGTTCCCGGGCTATTCCAGGTTGAGGGCCTTGCGGAAGCTGCCGCGCTCCATGGCGATCTTCCGCTGCAACTGCATGATGCTGTAAAGAAGGGCTTCGGGACGCGGCGGGCAGCCGGGGACGTAAACGTCCACGGGAATGATCTGATTGACGCCCTGCACCACGGCGTAGTTGTTGAAGACGCCGCCGGAAGTCGCGCAGACGCCCATGGAGATCACCCATTTCGGTTCGTGCATCTGGTCGTAGAGCTGGCGGATGACCGGGGCCATCTTCTGACACACGCGCCCGGCGACGATCATCAGGTCCGCCTGGCGGGGAGAATTGCGGAACACCTCGGCGCCGAAGCGCGCGATGTCGTAGCGCGACGCGGCCATGGACATCATCTCGATGGCGCAACACGCCAGGCCGAAACCCAGAGGCCAAAGCGAATTCTTGCGCGCCCAGTTCACGGCGTTGTCCAATTGCGTGAAGATGATGCCCTCACCGGCGAGGACCTTGGTGAGGTCTTCGGGTTTATCCAGGGTTACGTTGCGCGTAGTGGGAACACTCATAGAGTTTGGAGCCGCGGGGGTTGACGCTTTGGCAGTTTCTTCAGCACGAAATTCAGGCCAAGCTGCAATCGCTACTATCGACCGCCTCTATCAATTGTCCCTTCTGGGCGCCCAGTCATCGCGATCGCGGAAGACGGCGATTGCAGAAACGCGATCGTTCCAGCTCTTTCCGGGGGAGAGGGGAATAAGCTTCAGATTGGTCGTGTCGCGGTCGACAAGCAGGCTGGCGCCTTGGAAATTGCCATCCCTAAAGATCCTCAGCCGGGCCCCGCCGAATACCCGGATCGACGAAATGGCGTCGTTGAAACCGCGTGGCAACGAAGGCCAGCGATCCCCATCCTTTAGGCAGAAAAAATTCCCCCGAAAGTTGCTGTCCCGGTAGAAGCAGGCGCCCGATTCCGGCGGACGCGGCCTGCCCCATTGCCACTGGGCAAACGCGGGCGCGGAAGCAACGAGCAGCAGCAGAATGGCAAGCGGAGCAAATCGCAGTCGCATGGTTTGTCCTTTACTGTTTCTCCATCGAAAATTTCCTCTGGTTAAAGAGCCGCTGCTATTGTCCCCTCAAACCGCCGTTGGCGTCAATGTTGGACGGCTTTTGCGGCGAACCCCACAGGCTGCCTCAGTTCAGATTTTCGTTCAGCTCGATGCGCGTTCCCCAGGGATCGGTGATGAAGGCGAGGGCCAAGCCCAGGTCCGGCCGCTTGGTATAGGGGGTGTCCAGCTTCATTCCGCTGGCTTCGAGCTTCTTGCAGTAGTCTTGCAGATTTTTGATCTGGAAGCCGATGTGATCGATGGCCCGGCCCATGCTGGGCACGGTGGGGGTGTCGGATTTGGTAAACGTCAGCTCGCCGCCGGGCACATTGTCGGTTTCAAATCCGGCGCGTTTTCCGGGCGTGGCGCCAAACATCTTGATGTACCAGGCCTGCATCTCCGGAATGCCTCCGGCGGCGTTGGCGGTGACGAACATATGCACGTGGTGAAACACAATCGGCGCGGTTTGCCCGGGCATCTCCAGAATTTCAATACGGATCAGATCGCCGGGAGTGTAGACAAAAGATTGCTGGGGGTTGCGGCCCGCCTCGGTCTTGAGGCCCGCCTCTTTCCATTTGGCAATGGCCGCCTGGACGTTGGGCACGTAGAAGCCGATGTGGTTGATCGTCGAACCAATGGCCGGGCCGGTGGGATCCATCTTCCGGAGCAGAATCCGCACATCGCCGAAGGTGACGCCATAAATGGGATTGGCATCGCCCAGCTTGATGGGCGTGCCGCCCATGGCCACCCAGAACTTCTCATTGGCGTCCACGTCGGAAACGTTCAAATGCACGTGGCCCATGGATACATCGCCCGGCGCAACCATCTGCGCCCAGGAGGTTCCCAGGGACAGAACAGCCACGACGGCGAGGCCTAGAATTGCGACCAATTTGTTCATGGACACTCCCCCAGAGAAATTTTCGTCTAGATCCGAGTGGGCCGCCAGCACAGACGGCGCCCGACGCCCGGTGTTCGCACGGACGCCCATACGTGCCCAACGGCATTCCCGGGGAGTCTACAACGCGACGCAAGCGACGTGCAATTAAAGCGTGGCCCGCCCGATGTATTCGAAGCGCAGTCCCTCGTTCTGACGCAGCGAGAGCAGAAAGCTATTGTCCTGGAGAGACCGAAACGGGTATAATCCAAAATGGAATTTTTCCCATCTGCGCGCGTAAATGTGCGTCAATTTTTGGGAATTGTGGAGTTGAGTCGGGGACTAATAGTCAGAGAGAAAGAGGAGGATGGGCATATGAAGTCACGTTTGATCACATATGGCATGGCATGTACGGCCATGCTAGGCGTTTCGCTGCTGGTGTTCGTTTCCAAGCCTTCTGCACAGGTTGCCGTCCAGAACGGCATCGTGAATGAGAAGAACAAGAAAGCCGATACTACTCCCGCACCGCGAATGTCGGATGGCCATCCGGACTTCAGCGGGTTTTACCACGGCGGCACTTCGGGCATCACCGACGCCGAAGACGGCGAACAGGTAACCACCAAGACCGCCGATGGCTCGATCTTCTTCGATTACGGCGGAGCCAACAACGGCGGGAATGAAAACATTCTTCCCGGTCAGCCTCCCCCGTACAAGCCGGAATACATGGCCAAGCAGAAAGAGATTGCGGCCACGGTGTACGGCTGGATCTCGAAGCTTGATCCCGTGTTGGATTGCAAGCCGGAGGGTGTGCCGCGGTCGGGTCTGGGCACCATGCAGGTCGTTGCCAACCCCAAGGTGATTGCCATCATGTACGAAGACGATCCGGGACCGCAATACCGCATTATCTACACCGACGGACGCCAGCACCCCGACGATCTGGATACCTCCTATATGGGTAATTCGGTCGGCCATTGGGATGGCGACACGCTGGTGGTGGACACCATCGGCCTCAACGACGAGACCTGGCTGGGCATGGCCAGCACTGCGACGGTTCACAGCGACAAGGAACACGTGATCGAGCGGTGGAGCCGTCCCAACATGCGCACGCTGCAACTGGAAACCACCGTGGAAGATCCGGTCATGTTCACCAAGCCTTGGGTGATGCCGGTGCGCCGCACAGTGCTGGGCGCCTCGGACGACTACATCCAGCCGGAAATGTGCAACACCAACGACAAGGCTCATATCATCGAGCCCAGCGCAACGGATAAGTTCATCTGCAACTTCTGCCAGAAGGACTACGACAAGGTGTACGGCGACGGAGCCTCCAAGGACGCGCCCCCGCAGTCCAAGACCGGCGGAGCCGGCGGCGGTGGCTACTGAGTAGTTCCCTAGCTCCTCCTCTCTCTCACTGACTTGAACCCGGCCCCGGTACTCGAACAGAGTGCCGAGGCCGGGTTTTTTCTCCCTCCCGATTTGCTTGCCCGCACCACGCCATCCCGAGCGAAAAGTTATTGTGAACTCGGTCGACGGGGTGTATAAGGGCGATTAGAAACCGTAACTTCCCTGATTTGTCCGGCCCGATTTGCTAGAAGACTAGAAGAGGAGTTGCTGGAAGAGGAGGCTTCGTGAAACACCTGCTCATGAGTTACAGCGTAATGATATT
>Ga0302324_100008951_pt1 | contig 21053 bp, 16 predicted proteins | sample Palsa_T0_1_FD_201949 | JGI IMG/M metagenome (GOLD analysis project Ga0302324, IMG submission 201949) | Peat permafrost microbial communities from Stordalen Mire near Abisko, Sweden - Palsa_T0_1 | ecosystem: Environmental > Terrestrial > Soil > Palsa > Peat permafrost | place: Sweden: Abisko...
ACCGAGAACGACGGGTAGTGAGACAAGGCCGCGCAGTACCAGGCCGTCGCCATGTGCCCACGCGAGGTCGTGACGATCGCCGGCGAGGCGCAGACGCGGGTGGCGGCCGAGCAGGGCCTCGAACGCCACGCGGGCTTCGAGTCGGGCTAGCGGCGCGCCCAGGCAGTAATGGCTCCCGTGGCCGAAGCCCACGTTCGGCGTCTTGGTGCGACCTATGTCGAATGTGTCAGGCGCGGAGAACCGGCCTGGATCGCGGTTGGCCGCGGCGAGGCAGACCAGCACCTGCTCGTTCGGTGGGATCTCTGCGCCGCCGAGACTCATCGGCTCGGTTGTCACCCGGAACGTGGCATGGGGGACTGGCGCGGTGAACCGGATGAGCTCGTCGACTGCTGCTGGAAGCTGCCCGAGATCGGCCAGCAGCGCTTCGAGCTGGCCGGGGTGATCGAGGAGGGCCACCACGCCATTGCCGATGAGGCTGGCCGTCGTGTCGTGGCCGGCGACCACAAGCTGGAAGAGGCTCGACAGGATCTCTTGCGTGGTGAGCGCATCGTCCTCAGCGGCGACGAGGACGCTGACGAGATCGTCGCCCGGGCGCTTGCGCTTGGTGTCAACCAGATCGCGCAGGTAGGACACGATGCCGTCCGATGCTTCCACCGCCTCTCGCGGAGGGTCACCGGCCCACCAGGTGAGCAGTACCTGGAACCACGCGTGCAGGCGCGCGCGGTCGGCTGGGGGTATCCCGAGCAGCTCGCCGATGACACGGAACGGCAGCGGGTGGGCGTAACCCTCGACGAGGTCGACCGTGGCGTCAGGGCCAGTGGCGTCCAGATCGTCGAGGAGCTCGCAGGCGATTGCGCGGATGGCGGGCTCTAGCGCGGCGATCCGGGAAGGAACGAAGGCACGGGAAACGAGCCGTCGCAGCCGGGTGTGGTCGGGCGGGTCGACGTTGAGCATGTGGCGGGAGAACTCTGGTCCGGGCAGGCCTTCGGCGACGACATCGCCGTTGGCTTTCAGGGCCGCGAGCATGTCCTTGGAGATGCGCGGATCGGTGAGTGCCTGCCGGGCTGCGTCGTAGCCGAGCACGATCCAGGCTGGATGGCCGTCGGCGAGGCGCGCCTTCTGGACCGGGCACCGAGCACGGGCGGTGGCGAAGTGGGTGAACGGGTCGTCGCGGATCGCCGATGACCAGCCGCCCCAGGTGGCGCTGGTGTCAGTCATGGCTGGCCTCGCGTCGGTAGCCCGTGCACAGCAGGTCTAGCCCGGTGATGCGCCCGCCGTCGGCGGTGTCGGCGTAGGCCTGCTGCTCGACGGTGAACCAGCCGGTACCGAGCCGCACTGCCCTGAGCCGGAGCCGCCAGTGCAGATGCAGCCGGTCGGCGACTTCACCCACGGTGGCCTCGACGAGCTCGAAGTCCTCGGTGTCCCCGAACCAGCGATCGAACTGGCCGGCGATCACCTCGGCGCCGGTCCACTCCCTGAGGCCGGGGGGCAGCAGCGCGCGGAGCCTGGCCTCGGCGGAGAGCGCGTCGCCAAGACGGCTGAAGTCCTGGGCTGCCAGGCCCTCGAGGAACACGCCCGCGAGGGCGAACTGCGGCACTGCGCCAGATGGCGTGTGGTTCTGCGCTGTCGTCATGGATCCGTTCTACGGATCCGTTAGCCGCAGCGAATCGGGTAGCTGCCCGATATTTGGGTCAGGTTCCGCTCTCGCCCGTCGTCCCGATGAGGCCGTGGCGCATGGCGAACAGGGCAGCCTCGGTCCGGGTCTTCACTCCCAGCTTGGCGTAGATGTGCTCCAGGTGAGTAGAAACTGTCTTGCGGCTGACGTGCAGCTCAGCGCCAATCTCGGGGTTGGACTTACCCTGGCCCAGCCGCACGAGCACCTCGGCCTCGCGGGCCGTCAGCCCGGACGGCAGACCGGCCCGGCGCCGGGGCCGGTGGCCAGCGGCCTTGAGCACCGCCTGAACCGCGTCGCCGTCTAGCCGCCCGGCGCGTACCTCCTCGTGCATCGTCCGCTCGGCCTCACCGGCGTCAAAGGCCGGGCGGTGCGGACGCGGCTGGCGCAGGGCGTTATAGACGTCCGCCGCGCCCAGGATCCGGGCTGCCGGGGAGATCGCGTCCGCGCGCAGGCCGTTCGGGTATCCCGAACCGTCGAGCCGCTCATGGTGCAGCGCCGCGCAGCGCCCGACCGGGGCCAGCATCGGTGTGCGAGCCAGCATCCGGGCGGTCAGATACGGGTGGGTCCAGGCCCGCTCGCGCTGCGAAATGCTCCACTCGCCCGGCTCGTCCCATACGGTACTGGGAATTCCCGTCATGCCAATGTCTTGCACCAGCGCCGCCCTGCGCACAATGACGACCTGGTCAGCCGGGAGGCCCAGCGTCGCGGTGGCCTGAGTGGCCAGCTCGGCCACGGCCCGGGAATGACCCAGTCGCAGCGGGACCTTCAGGTCGCTGAAGTCGGCAAACGCTGCGAGCGCCCGGTCGAGCTGCTCATCGGTCAATGCCGCGCCGAGCTGCGGGTCGAGCGCGATCACCTCGTCCCAGGCGGACATGCTCCCAAGTCCATCGAGAATCTCAGCGTGCCGGTCGCAGAAACAATCGACTAGCGCCGGATCGAACTGGGTACCGCGCCGCTGGCGAGCGACGCGCAGGGCGGCCGCGGTACCGCCGGTATGGTGGAACGCTTCGATGCTGTCGGCCAGCTGCACCAGACGGATAGCAGGAGCCAGGGCCTCTGCGCCGATCAACCCGGGCACGCCCCTGCCGTCCCACCGTTCGAAGGCCTGCTGCAGTGGCTCTCGCACTGCCGGCCCGAGCTCCAGCCATCCGGCCAGGTCGCTTGCCTCCTGACAGTGCTCAGACATCACCCGCTGCACCGACCGGCCCGCGGTGGCCAGGAACTTCCCGACCATGCCGAGGCGATGGAAGCCCGATCGACCTCGACCGAGGTGACGAGCGACGAAGATCGCCATGGAGACGCCCCCAAGGTCCTCGTCGTGCGTTTCGGCGTATAGCTCCGTCTCATCGCCGAACAGGGCCGCGACCTCGCTGGTGTCGACAGCGCAGCCCACCCATGTCAGCAGCGACGTGTAATACGCAGACGTCCGGGTTGCCTGCTCCATCCCGGCCACCGCCCCCAGCCGCATGGCGACCACGGTCTGGCGCAGCACCCGCTCCATGGGCCTGCCCATACCAAGGTCGGCAACAAGCGACAGCGTCGCAACCAGCTCCGCGAGCGTCACCCGCCCCGGGAAATCCGAAGCCATCTGGCCATTCTCTCTCGCCCTCGGGCCGCGCAGGAGTGTGTCGCTGCTCGCGGGCAGTCACCTGCTGGCCGTAAGGCAAGCGCAACCGAGCCGGACCTGGCCTGATGAGCACGGGTGAGGCGCGCATGTCCGCGACCGCTGGCCGAGCCGCCGCGAAGGAGATACCTCGGTCTGTGGCGGCCATACGCCCGGTCCGGAACCTGACCGGCCTGAGCAGTTATGTCGCGCACTCCCTGCTCGCGTCGCCCCGTTGCGGCATTAACGGCTACCGTCGCCTGCCTTCCGTATTTCTTCCTGCACGATCTGCCGGATATCGGCGCGCCGGGCCCTGCGCGCGGACAGAACCACCAACGCCATAGCTGCCACCGCCAGGAGCGCGCAGAGGACGGCGGTGTGGACTGACGCCTCGACTGCCCGCCATTCGACCGGGAGACCAGCGACTGTATTGACCACGTCGATAGTCGGCCTCGCGAAACTGAGGAGGCCGCTCGGTGCGCTCAGGTGCACGCTCTTGCGCTGGCTCAGCGCCAGCCAGCGCAGATCGCTGAAGTGCAATAACGAGCAAATGGCCACAGCGGCCGCGGACAGCGCCAGCGCCCTGGCGCCACTGCGAACGACCAGCGACGGCGCTGCCCTCGGCAGACGCCTCCTGGCCGCACTCAGGAGCGGCACTGCGCCGCCGACCACCAAGGCGAGCGTTATCAGCCAGCCGCGGTATTGCGCGACGAGCCAGGTCCATTCGTTGAGTTGTGCCAGCGCCCATCTCATACGTACCCAGTGCCCATCTAACCTGGCCGGAACTCGTCGGCTGCTTCGTCACCTGGTGAGCCGCTATCGCTGGCGGCGGCATCAGCAGTCAGTGCCTGGACTGCTGGGAGGTGCTGATGGCGCTCCAGGTAGTACCAGTCGAGCCCTCGTCAGCGTCGGCGCACCCACCATCGCCAAACTCGCTGCTACTCGAGCGGTGCCGCGGGGAGCTGCTGCCGCGCACGCATTCCGGTGTGCTGTTCACGCTGGCCCGCGGGTCGGCTGCGACACGCCACATCGGCGCCGATATTAGCGGCGCTCACTGGTGTTCTCGTGCGTTGTCACCGGGGCTGGCGGTCTGCGGGGTATGTGCGGCGGTGAGCCCTTGGAGGAGGATGTCGAGGCCGCGCTCGAGTTCCCGCCCTGAACCCCCAGGGCGGGACGGACCGCCCCGGCCACGGCCGAAGAAGCGTAGCTGCGTCGACTGCTATCCCGGCCTTGGCGTGCGAGGTGCCACGCCGAACGAGCTTCGTCGCTGCCAGCCTGCGCGCTGACTAAATGCAGATTGGGCTTGACTACAGTGTAGAATCTCGATGTAGATGTACAACGTAGACAGCGCACAAGCTGCTGCCAGGCCGCAACCGGCGGCCAGGCGCTCCGCGCCGTCAGGGGAGATGACCGACTTCATGACCGTGACCCTGGACCGAGACGTCGAGACCTTTACCCGCGCACCCCGTCAGCTGTTCATTGACGGAAAGTGGGCCGACGCCGCTTCCGGCAAGTCCTTCGAGACGCCTAACCCAGCGACAGGGGAGACTCTCGCCCACATCGCGGAGGGAGACGCTGAGGACGTCAACCGCGCGGTCCGGGCCGCACGCAAGGCATTCGAGTCCGGACCGTGGTCGAGGATGACGCCATCCGAGCGCAGCAGGATTATCTGGCGCATCGGTGACCTGATCCTCGAGCACACCGACGAACTCGCTCAGCTTGAGTCGCTCGACAACGGCAAGCCGTTCGCCGTAGCGCAGGCCGCGGACGTACCACTGGCCGCTGACCTGTTCCACTACATGGCCGGCTGGGCCACGAAGATCGAGGGCAACTCGATCAACATCTCAGTGCCGTACATGCCGGGCGCTAACTTCCACTCCTACACGCTGCGCGAGCCGCTAGGTGTTGTGGGCCAGATCATTCCGTGGAACTTCCCGCTGCTGATGGCGGCCTGGAAGCTCGGACCAGCCCTGGCCACCGGTAACTGCGTGGTGCTCAAGCCTGCCGAGCAGACCTCGCTGACCGCGCTTCGGCTCGCAGGGCTGATGGCCGAGGCCGGTGTGCCCGACGGCGTGGTGAACGTGGTAACGGGCTTTGGCGAGACCGCCGGCGCTGCGCTGGCCGCGCATCCCGACGTGGACAAGGTCGCGTTCACTGGCTCCACCGAGGTCGGCAAGCTGATCGTCGCCGCCGCGGGGGCCAGCAACCTGAAGAAGCTGACCCTCGAGCTCGGCGGCAAGAGCCCGAACATCGTGTTCGACGATGCAGGGCCTGACGCCATTGAGGGCGCGGCCAACGCGATCTTCTTCAACCATGGGCAGTGCTGCGTCGCCGGCTCGCGGCTGTATGTACAGCAGAGCAGGTACGACGAGGTTGTTGACGGCGTCGCCGCGATCGCCAAGTCGATCAAGATGGGACCCGGCATGGAGCCGGGAACGCAGATGGGCCCGCTGGTGTCGGATGAGCAGTTCCGCCGAGTGAGCGGCTTCCTGGAGTCTGGCAAGTCCGACGGCGCGACCGCCCTGGCAGGCGGCGGCCGGTATGGCGACCGAGGCTACTTCATCGAGCCGACGGTGCTGACCAACACCCGCCCGGACATGAAGGTGGTCCGCGAGGAGATCTTCGGTCCGGTCCTGGTCGCTGCTTCGTTTACCGATCTGGACGAGATCGCCAAGGTCGCCAACGACTCCGAGTACGGTCTGGGCGCTGGCATCTGGACCAAGGACATCTCGAAGGCGCATGCGCTCGCCAAGAAGCTCAGGGCGGGAACCGTCTGGATCAACTGCTACAACGTGTTCGACGCGGCACTGCCGTTCGGCGGATACAAGCAGTCCGGCTGGGGCCGTGAGATGGGCCACGAAGTCCTCAACAACTACACCGAAGTCAAGGCAGTCACGACGCTGCTGTAAGCAACAGCATCCACCGGGAGCAGGGCCGGCGCGGTCCTGCTCCCGCGGCTGCGAGCGTGCATTCGGCAGAGCCAGGGGCGAGCACCGGCAGCCAGCGCTGCTCATGTGCCACCAGCCTGGCGGGCTGAGCGCGCCGGAGCAGCCGCTGCTGCCTGGCCGTGCCTCTACGCTGTGCTCGTGGAGACCCGCACGTTTCTGTTTACCGACATCGAGGGTTCGACGGCGCTGCTGGGGCGGCTGGGTGAGGGCGCCTACGCGCAGGTACTGGCCGACCATCACACCCTGATCCGGTCAGCTCTGGCCGCGCACGTCGGTACGGAAATCGACACGCAGGGAGACGCGTTCTTCGCCGTGTTCTCCTCACCGCGTGCGTGCGTGGCCGCGGTGCTGGAGATGCAGCAGGCGATCGGGACGCATGCGTGGCCGGGCGGGGAGCAGGTCCTGGTGCGGATGGGTGTGCATTGCGGTGAGGCAGAGCAGACGGCCGCCGGCCTGGTCGGCCTGGAGGTGCACCGGGCCGCCCGGGTGGCAGCGGTCGCCTACGGGGGTCAAGTGCTGGTGTCGGAGGCGGCTGCCGCGCTCGTGCGCGACTGGCTGCCACCGGACGCGGCGCTGAAAGATCTCGGCAGCCACATGCTGAAGGACCTGGGGCGCCCGGAACGGATCTTCCAGCTGCGCGCGGCGGGCCTGCGGGCGGAGTTTCCGCCGCTGCGCTCATTGGACAATCCGGCGCTGCAGAATAATCTGCCGGCCCAGCTGTCGGCGCTCGTCGGCCGGGAGCGGGAGCTGGCGGAGGTCCGGGTGCTGGTGGAGTCGGCCCGCCTGGTCACGCTGACCGGGGCGGGCGGGTGCGGGAAGACCAGGCTGGCCCTGCAGGTGGCTGCCGAACTGCTGGACGGGTCCGGTGATGGGGTGTGGCTGGTGGAGCTGGCCGCGGCCGCCGACGAGGACTCGGTGGCGGCGGCCGTCTCGCAGGCGCTGCGGCTGGCCGCACAGCCGGCACGGCCTGCCCTGGAGGCCCTGCTCGACGGCCTCGCTCTCCAGGACGTCTTGATCGTGCTCGACAACTGCGAGCATCTGATCGATGCCTGCGCGAAGACCGCCGAGCTGATCTTGCAGCGCTGCCCCCGGGTCCATCTGGTGGCCACCAGCCGCGAGCCGCTCGGCATCGGCGGAGAAACCATCTACCGGGTGCCGTCGATGGCGCTTCCCGAGTCCGAGGACCCGGGAACAGCCGGGTCCTCGGACGCGGTCGCGCTGCTGGTCGAGCGGGCGAGAAGCCAGGGGGTCGACCTCCCGGTCGACGAGGAGACCGGCCCAGTGATGGTGTCAATCTGCCGTCGGCTGGACGGGATGCCTCTGGCCATCGAGTTGGCCGCCGCCCGGCTGCGCACGATGTCCCTGGCCAGCCTGCACGAACGGCTCGACCAGCGCTTCAGGCTGCTGACCGGTGGCAGCCGCACCGCCCTGAAGCGACAGCAGACCCTGCGGGCGACCGTCGACTGGTCCTACTCACTGCTGACCGGTGCCGAGCAGTTGCTGCTGGGACGGCTGTCGGTGTTTGCCGAGAGCTTCGACCTCGGGGCTGCCGAGGCGGTGTGCGGGTTCGGTGACATCGACGTGCTGGAGGTCGCCGGCCTGCTCGGCGCCCTCGCGGATAAGAGCCTTGCCCTGGCGGAATCAAGCGGGCCAGCCGTCCGCTACCGGCTGCTCGAGACCATCCGCCAGTTCGCCGCCGAACGGCTCGCCGAGGTCGGCGACAACGAGGCAGTCCTCGCAGCCGCGCACTGCGCGCACTTCCTGGGGAGCGCCGAGGCGGCGGCCCCTCATCTGACCGGGCCGGACCAGGGGAAGTGGCTGGCGCGGCTGGGCGACGAGCAGGCGAACGTGCGGCGCGCTATCGAGTACGCCGTCGGGCGGCCGGATGGGACCGCCCTGGTCCTGCGCTTCGGTGTCGCACTGCAGCGGTACTGGTGGGTGCGCTCCTTGCACGCCGAGGCCCTAGGTCTGCTCGTGCCGGTGCTGCGGCGGCCAGACGCCCGCGCGGACGCCGAGCTGTTCGGAGCCGCACTAATCACGGCCATCATTGCCGCTCACCCCATTGACATCGCGGCAGCACGCGAGCTTGGGGACCAGGCGATGGAACTCGCTCGCCAGCTCGGTGACGACCGGCTGCTCATTGACTCTCTCGCGGTGCACTGCGCCACATGCTGCTTCTTCGGCCAGCTCGAGAGGGGACTTTCGCTAGGCCAGGAATCCCTGGAGCGCGCCCGGCGGCTGGGCGACGACGTCTTGCTGGGCGGCAGCCTCATGGCGTACCTGATATGCAGCGACCTCATCGGTCCCGCCAGCTCTGCGTCGCTGTTCGCTGAGGCCATCGCCTGTACCCGGCGATCCGGTGACCAGTTCATGAGCTCCGTCCTGTACACCATCGCTGGCAATCAGGCGTTGCACGTGGGGGACATCCCCGCCGCCCGGGCTCACCTGGAGGCAGCAGCGCAGGCCATGGAGGCGATCGGCGAGAATTCCGGCCCTCTGTCGGTCAACCTGGGCTGGGTGTTGCGTCAGGAGAGCGACCCGCACGGCGCGCGGTCAATGTTCGATGCTGGCTTGCGGACGGCCCGCCGGAACGGGAACCGTGCCGGCATCGGGTATGCCAGCCTCGGGCTGGCGTGCCTGGCCGCAGACGGCGGGGCCTGGCGCCGGGCAGGTCGGTTGCACGGCGTCGCGCAGGCCTTTCTCGACCGGACGGGAGAGCCATGGGGGGAACCCGAGGCGCGCTACCGGCGGGAAAGCCTCGACGACGTGCGGGCGTTCCTCGGTGATGAGCAACTCGGCCGGGCCTACGCCGAGGGCATGGCGCTCAGCGTCGACGAGGCCCTTGACCTGGTCGCGGAAAGCTCGGCCCGGCCTGACTCCTGATGCGAGTCCAGGCATGAGGCCGTCTTGATCGCTCGGGAGCATCAGCCCTGCCACCGGCGTGCGGTTGCTCACCGCCGGCAGCGCGCTCGGGCTTCACACTGGGGCAGGCGCTGGGACGCAGCCGGGCCGCAATGCGCCGTTCGGCCGCCAGGCCGGATCGCAGAGGACTTGCCACGATTGTGCCGTACAGTTCCGGGTACGGTGCGTTTGCGTCGCCGTAAGGAGGCCTCTGAGATGCCCGGTGTCACTATCTCGGCGGGCTACGGCGCTGGCGGCAGTGTCGTGGCGGCGCGGGTCGCGCAGCTGCTGGATGTGCCGCTGCTGGACCGGGCGATCAGCTCGGCGGTCGCGGCGCAGCTGCGGGTGTCCGTTGCGGAAGCCCGTGACGGCGCGGTTCATCGGTCGCTGCCCGACCGGTTTCTGGGCGTGCTGGCTCCGCTGGCGGTCGGCGTGCTGGCTCCGAGCAGCAGCGCGGCGCCCCGCGATCTGATGGCGTCAGGCGATGATGCGGCCTGGTTCCGGGAGCAGGCCGAGGCCGTGATGCGGGCGGCTCTGAGCTCGGGAGCGGTCATCCTGGGCCGGGCCGGGGCGGCGGCGTTCCGGGGTGAGCCGGGCGTGCTGCGGGTGCGGCTGTTCGGCCCTGCCGAGGCGCGGGCCGCTCAGGCCGCGCGGATCGAGAACGTGGACGAGCCGACTGCGCGGCGGCGGCTGCCCGAGGTTGACCGTGCCCGCGCTCAGTACGTCCGCCGGCTGTATCGTGCCGACATCGACGATCCGGAGCTGTTCCATCTGCAGATCGACAGCACCGTGGTGCCGCTCGAGGCCTGCGCGGAAGTGATCGTGACCGCGTATCGCGATAGCTTCGACCGCGAGCGCGCACCGGGTCCCGCCGGCACGGCCGGGACAGCAGGCCCTGCGGGATGCGCATCGGGTAAGGAAGGGCCTGGACCGGGTGCGTGATCCCGGTTCAGGTGGCGTACCAGGGCAGGATCGCCCTTGTGCGATGTGGTCAGGGATGGACCGGGCCGCTGGGACCGCGGTCGAGGCGGATCGACTGCATGATGGCGAATGTCGTGGTTCTGGTGAAGATCTCGATGTCGGCGCCGCCAAGCACGCCGGTGTACCCTTCGCCGATGCTTAGCTCGCGTCCGCGACTGAGTCGGCAGCGGTCTTGATGAGCTGGGCGACCTCGTCAGGATGGGACACCATGGCGACATGGCTGGAGTGGACTTCGGTGGTGACTGCGCCCATCCGGCTGGCGAACTGGCGTTCTGCGTCGGGCGGGATGGCCTGGTCGTCGGCGGCAACGAGGTACCAGGTCGGCAGACTCTTCCAGGCCGGCACGCCCATCTCGGTACCGAACGCCGAAGCGGCGAGGGCCTGCTGGACGGCGTACATAACCCTGGCCCTGGCCGGGTCGACGTCAGCCGCGAAGTGGTGCACGAAGTCGTCTTCCGACAGCCACGTGTAGCCCTGGGCGTCGGTGACAAGGTGCACCAGCGCCGGGGTGACCGGTCCCTGGGCGAGCAGCGCTCCGAGCGACTCGCCCTGGTCGATGCCGAACGCGGCGATGTAGGCCAGGCCGGCCACGTTGGGCGCGTCAGTGCCCAGGGCGGTCATGATCTGACCGCCATAGGAATGCCCGGCCACGATGGTCGGGCCGTCCTGCGCGGCCAGGACCTGGCGGAGCCGGGCGACGTCACCGGACAGGTCCCCCATCGGGAACTGCGGTGCCGTCACGTGGTACCCGGCTGCCTGCAGTCGCTCGATGACGGCGCTCCAGCTGGACCCGTCCGCCCACGCCCCGTGGACCAGAACTATGTTCGGCCGTGCACTCATATCAGCACTTTCTCTCGGAGTCCGGAGAAGGCCGCAGGCCGACAAGACGCTGAGCCTGCGACACGGTTATCGTCACGCGCCTGGCCGCCGCTCGGGTATCCGCAAGTTGACTGCTCCGGATGAGCCGGTGACCAGGCTTGGTGCGGGCGCGATGACCGTACGCAGCTGATGCCGGCCGGCGACGCCCAGTTTGGGATATGCCCGGTACAGGTGCGAGCTCACCGTACGCGGGGACAGGAACATCCGGTCAGCGATCTCGCGGTTGGTCAGGCCCGAGCCAGCCAGGCAGACAATCTCTCGCTGCTGGGACGTGAGATCGGCGAGGGCCTCAGGTGTGCCGGGCGTATCCGCGACGCCGATGCCGCAAGCCCTCAGCTCGGCCTCGGCCCGCCGTGCCCATGACGTGGCCTTGAGTCCGCGGAATGTCTCGGCCGCGGCTGCCAGGAAAGGCCGGGCATCGCTGATCCGGCGCAGGCGCCGTAGCAGTTCGCCATGGTCGAGCTGTAGTTGCGCACGCTCGAATGGCCACCGGTTCCCGGCTGGGTCCGAGAGGGCCCGCTCGAAGTGAGCGACAGCATCAGCCGGCTCGGCAAGCAACCCGTGCGCGCGCGCTGTCAGCTGCTCGAGCCGTGGCGAACTCGCACCTTCCAGGCGGAGCACAGCGTGCGCGATGATGCGGCGACCCTCGAGATGGCGGTCAGCGCGGACTGCAGCAGCAGCCAGGTCGGCGATGCCAAGGTATGAGACGTGGTAGTGCAGCGGTGTGCCGTCACTGAGGAACAGCTGGCGGAGCTGGGCATAGGCCGTCAGGCGACTGCCGTCCGCGAAGGCCGCAAGCCCAGCGGCGTGCCGCGCACGCGCGCCGATACAGCTGCTCTCGGCCTGGCCAACGCGGGCCAGCACGCGGGCCAGCTCGCCGCCCGCATCGCCTGCTTCTGCCCGCAAGGCGCGGACAGTAGCTGCGGTGAGGCCGGCCGAAGCTGCCACGACGTCAAGCTGGTTAGCCGCCGCCAGCTCGCTGGCCTTCGCTGCAGAGGCGAGCGCATCATCCCACTGGCCTGCGTCGGCGTAAGCCCGGCTGAGTATCGAGAGGGCGACACCGCTATTGCCCCGGACGTCCGCCGTTTTCAGCTGGTTGATGGTGTCGGTGAGCAAGCGGATGGCAAGGCCCGGCTCGTCCAGTACCCAGGCCGCAGCGCCGGGGACTGCAAGTTCCGTGCTGGCTGCAGCGTCGAGAGTCTGGAGCCGGGCGACCAGGTCAGCCCGGCCGCCGAACGGATCCGTACTGGCGCGGATGCAGGCTCCGAGCACACCGGAGCTGCAGGCGTCCGCGGCGCGGGATCCGTGCGGCGGAGCCTGACGCTCGAGCCGGTACAGAACCTGGCAGACGAGCTCGCGGTCGCGCAGCGCGCCGGACAGGTAGGCAACGATGGCCGCGGTAGCAAGAGCATCCCAGGCCACAGATGGCTGGCAGTCGGCCGCGTCGTTCGCGACCGCGAGGAGTATCGACAAAGCCTCAGGGTGCTGGTTCGTCCAGGCCAGCGCCCATCCGGCCGCGCGGCTGGCCGTCAGCCGCAGCTCGGCGTCCGCTCCGATGGCAAGTGCTCGCCTGGCAAGGTCGTGGACCCAGCCCGCCTGCCCCGTGGCGACGGCCGCAGACGCGGCCGACGTGAGGCGTCGCGCCCTGTCTTGCGTGCCGGGGCTAAGCTCGGCCGCGCGCTCCAGGGCGAGCGCGGCCCCGACGGCTCCCTCGCGCTGCCGCGCCAGCGCCGCTGTCGATTCGAGCCGAGCCGCTATCGCTTCGTCAGGCCGCAGCGTTGCCGCCGCCAGGTGCCAGGCCTGGAGGTCGGGCTGATGGTCGAGGCTGGCAGCTAGCTGACGATGCGCCGCCGCTCGCTCTGAGAAAGGCGCCCCGTGGTAAATCGCTGACTGGAGCAGGGGGTCAGAGAATCGCACACCTGACGTCTCCACCGTGATCAGCCCTAGGCGCTCGGCCGGAGCGAGCGCCTCGGCGTCGATGTCGGGTGCGGCGACGGGCGTGGAGCTGCCGACCGGGATGTCGGCGGCGACGACTAGCAGCGCGGTTCGGGTAAGCGCGGGCAGCTGGGCGATGGCGCCGGCGAATCTGGCGGCGAGGGCGTCACCCAGCGGCAGTGGTAGCTGCACTGAGCACTGCCGTGCGGATGGTCCTGCCGTCACTGCCCGGGCTAGCTCGATCAGCGCCAGCGGGTTGCCCGCTGCCTGCGTGATGACCTGGCTGCGAGCGCGCCCGGCCGGCGGATGCGGGAGGCTATCCAGTAGCCGGGTGGACGCGCAAGCGGACAGCCGGCCAAGATGCAGTTCCGGGAAACCGGAACCAAGGGCGGGCGGGGGAGCGAGCCCACGGCTGCTGAGGACCAGGACCACTTGCTCGTCGTCCAGCCGGTGCCCGATAAACGCGAGGACGTCCAGGGAGCTGCGATCGAGCCAGTGGGCGTCGTCAATGGTGGCCAGCAGCGGGCGGTTCTTCGCAGCCCGCGTCAGGAGGCTCAGGGCCGCCGTCGCGGTGACGAGCCGGTCCGCGCAGGACGCTTCCTGTTCGTGGCCCAGGACCCTCAGAAGCGCGTCACGCTGCAGACCGGGCAGGTCGTGCACGTGGCAGGCGAGTGGCCGCAGCAGCTGATGCAGGCCAGCGAACTCGAGGTTCGTTTCCGGCTGGCGGCCGCTGATCGCGAGCACCCGGAAGCCGTCGGGTCGCGCATGCCGTGCCAGATCCGCCAGCAGAACGCTCTTGCCAGCACCAGCGTGGCCGAGAACGACCAGCACGCGACCCGCTGTCGATTCAGGATTCGTCAGGGCCCTGAGCCGGGATATCTCTGGCCCCCTGCCCACCAGAAGATCCTCGTCAGCGTGCGCCTGAGACGGCGGCGGATCGCGCCAGGCCAGTGCCTCGCCGCTCATCTGACCTCCCTGAGGTCTACTGAACCGGGAGCGTGGCGCGCGCCGCTGGCTTGCAGTGGTGCCCGCGTGGTGACCGGAGACCAGCTGGCGCGGCTGACCGCCGACAGGTGGCCAGCCCTGCGCCGGAGAAAGCCAGCTCGGCGAACCCGTGATTCGAATATCCCTGGTGGCCGGACCGATCACATCACATGGTCATGCGATATCTAACGGAGTCGATGAGGCGCGACCGGTTCTCTGATTGCCCGAGCCCGGCGGATGGCGTTTCCGTTATTGACCGGCATCACGCGATAAGCCGGAACGCACGGCCAGGGTGCAGTCGGCTTGCGGATACCGGGCCGGCCGCGCCCCGGCAGAGGATAGGCGGACGGCGCTCAGAGGAGCCGCGCAGCCGGATGCGCCGAACTCGGCTTCGCCGGCACCGGACCTGCTCAGGAAGCGGAAACGAAAGGCGAGGTAACCATGGCGACCCCGTACTCGGAGCTCCCGAACAAACTGGTCGCAGCGGAGAACGGCATCGACTATGCGTACCGTGAGACCGGCGAGGGGACAGTGCCGCTGGTCCTGCTTCAGCATTTCCGCGGGAACCTGGACAGCTGGGATCCCGCACTTATCGACGCGCTGGCGACGACGCGCCGGGTCGTGACATTCGACAACACAGGTGTAGGCGACTCGACGGGGACAACGCCAAGCACGATGAAGCAGATGGCGGATGCTGCAATCGCTTTCCTGGCGGCGCTGGACATCGGCCAGGCGGACATCCTCGGATTCTCGATCGGCAGTTTCGTGGCGCAGGAAATCGCCCTGACACGGCCGGCCATCGTCCGCCGGCTGATCCTGGCGTCGGCAGCGCCGCAGGGCGCGGCGGGAATGCACGGCTGGGCCCCGGACGTCATCGGAGCGGTCGGGACGCCGCAGACCAGTCCCGGGGCTTACCTGGATGTATTTTTCGCGCACTCCCCGTCGAGCAGCGCGGCCGGCCAGCAGGCCTTGAAACGCATGTACGCCAGGACGGAAGACCGGGACAAGCCGACCTCCTGGCAAACCCGCCTGGCCCAGTACGACGCCGTGCGCACCTGGGGCATCCCGATCACGGACTGCTGGAGCGGGTGCGGTCGATTGACCAGCCGGTCTTCCTGGCCAACGGGGACAGCGACCCCATGATCCTGCCGCACTACGCTTATTTGCTGGCGGGCCTCATTCCGCAGGCCAGGGTGAAGATCTACCCCGACTGGGCGCACGGGTTCCTGTTCCAGCATCACGAGGAGTTCGCGGCCGACGTTCAGGCATTCCTGAGCGTCGGCCACTAGATGGCGCTGGGCTGCAGCGCAGTCCGGCGGGTACCGCGCGGCAGGTTGCGCTGGTTCCCGCACCGGTCGGTGATCTTCTGCCACGGATTCGCTGCGGCTCCGCGGGAGCCGAGGGCTTCAGGCTTGCGTCTCGTGCAGGCTGGCCACGCGGGCCAGCTCTACCCGTGAGTTGACGCTGACCTTGGCAAAGACGTGGCGAAGGTGGGCACTGACCGTGTGGTGCGAGACGAACAGCCGCTCGGCCACTTCCCGGTTGGTCAGACCTTCCACGACGAGGCGCGCCACGGCAAGCTCAGAGTCGGTCAGCGCTGCCCAGCCCATGCCCGGGTGCCGCTCGGCCACGAGCCGGCGGCGCACGCCCAGGGCGCGCAGGAGGCCGCGCACCCGGCCGGCGTCCGCCGTGGCCCCCGCATGCGCGTAGATTTCTAGCGCCCGGCCGAGGGAGTCCACGGCCACCGGAGTGGCCCCGTCGTCGACGGCAGTTGCGCCGAGGTCTTCGAGTGCTGCCGCCAGCGCCAGCGGACGCGGCCCGCGCTCGAACAGCGCTACCGCGTCAGCGAGCAGCTTGCCGTCGTGACTCAGGATGCCGTCCGCGTGGGCGGCGACGGCGGCCAGCGAGCGCACACTGGGATTGAGCTCGGAGTGCTGCCGCGCAGTTGTGGCTGCGGCGGCGGCCAGCTGGCGGTCCTGCGCGGCGAGCGCGATTCGGACGAGACGCGGCCCGTCGGCGATGTCCATCGGGAAGAGCGGCACGATCGCCGTACCGTCGTCCTCCGCTACGCAGCAGACAAACTCGTGCGCTTGGTGCGGGCTGCCTGCGGCCATGGCTTGCAGCGCCAGCAGCCACGCCGCATGGCGCCGCACGCTCGGCGCGCTCTGGGTGAGCATGATGCGGGCGATCCCGGTGGCCTGGCGGCCCAGTGCCGGGTCCCCGGTGTGCAGCGCGACCCTGCCGAGAGCGGCGGCCCCGGCCGCATCCAGCACGCTCACCACCTGGCGGGCGCTGTCCAGGGTGAAATGCTCCTCAAGCACGGCCGACGCATCCCAGAGACGGCCTTGGTGCAGCAGCTGCCGGCCCCGTCCGGTCTCATGCAGAGCCATGGCCCAGCCCTGCCGGTCTCGCTGCGCCGCAGCGACGTTCTCGGCCGAGATCTGCATGGATTCGTCCAGCCGGTCGAGAACGGTCAGCGTCTCGCAGTGCCACTGGCGGGCGAGGTGCATCCGAGTGTCATCGCTGGTTCCCACGCCGGTGCGGAGGGCGGCCTCGACGAGCTCGAGGGCCGGCCCAAAGCGCCCGCCGGCATACTCCAGGCCCGAAGCAGCCAGTTCCAGCACGAACTGCCCGGCAACGTCCCGGCACTCCCGGACGGCAGCGGTGGCATTGCCAAGTTCGGCGTGCGCGGCGCCGACGCGCCCGGCCGTCACCAGGTTATGGAACAGCAAGGCCAGCTGCCGGGCCCGGACATTCGGGGAGAGCCCTGGCAACGCCAGGGCCTTTCGGCAGGACTCCGCGCGCACGTCGGGGGAGATCGCGAACATTCCGGCGATGCTCAGGTGGACATCCGCCTCCTGTTCAGGTGGGAGCACCTCGCGCAGCGCGGTGTCGGCGAATGACTTGGCCTCTTCGCTGCGGGCGGCAGCATGCAGCCAGATCGCCGTCTGCGCTGCTAGCGGGCCCCGCAGCGAATGCTTGCGCGGGGCCAGGTCAAGGGCGCGCTGGCTCAGGTCCGCGGCGGCCCCGGGGTCATTAGTGCCAAGCGCTTCCGCTGCCTTGAAAAGCGTCCTGATGGCAACGTCATCACCGGGCTCGGCGCTGACGGCCAGCTGCGTCGCCACTTCGACCGGGAGTGCTCCCTTGGCCAGCAGCAGAACCGCGGCCTGCCGGTCGAGCGCGCGGCGAGCGGGGAGCGGCACGCTCGCGCGCACCGCGTCGCGGATGAGGTCGTGACCGAAGCCGAGCTTGTCGTCGCGCTCGGCCAGCAGGTCAGCGTGAATCAGTTCCTCGACCGGCGCTAGTACGGCCGTTGCGGCCAGACCGACCATCGCGGCCAGATCGTCAAGGGAGAATCGCCGGCCGAGAGCCGACGCCGCGGTCGCGACATGGCGCGCCTCGTCCGACATGCGGTGTAGCCGCCGGCGCATGCTTTCGGTGACCCGGTGCGGTAGCCGGGCTTCCGCCAGCTCGGCTCGTCCCGACTCGATCTGAACGAGATTCTCTTCGCGCAGCCCGGACAGGATCTCGACGAGGAGGAACGGGCTGCCGCCCGCCCGCGCAGCCATCTTCAGGACCGCCGGGCCGGGCTCGGCCAGGAGGACATCGGCGGCGACCTCAGCCACGCCGTCGCTGGCCAGGGGACCAAGCGAGATCCGGTCGGCTCCGTTGCGCTCGAGCACCTCGACAGCGTCGCGAACATGCGGCGAACCCTGCGCCGGGCGCATCGCTATGACCCAGGCCACCGGCACGCTTCCCAGCCGGGCCGGCAAGGTTCGCACAGCGGCCGCGGTGCCGCTATCGGCCCACTGCATGTCGTCAAGGCATACCAGCAGGGGCGATTCGAGCGCTGCGCGCTCAAGGATGGCCTCGAGGTCCTGGAGGAGCCAGTATCTCTGCTCCGGCGAGGCGTGGTCGTCGCGGAGAGTGTCCCGTTCAAGCAGGGGAGACGTCCCGCCGAACAATGCCTCCATCAGAGCGGAGAGCTGGACCATGCTCTCGCCGGCGTCGGCGACCCCGCTGCCAACCCGTATCGACCGGCCACGCGCGATGGACCCTAGTTCCTGCAGCAGACGGCTCTTGCCCATACCGGCGCCGCCCTCGATCAGGATGACCGTTCCCGCCCCGTAGCGGAGCAGATCGAGGTGCCCGGTCAGAGCCGCCAGTTCGCGGTCGCGGCCGCGCAGAGGCTGAACCGCTTCCTTCGGGGCCTTCTGGCGCTCAGGCCGCCGGGCCGCAGCTGACCCCGGCGGTAGGGCGGCGTCCCCTCGCATCCCGGCAGTCATCATTCATCCACTCTCAGCCCAGCAGGAACCCGAAAATCGTCACAAAGAAGTCGTCAAGGGGCTCGTCGGTCTTGTCAACCCGGCACCGCGTGACCGCGCCCTCCCAGGAATTGACTATGAACCGGCCCAGCAGCTGCGCGTCGCCGTCTGCCCTTGTCTCGCCGTTACGCTGCGCCTCGGCGACCAGATCCGCCACCATGCCCGACCAGGCAGCCAGACCATCTGCCAGCTGGCCGCGAACATCCTCGCTGTGGTCGGCGAGCTCATTAGCCAGATTGCCCCACATGCATCCGCGGCGGAACCAGTGACCGCGCAGCACGCTCTGCAGCGCCTCGAAGCTGGCGCGCAGACGCGCGATAGCGGATTCGCCCGCCGGGCTGCCGGGCCAGCCGCACACTTCAAAGTAGCGGCGCGCCACTTCGACCGCGAGGTCCTCTTTGCTGCCGAAGTGGTTGTAGAACGAGCCTTTCGGTACACCGGCGGCCTTGGTGATCTGCTCCACGGAGGACGCCGCATAGCCACGGGAATGCATCTCGGCCATCCCGGCCTCGATGATCTGCGACTTCATGCTGCGACGCGGCATTCTCCCAACATGACCGGTCGTCTTAGCCATGTCAACCGGAGTCGCACGATGCCCGGGTCGCCCGTTATGGCGCCGTTATGGCAGCTCAGATCGGGGGCGCCCCGGGAAGCTACTCGCCTGTCCCCTCGGTTCGCGCGGCGGCGAGCTGGGCGAGCTGGGCGCGGGCGGCGGCGACGAGTTCGGCGTTGGTGTTGGCATGCCCGGCCAGGCCCCATCCGCCGTCCGGTGCCTCGCTGAGCAGTACCCAGGTCCGGTCGGTCAGAGTCGGGTCGCCTGCGGCCTCGGCGATGAGGTCGGTGAACTGCCGGACGACGGCGAGCTGCTTGTCGCGGTCGAGAGCGCCGGCGTTGGTGAGGACCTGAACCCGCACGTACGTGCTGTCGCCGTCAACGTTGGACAGGCAGTCGGCCGGCAGCTCATGGATGAACGCGGCCGTGTTCTGGCGGAACATCGGGATGTCGGGCACTTGCTCGATGCGCATCAGCGTGCCGGCCAGGTCCGCTGCCAGTTTGTGCTTGTCGGCAAAGCTGCCGGCGGCTGCGTAGGCGTCGATCATGGGCATTGCGGCCTCCCGCGGTTAGGTGCGCGGCTCTATCGCGCCCTGTACACCCTGGCCTGCGGCAGACAGCGTGGGTATCCGCATCGTGACTGCACTTCCGCTCCCGCTGCCGTGCCGTGCTACGCCGTACCGTGCCTGACAAGGCTGACTTTCCGGCCCGCGCCGCCGGGCAGCACGCTGGCGTGAGCGCTCGGCATGGGGTTAAGGCCGGGCGTAGGTCATGGTCCACACGCCGCGGTCGCCAGGCTGGTACTCATCTCCGTCCCAGGAGGAGCCGCAGATGTGCAGGTGCGCGTACGGCGTTCCGGCGAACATGACCATTGTTCCGCCGTCCCGCATGTTGGTGCCGATGCCGGCGGCCTTCGCGTCGAACGGCCAGATGAGCATCCAGTGGGGGCCGATGGGGATGGCGGGACTGGTCCGGTCGAACGGGTCGGCGAAGCTGTGCTGGATCGCGCCATTCAGCATGTAGATCAGGCCAGGCGAGGTGTTGGTCGGCTTCGGCGTCCCGGCCATGAGGTCCCTCATCCACACCATGCCCATCGGGTCCAGGCACACGTCTGTCGCCCCGACGATGTCCTGGTCGCCGGGCACGCAATCCACTCGTTGGTGCCGGCACGCAGGACACTCAGGCTGCCGTCCATAGCCATCTCCGCGACGGTTGCTTCCTTTGTGAGACAGGACGGGCCTGCGAGCATCGCGCGCCTGATCTTCTCTTGCCTGATGCTCTCGTCCATGGTCTTGCTTTGCGTCTTATCGTTCATGACTCTCCTCGGGCAGTCACCGGCCAGAGCAGCCGGTGGTTCCAGACGCGGCGCGGGCGACCCAGTCCGCCACAAGCGCAGCGAACTGGTCGGGGATCTCCTCCCAGGCGAAATGGCCGGCCGCCAGGATCGTCAGTACGCTGCCGGGTATCCGGTCGGCCAGGTAACTCCCGTTGGACACCGGCACTAGCGGATCGCCGGCAGCAGCGAAGACGTGCACCGGAACGTCGATCCCGGGCAGCAGGTCGCGCAGCAGGCGAAGCTGCTCGGGGTAACTGCGCACGTAGCGTGTTGACTCCGCGAACCGGCCGTCCTCATAGGCCGATACGTAGTCCGTCCAGATATCCGGCTCCAGGTCGCGGGGCGCCACTGGCTCGACGGTGGCGCCGATCGTGGCCCTGACGTCCTGCTGCTCGAACACCTCGGTTCCCGGCGCCGCGATGATCTCGGCAAGCGTTCCCCCGACCTCCAGCGGGTAAGCCGCGGCGCCACCGCCGGTGACCAGGCTCCGGATCAAGTCCGGTTGCCGTGCGGCCAGGAACAGGGCTGCGCTCTCGCCAGCATCGGGCGCGACCAGATGAATCGGGCCCAGACTGAGCTCGCCGATGAATCCACCGAGAAATTCCGCCATGGCGCTGGGCGTGAGCACTTCTGCCCGGCCTTCTGAGTGCCCGAAACCAGGAAGGTCGACCGCGATGAGCCGCGCTGTCTGGCTCAGGACCGGCCACACGTGCCGGAATGCGAACAGGCTTTCCGGCCAGGGACTGGTGCACAAGATGACCGGGCCGTCCGCCTCTCCGGAGTCGGCGTACCTGACTCTCAGGCCGTCGACGCGAGCGGTCTGCGTTCGCATCGTCGTTGCGTTCATCGACATCGTGCCTTTGATAGGTAGCGTGCCGGATTTACAAGGTCTCCGGCCTGGCAGGCGTCGGGGCACGCGCGCTGCCCCGTCGGC
>Ga0302324_100008952_pt1 | contig 21049 bp, 15 predicted proteins | sample Palsa_T0_1_FD_201949 | JGI IMG/M metagenome (GOLD analysis project Ga0302324, IMG submission 201949) | Peat permafrost microbial communities from Stordalen Mire near Abisko, Sweden - Palsa_T0_1 | ecosystem: Environmental > Terrestrial > Soil > Palsa > Peat permafrost | place: Sweden: Abisko...
CCGGCTGGACATCGGCATTAGCGGGCTTCCGGTGGCGCCGAGCGGCGAGGCACCCAATCGCGCGGGCGTGCTCGTGGTCGCCGTGAGCCCAGGGTCGATCGCCCAAAAGGCGGGAATCATCACCGGCGACATCATCTATGACTTCGCGGGTCACCCGATTCGCTCGCCCAGCGATCTGCAAGCGGCTGTGGCGGAGAGCGCGGGGCGTTCAACGGCGGGCATCAAACTGTATCGGGGCAGCGAGCCGATTACGCTGGAGGCGCACTTCTGAGATTGCCCCAGCCGCCCGAAGCAAATATAGAATTAGATTTATCTATATTAGGTATTTAATTGATTATTCTGTAGTTAATGTACCTGTACAAAAAACCAGGTACGCGCTAAACTACCTTCTCGACGGCCGTCCGGCATCATCCGCGGGGGCCGCCTGGGCCCGCCCGCGTGCGGTCCGACGCACCTTCTGGATCCCCTGGTGATACGGCTAGCCGAGGAAAGAGCGCGTGCAGGCATTTGGAATATTCGAAGGCGGCGGGGCCAAGGGTCTCGCACATGTGGGCGCCATCGCGGTAGCCCAAGAGCTTGGTGTGCAGTTCGTGGGGGTCGCGGGGGCTTCGGCCGGCGCAATCGTTGCCGCGCTCATCGCGGTTGGCTATGCGCCCAAGCAGGTCTACGACCCCGCCACGCAGAGCGGCCTGCTCGCGGGCGACCTCACCGATCTGTTCGGACCGGGACGTTGGCAGGAGTGGGAACGATTTGCCGATTCCCTCATGGCGAGACTGGAAGGCGGGTCGCTCCTGCGCGCATGGCTCAGCGCTCCTTTTTTCTATAGCAAATGGCGTGCTCCGCTCGGCCGCTTGTTGGTCGACCATGGTTTTTTCGACACCGCTCCGGTCGAGGATGCCATCGATCGATGGCTGCGCGCCGGTAAAGTCTCCATTCCTCCCGATCAGCCGCGCCTTTTGTTCAGCGATCTCGATCCGAGCATCGTCCCTCCGCTGCGCATTATCGCGAGCGACATCGATCGCCAGTCGCCGGTGGTCTTCAGCCGGGAGAGGACACCCGGCGTCGCCGTGGCGAAGGCTGTGGCCGCGTCCATCGGGTTGCCGTTCTTTTTCCGCCCAGTGCGGCTCACCCTGGACGGCGAGGAGCGAACGCTCGTGGACGGCGGCCTGGTCGCGAACTTTCCGGTTTGGATTTTCGATGATGCGCGCCGGCGACGCCGTGCGGACCCGACCCCGATCATCGGCTTTCGCCTGCTGGAGCGTGCGGACGCCCCACGCGATCAGCGGACCTCGCCGCTGCGCTTCGCGCGGTCTCTGCTCGAGACCGCGTTGAACGCCAACGTCGAGATCCACGCGCGCGGAATCGACGATCTCTATACCTTTCCGCTCGAGGTGAACGTCTCGACCTACGATTTCGATCTGTCGGCCGCGCACAAGCAAGCGCTCTATGAGAGCGCCAAACAGCAGGCCGGCTACAAGCTGCTCAAGGACTTGGCTCCCCGTGACCCACGCGTGCTCGCGATGATGTTGAAGGAGGCCACCGAGCTGTTCGTCAAGCACACCGGATTCCATCGCCATCTGCGCACCAATCTCGCGCTGCTCACCTCGCGAGAGACGCTCAAAATCGTCGCCGGGCACAATATGGACGAGGACGCCGATGATCGGCTCGAGTTCGAGCTCGACGTGAGCGCCTGCGGCGAGTGCTGGATGAGACACGATCTGGTGGTGCTCGACGTCGGCACGTTCCTGCGGACCAAGTCGGCGATTCCCGGTCTCTCGAAATATCAGCAGGCACTCGTGCGGCCCACGTTGTCGACCATCCTGTCGGTTCCGATATTCGACCCGGCGCGGTTCTCCGCCGCACGCGAGGATGTGTTCAATCCTTTGATCGGCATCCTCAATTTTGACTCCGACAGCGCGAGCGTGCCAGAATTCATGAGTGCGGCGAGTGCCGCGCGCGCAGCCGCGGTCATGTGCGGTGAGATCCTCACGGCGCGGTTGTCCACTTGATCGATGCTGGAGCGATGTATGACCAGTGCGACGTTGGATTGGATCGATGCAAAGACGCCTCACGCCAAGCGTCTGCGAAACGACAAGGCCACGGCGCCCCGGAGCCTGCGCAACGATTCCGAGGACATTCGCAGCGCCGTCGAGCGGGTGGAGAAGTTCCAAGCGCGCGTGCTGCGCGAAGCGGTAGAACGGCCGCTGGTTCTTGCCGAGAGCGCTTGATGCCCGGCGCCGGTGTCGCACCGGCCCACGCTTCCCCTGCCCTCTCTTACTGCCGCCGGCTGGCCGACTGACGGGCGCTGCGGCCAGTCTCCAAGGTTGATCGATGTCCGTATTGAAATCGAACTCGAGCATGCACGGCGTTGCGCTCGGTCTGGCCGGATTCTTCATATTTCCGGTACACGATGCCCTGGCGAAGCTCTTGGTCCGCGATCTCTCGGTGTGGGAGATCATGTTCGTGCGCAGCAGCAGCATCCTGCTCATCGTGTTCGCTTTCAACGGCACGGCCCCCGCGCCGCGCGCGTACCGATCACCGGTGCGTTCGCTCCTCACCCTGCGAGCGCTGGTTATCGTTGCCGCGTGGGCTCTGTATTATTCGGCGGCCCGCTCCCTCGCCCTCGGCGAGATGGTCACCATTTACTTCGGCTCGCCCATTCTGGTCGCCTTGATGGCTGGCCCGGTCCTGCAGGAGCAGGTGAGCATGGGCCGCTGGGTGGCGGTATCCGTGGGCTTCGTCGGTGTGGTGATCGCTTGCCGTCCCGGATTCAGCGCCTCGGGACCCATTCTTCTGGCGCTTTGCGCCGCAGCTCTCTGGTCGGTCTCCACGATATTGATCCGATTGACCAAGCTCGCCGAGCCGACCAGCGTCAATATGCTCATGACGAATCTCGGCTTCTTCGTGCTCGCCGGGCTGATGCTCCCGTGGGTTTGGAAAATGCCGTCCGCGCAGGATTGGGCGCTGCTGCTGGCGCTGTCGCTCGCGGGTGCGACCTCTCAATTCCTGGTGTTCGAGGCCCTGCGCCGCGCCTCGGCCTCCACCATCGCGCCGCTCGAGTTCACGAGCCTCGTGTGGGCTTTCGTCATTCAATTCACCGTGTGGGGCAATGTCCCCGATGGCTTCGTGATGTTCGGCGCATTGCTCATCGGTTGCAGCGGACTGGTCATCGTGTCGATCGAGTGGAAGGAATCGATGCGAACCAGGCGCGCGCGGCTCTCCTAGCCGATGCTGGACTGTCCACATCGCCCACCGTGCCCTGGATGCCCGCGGTTCGCCGAGCCGGGCATCGATCCCCTCGTGCGTGAGGCGCTCAACGATCTCGCCCGACAACACGGCTTGGCCGAGCCCGCGATCGTATCCGGCCCGCCCCTCGGCTTTCGGCATCGCGCCCGCCTCGCCATCCGCGGACGCGTCGGCTCGCCGAAGATCGGGTTGTTCGAGCTCGGCACACACCGCGTCGTGCATATCCCGAACTGCCGTGTGCAGCATCCGCTCATCAACCGCGTCGCGGGTGTCGTGCGCCGTGCGCTCGTCGAGGCACGCATCTCCAGTTATTCGGATCAGGCGCATCTGGGCCTCGCACGCTATCTGCAGGTCGTCGTCGAGCGCGGCTCGCAGACCGCGCAAGTCGTGCTGGTTGCGAACGCCGAGGCGTCCGCGCCGCTGGCGGGATGCCTCGAGCTGATCCGCCGGGAGCTGGACGGGGCGCTGCACAGCTTATGGTTCAATGCTCACTGCGATCGATCGAACAGCGTACTCGGGCCGCATTTCGAGCGCTGCTCTGGACCTGCGACGGTGGTGGAGCGCTTCGGTGGAGCTGAGGTGCACTACCCGCCAGGCGCTTTCGGGCAGAGCAATCTCGAGGTCGCGCAACACCTCATCGACCACCTGCGCGAGCAGATTCCTCAAGGATCGTGCGTGACAGAATTCTACGCCGGGGTGGGTGCCATCGGGCTGTCGGTGATCGATCGAGTATGTGAGCTGCGTTTGAACGAGTCGAGCCCGGACGCGCTGCACGGACTCGAGCAAGGACTCGCCGGACTCGAGCCGGTGCAACGCGCAAAGGTCATACTGCGGCCCGGGCCGGCGGGCGCGATGCAGGAGGCGGCGGCTGGGGCGGACGTGGTGATTGTCGATCCGCCGCGCAAGGGCTTGGACCCCGAGCTCGCACGAGGACTCGCGGCGCAGCCGCCGGAGCGGCTCCTCTATGTCAGCTGTGCGCTCGAGTCACTGCAGGAAGACTTGTTGCGGCTCACCGCCGAGCGCACGCTGCGCCTCGTCGGCCTCGCCGCCTTCGATATGTTTCCGTATACGGCACACGTCGAGACCGTCGCCCGTTTTGAACGCGGGTGATCCCCGCTCAGGCGCCGAGTGCGCCGGCGATGGCTCGCAACAGCTCATCGCGCGTCGCATCGTCCGCGAAATCGATCACCAGCTTGCCGGCCCCGCTCGACCGTTGATGGAGCTGCACGCGCGCATTTGCGGTGCGCACCACCTCACTCACCACCGACACGGCGACTTCCCGTGGGGCCGGTGGGCGCTGCGCCTTGCGAACGCGCATCTCGGTCTCGCGCACCGACAGCTGACGCTCGACCACGACCTTCGCCATCTCGATGCGCGCGCCTTCATCGCCGAGCCCGAGCAATGCGCGCGCATGCCCCATGCTGATCGACTGGCCATCGACCAGCTCGATCACGGGCGGGGGCAATTCGAGCAGCCGCATCAAGTTGGTGACCGCGACGCGCGACCGGCCCACCGCCTCGGCCACTTGTTGATGGGTCAAGGAGAACTCATCGATGAGACGTCCGAGCGCTCTCGCCTCCTCGGTCGGCGTCAACTCTTCGCGCTGAATGTTCTCGACCAGTGCGAGAGCAAGCGCCTCCTGATCGGATAGCTCCCGGACGATGGCCGGTATCTCGGTGAGGCCCGCAAGCTGGGCGGCTTGCCAGCGCCGGTCACCCGCGACGACCTCGAATTGGTGCGGGAAGCCAGGCACGGGCCGCACCAAGATAGGTTGGATGATCCCTTTCGCTTTGATGGAGGCCGCCAGCTCTTCGAGCGCCTCCGGGCGAAACTGCGTGCGCGGCTGCATGCTGCCGCGCCGAATGGCGGCGATGGGCATCGACCCGACGCCGGAGCGGTAGATGCCGCGCGGCTGCTGCGGATTGAGGAGCGAATCGAGACCGCGGCTGAGACCTTTACCTGGGACGCTCATGGCGCCAGAGACTACCCGCTGCAGTCCTTGCCGTCCATGCAGACGCACGTTCGCTGTTGATCTCGGGGACTGCGTATGCTTGTATCCGCACAGGGCCATTTCCGAAAGCGAGGTGCGGTGGGACGGTTGACCGCGAAGCGTGTGCTCCTGACCGGCGCCGGAGGACTCATGGGTTCGGATCTGGCGCGCAGCTTCGCCGCTGAAGGCGCCGATCTCGTACTCACGACGCGAACTGCAGCCAAACTCGAGCCCCTCGCCGCGCAGGCTCGCTCGCTGGGCGTTCGTGCCACGACCGTAGCGGCCGATTTTACGAAGGATGAGGACGTCGATCGACTGGCTGAGGCGGCCTGGGATGCCTTCGGCGGCATCGACGTGGTGCTGCTCTCCAGCCAACCGCCGAACCCGCATCTGGGCGACTTGCTGACCACTCCCGATGCCGTCTGGTGCGAACAGCAACAGACGATCGTCTGGGGTCCCTTGCGCATGATGCGGCGGCTGGCGCCCAAGATGATGGCGGCCGGCGGCGGCAGCATCATCACGGTGATCTCCTCCACCGGCTTGGATCCCGAGCCGGGCTATGACGCCTACGGCATGGCCAAGGGTGCACTGTGGCTGCTCACGCAGTACATGGCCAAGGAATGGGGTAAAGGCGGCATCCGCGCCAACGCGTTGATGCCGGGACTGATCTGCACCGGCGAGAATGTCCGCGAGTTCGAGCAGGCCGTGCGCGCCTACGGCATGCTCGGCCGCACCTCGCTCGGCCGGGTGGGTCGCACGCGGGAGTGCATCGGTGCGGCGCTCTATCTGGCATCGGAGGAGTCGAGCTTCACCTCGGGCCAGTGCATCGGCGTCGACGGCGGGCGCTTCTAAGTGGCAATCACGACGCACGCGGCTTATCCGCGCATCTTCAGCCCGATCCGCCTCGGGCCCGTCGAAATTCCGAATCGCTTCTACTTCTCCCCCAATGCGTCGGCACTGAGCGTCGGCACCAAGCCCTCGCGCGATTTGGCCCACTACCTCCGTGCACGTGTGCAGGGCGGCGGATGCGGTCTCGTCGTTCCGAGCATGACCGCGCATCCGCGCGGCAGATCTTTGCAGTCCTCGCCTTTTCCCCGGGAGAATATCCGCTCGTTTCGGGCGATGGCTGACACCGTGCATCAAGCCGGCGGCAAGATTTTCGGCCAACTCTTGTATTGGTGGGGCAGCTATGGACAGTGGCAGCCGATGAGCCCTCCGGCTCCTGCGCTTGCACCCTCGACGGTGCAGTACGGAATCGCCAATAAAACGGTATCGACCCACGCCATGGATCAGGCCGAAATCGGTGCGATGATCGATGCGTTTCGCCGGTCGGTCGAGAACCTGTGCGAAGCCGGATTCGACGGCGTGATGCTGCACGGATCACATGGCGGGTTGATCGAGCAATTCGTCTCGCCGTATTTCAATCGGCGCACGGATGAGTACGGCGGAAACCTGCGCAACCGGATGCGCTTTCTGCGCGAGTGCCTGGAGGCCTGTCGCGGTGCCGCGCAGGGTCGCCTCGCCGTCGGGATGCGCTTGAACTGCGACGAATTGCTGCCGGGCGGCTATGACACCCAGGTCGCTCATCAAGTCCTGCACGAAATCTCGATGGCGGGACTGATCGACTTCGTCGATCTCGACATCGCGATCGAGCCCAATCAGTTTTACCTCGGCATGCCGCCGGTGTACCTCAAGCCCCACGTCTACCGTCCCTATGTCGAAGCAGTCCGCGACGCGGCCGGCACTGTGCCGGTTCTGAGTGTGCTGGGTCGGTTGACATCCGTCGCGGACGGCGAGGCGGCCATCGCGGCCGGCGTCTGCGACATGGTCGGCGCCGCGCGTGCGCTCATCGCCGAGCCGGAGCTCGTCAAGAACGCCTACGAGGGTCGCGAAGAGCGCAGCCGCATTTGCATCGCTTGCAACTGGTGCGTGGCTGCGATCGCCGATGGCGCGCAAGGCTGTACCATCAATCCCGCGAGTTATCGCGAGCGGCTCTGGGGAGTGGACACGCTTCGCGCAGCCCCCGCGCAGCGGAGCGTCATCGTCGTCGGCGCCGGGCCGGCGGGACTCGAGGCGGCCCGCGTGAGCGCGCTGCGGGGACACGACGTGACACTCCTCGAGGCACGCACCCGTCTCGGCGGCGCGCTCGCCCTGTGGGCGGATCTGCCGGGTCGCGAGGATTTCCGCCAGGCGATCGAATGGTGGGAGCGAGAACTCGAGCAGCTGGGCGTGAAGATTCTTCGCGAGACGGAAGCCGAGGCAGATGCCATATTGCGTGCCCATCCGCAGGCAGTCATTGTCGCCACGGGAGCCCGCTATAGCGTGGGCGGGCGCAGTTACTTCGCCGATGCGGACATACCCGGCCACGGTCGCAGCTTTGTCTACCGACCGGAAGACATCCTTCTCGGCAATATCCGCCCATCGGGCAAAGTCGTGCTGCTGGATGCCGAGGGGCTGAATACCAGCTTGGGAACGGCCGAAGTGCTGGCCAACGCCGGAGCTGTTGTTCAGTATTTAACGCCAGGGTTCGCCCCGATGTCTGCGCGGCTGGTGGATGCTCACGAGTCGCGCTTCATCATGAAGCGTCTGCGGGCCGCCGGAGTGATCATATCCACGAACACGTATATCAAAAGCATCGGCGACCACTCGCTGATTGTTTACGATGTCATCACCGAAGAGGAGCGGACCCTCGAAGGCGTCGATGCAGTCGTCCTGTCGACGGCCCGGATCCCGCAGAATGGTCTGACCCAGGAGCTCACCGGCAAGGTCGCGCAGCTATACACCGTTGGGGACGCGCTCGCCGCAAGGCCCTGGGCGGCCGCCGCCTACGAGGGACAGAAATTCGCGCGGTACATCGGCGAGCCGGGCGCACCGACGACGGTCGGCGAGGCCTATTTCCTGCAGGACTCGCCGGAGGTCATGCCGTTGCCCGCCGAGGCGCTGCTGGCTCCCGGCACCTAGAATCGACTCACTGGATCGTTGCAGCGGAGACCAATGGCCACTCGCCGTTCGAAAGCGCCGAAGAAAAAAGCCCGCCCCGGCAGCTCGCGCCGGCGCCTCAGGCCCGCGGCTGAAACTCGCGGCCTGAATCGCGAGGACATCGCGCTGTTGCTTACGCACGAGCCGCTGCAACCTCTGTTGAAGCGAATCGCCGATGCCGGCGGAATCGCCCTCGGCGGCTATCGCGATCCTTTTGGCGGCCGTGAGCTGGTCCTCGCCGCGCTGCCTTTTCGCAGCGTGCAGCCGACGCCGTTTCAGCGCGACCTGTCGCCCACCCACACCAAGCGTCTCGCCCACAGCATCGAGCAGGCCGGATCCTTTCTCGATCCACTGATCGTGATCCCCGGAGCGGACGGCGGCTTCTGGACGCCGAACGGTCGCCACCGGCTCGCGGCCGCCAAGGTCTTGGGCCTCAAGTACATCACCGCGTTGATCTGTCCGGACGCCGAGCTTGCCTACCGCATCCTGGTGCTCAACACCGAGAAGGCGCATAACCTCAAGGATCGCAGCCTCGAAGTGGTACGCATGGCGCGCGACCTGGCGCGCCGCCAGCCCACCGCCAAGGAGTCGGGCTTCGCATCGCAATTCGAATCCGCGGAGCTTTTGACTCTGGGGATCGTGTATGAGAAAGCGTCGCGCTTCGCGGGCGGGGCGTATAGCTCATTTCTCAAAAAAGTGGATCGCTTCAGTACGCGCACGCTGCCGGTGAGCCTGCGCGAGCGCGAGGGCTACGCGGCCCGCCTCCTCGCCATCGATGGGATGGTGGTCAAGCTCGTGGCGGCGATGCAAAAACAGGGCTTCAAATCGCCGTATCTGCGCAACTACATCGTCGCCCGCATCAACCCGGTGCGGTTTGTTCGCAGCAAGCCGGGCGAGACCGCACCGGCGCTGCCGATCGGGCAAGCGCTCACGCGCATGACCGCAGCAGCGCGTGCCTTCAAGATCGATCCGAAAATGGGTTCGGACCTGTCATGGTTCGCCCTCGGCAGCGCGGCCGCCGAGTAGCGCGGACCGCTCCCATCGCGCCGGCGACGGTTGGCCGAGCCTGGCCGCTTCGGCGAGAATCGCCTGCCGCGCGCGGGCGATCGCCCGCCGGAGCATGAGCGATTCGGTGCGCAGGTCGCCGCAATCGGCACAGCGCTGTAACCGGTTCAGGCGCCATTCCATGGCCTGGAGCTCGAGATCGACATCGTCGCGAAGCCATTGCGACACGCCTTGGCGGTCGCTGCCTGCAATCGTCACCTCGTACCGCAGCTGCTCCTCTCGCTCGGAAAGGACATCGCTGTCGCTCATGCGCGATCGGGTGATGCGGTGAACGAACAGCGCCACCAGCCAGAGAGTGGCCGCGGCAACCAGGCGATTGGTGATAGCCATCCACGTCGGCGCCCCCATCGGCGAGAGCAAATAGCCGAATAGCAGCGCCGGCATCAAAGCGAGCGCCATGAGGGGCGCCGCCCGGGGACTTGCGACCGACCCGCACATCAATATGGCGAGGACGTAGGGAAAGCCGTCCAGCAATCCATTGGGCGTGCGTACGTCGAGCAAGAACAGGGCCAGGGCAACCAGGATCGCGCGAGCCGTTGGCGAGGGGAGCAGCGCGTCGAACTGCAGAGGAATCGAAAATCGAATTGAGCCTGAACTTGCTTCCATGGGGCACCCCGGAGGCTCTGGCCAGGGCCGTAGGATATGTAAATGCGCCGGCAGCCGTTGTGATCGGGGTCTCGCTTCGCCGACCGGCAAGCGCCTACATCACTTCGCGGCACTTAGGCATTTCAAAGCGCGCCAACTCGGCGGAGATTGGCTCGCCAGTGGGCGCGAGACTCAAGCCAACCATTTGTCCGGCGACCGGCTCGAAAAAATATCTCTAAATTACTCAAATAAACCATTGCAACTTATTGGCATTAAAGGATTTTACATGATCGATTCGCGTTCGTCTTCATGCGTTTGGCTCGGCGCCGTGGCGCTGTTGCTGGTTGCCTGCTCGCCGCAAAAAGAGCCGGCCGGAAAAATAATTGCGGATATCGAAGCCGCGGTGAGCGCCGCGCCCGATGCGGCCAAGTATGTCCCGGATCAGTTGGCGGATGTGCAAGAGAAACTCGGCGGCCTGAAGGGTGACTACGATAAAAAGAACTACCCGGGCGTGGTCAAGGATGGGCCGCCCGTGTTGAGCGAAGCCCAGGGCCTCGAGGGTGCCGCGACCGCGAAGAAGGAGCTCATCGCCCGCGGGTTCAAAGACCAGTGGTCGGCGCTCGCCAACAGCGTCCCCGGCAATGCCACCGCGATCCAAAGCCGCATCGACTTCTTGAGCAAGAAAGAGAACAAGAAGCTCGCCTCGGGTGTAGACCTGGCGGAAGCGCGCTCGAGTCTGAGCGATGCGGAAGCCCGCTGGACCAAGGCGCAGGATAGCTACGGTCAGGGCAACCTGGAAGAAGCTGTCACCATTGCCAAGACCGTACAGGGCAAGCTCACCGCACTGGCGGCCTCGATGAAGCTGAACCTCAACCAGCCCGCGGCGGTCACCGACACCTCGCAATGACTGCCGCAAGCCGGGGACTGACCGGAGACTAGTGGATCCTGACCTTGGCCTTCGCCGCTTCGAATGCTCGGTTCATCTGCTGGCGCTGGTCAGGCGAAAAGTTTTCCTTTACGTCGCGCCACACCGCACTCTCCTCCTCCTCGATGTGATGCTCGACCAAGTCCTTGAGTACCTTGCCGGTGGCATGGTGCTCAGGCGAGGTGGCATTCTCGATGGATTCCAGTCGGACCAGGGTCTTGCTCGCCCACTCGTGCTCGAGATAGCCCTCATGTCCATCGATGCGCGCATCTTTGTCCCGGAGGGCGATCACCGCGTCATACACGACTTTTTCCTCGGCCTTGGTATGCGGAACCAGGGCCGCCTTGATTTGCTGCACCAGATTCTTGCGCTCTGAGGCGGACTCGCTTTTTTGGAGTTTCGACAAGAGCTCCTTCACTTCGTCATGCTCCTTCTTGAGCGTAGCCAGGATGTCGGTCTGCAGGTCCGCGTCGTCACCCGGGCGCAAGGCCTTCTTCACCGCACTCGTCGCCTCTTTTACCGTGGATTTCACACTCATGACATGTTCCTCTTGGATCGGTTTGGCAAGGTTTGATTAACCGCTTCGCGGCACGGCGGCGCCAGTGCCCGTCGTCCTGACCCGGTGTCGGTACCGTCCTGCACCTGCCCGTCGTGACGCCCGCCCGGGGTACGCAGACAGGCGGCCGATCGCTCATCGTTGCGGTACACTGGCTGCTCAGCTCCGTGGATTCTCGTTGCGACGGAGACCAGGGCCGCATAGGAACGAAACACGCGTGATTGGAGCAATGGTCCCCGAAACGTTCTGCCCGGAACGTTCTGGATCCTTTCAAACCTCAATATCGCCTCCCGGGCACGCCTGCGCCGGGGCTCGAGGCCTTGAGTTTCTGGAGTCGACATGAGTACCACGCAGGATGCTTTATCTCCGTCCGGAGTCGCGCCCAGCCATCGCGGTCGCTGGATCATCGGCGCTCTGGTGGCCGTTCTGATCATTTTCATCATCTGGCATATCCTCGCGCAAAAAAAACCCGCGCGCGCCGCACCTCCCCAAGTCGTGAAGGTCGCGAAGGCGGTGCTCGGCGACATGCCCGAGACGCTGTCGGAGCTCGGCACGGTTGCGCCGGTCGCCACGGTGACCGTGCTACCCCAGCTGAGCGGCTATCTCACCGAGGTGGGCTACAAGGAAGGTCAAGACGTCAAGAAAGGTCAATTTCTGGCGCAGATCGATCCGCGGCAATACGAGATCGATTTGCAGCAGGCGCAGGCCGCGCTTCTGAAGGATCAGGCGTCGCTCGATCAGGCGCACTCGGATCTCGCCCGTTATCACCAGCTGCAGGCGCAGAAGGCGATCGCCGAGCAGACGGTGACCGATCAGGAATCCACCGTGAAGCAGGACGAGGCTCAGGTCGAATCCGACCGGGCCAACATCGCACAATTCAAGCTCGACCTCATCTACTGCCACATCACCGCGCCGGTGGCGGGCCGGGTGGGGTTGCGCCTGATCGACCCGGGCAATTACGTCACGGCCTCGAGCTCGCCCGGCATCGTGGTCATCACCACGATGAAACCGACAACCGTCGAGTTCACGGTCGCACAGAACGACGTCGCCAAAGTCATCGAGCGCGTCAATTCCGGCGCGCAGCTTCCGGTCACCGCCTATACCAGCGACAACAATCAGGAGATCACGACCGGCACTCTCTATGCGCTCAGCAATCAGATGGCCACCAGCACCGGCACCGTGACCCTGCGTGCGAAGTTCGAGAACGACGATGAGGCACTCTTTCCGAACGAGTTCGTCAACATCAAAATCCTGGTGGATACCTTGACGCAGGTGGTCCTCGTTCCGACTCCAGCGGTGCTGAGCGGTGCACCGGGCGACTACGTCTATCGCGTGAACGCGAATAAGACCGTCTCCGTTCAGAAAGTGACTTTGGGCGCGAGCGACGGCCGGAACACGGCTATCCTGTCCGGCCTTACAGCCGGCGACACCGTGGTGGTCGACGGCACCGACCGGTTGAGCGACGGCGCCCAGATCAGCATCTCCACCGCGGCCGCCCCTGCAGCGGGGACGCCGCAAGTGCCGGCGACACCGGGATCTCCGCCCGGATCGAAAGCGAGGAGAAAGCCGAACGCCGCCACGCCAGGCGCAAGCGCCACGAGCTGAGTCTCGGCGCCCGCGAACATGAACATCTCACGCCTGTTCGTACTCCGGCCGGTGGCGACGTCGCTCCTGATGATCGCCTTCGTGCTCGTCGGGTTGGTGGCCGTGAGATTCCTGCCGGTCTCGTCCCTTCCGGACGTCGACTATCCGACCATCCAGGTCCAGACCTTCTACCCGGGCGCGAGCCCCCAGGTGATGGCGACGACCGTGACCGCTCCGCTCGAGGTGCAGCTCGGGGAAATTCCGGGACTCACGCAGATGACCTCGGCGAGCTCCGCGGGCGCTTCGATCATCACGCTGCAGTTCAGCCTCGCCTTGAGTCTCGATATCGCCGAGCAGGATGTGCAGCAGGCCATCAATGCGGCCAACAGCCTGCTGCCGACCGGCCTTCCCGCGCCGCCGGTCTACGCGAAGGTCAACCCCGCCGATCAGCCCATCTTGACGCTCGCCGTGACGTCCGATTCGCTGTCGCTCACGCAGCTGCAGGACCTCGCCAACAACCGGCTGGCCTCGAAGATATCCGAAGTCTCCGGCGTGGGCTTGGTGACCCCGGCCGGAGGTAACGTGCCCGCCGTGCGCGTGGAGGTCGACCCGCAGAAGCTCGCCGGCTACGGACTCAATATCGACGACATGCGAACGCTGCTGTCGAACATCAACGTGAGCCAGCCGAAAGGCAACTTCGATGGCCCGGAGCTCGATTACACCATCAATGCCAACGATCAGATCCAGAATCCCGACGATTACTTGAACACCGTCATCGCCTATCAGAACGGCGCGCCGGTGTTCATGCGAGACGTGGCGCGGGTCACTCAGGCCGCCCAGGACATCGAACAGGGCGCCTGGTTCAACCACACCCCCGCCATCGTCCTCAACGTGATGCGCCAGCCCGGCGCAAACGTGATCGCAACGGTCAATCAGATCAAAAAGCAGCTGCCGCTGCTGCTCGCGAGCCTGCCGCAGGCCATGCACGTGACCGTCGTGGCCGACTCCACGGGCGTGATACGCGCCTCGGTGTCCGATGCGACGATTGAGCTCTTGCTCGCCATCGCATTGGTCGTGCTGGTGATTTTCGTGTTTCTGCGCAACGTGCCGGCGACGATCATCCCGAGCATCTCCGTCCCGGTGTCTCTCATCGCGACGCTCGCGGTCATGTACGAGCTCAACTACTCGATCGACAATCTCTCGCTGATGGCGCTCATCATCGCGACGGGTTTCGTGGTGGACGACTCGATCGTGATGATCGAGAACATCGTACGGTATCTCGAGGAGGGCATGAACCCCCTCGACGCCGCGCTCGCGGGCGCGGGGCAGATCGGCTTCACCATCATGTCCCTGACCATCTCGCTGATCGCCGTGCTCATACCGCTGCTCTTCATGGGAGGCGTGATCGGGCGCTTGTTCAGCGAGTTCGCCGTGACGCTCGCGGTTACGATCGTGATCTCCGCCATCGTGTCCCTGACGCTCGTGCCCATGATGTGTGCGCGTATTTTACGCCGCAAGGCGGAACGCCAACCGAGCCGTTTCGAGCGGATCAGCGAGGGAATCTTCGATCGCACGCTGGAGTCGTATCGCCGCGGGTTACGCTGGGTGCTGGGACATCAGCCCCTGACGCTGGTGCTGGCGACGGTGACGGTGATCATTACCGTCATCCTGTACGTCGTCATCCCGAAGGGTCTGTTTCCCGTGCAGGACGTCGGCGTGATCGAGGGCATCAGCGTCGCCGGCAACTCGGTGTCGTACGCGGCCATGTCCGCCCGGCAAACCGAGCTCGCGGACGCCCTTCTGAAAGATGCCGACGTCACATCGATCACCTCCTACATCGGCATCGACGGCACGAACACGACGCTCAACAGCGGTCGCTTCCTCATCAACTTGAAAGCGCACAGCGACCGCTCGCTTTCGGCGCGGCAGATCGCGCTGCGCCTGCAGGACGAGGTGGCGAACATTGCGGGCGTCAAGCTGTTTCTGCAGCCCGAGCAGGATCTGACGCTCGACACGGTCATCTCGCCGAGCCAGTATCAGTTCGTGCTGCGCGGTCCGAGCCAGGACGCCTTTCAGCAGTACGTGCCCGAGCTGGTCGCGCGCATGAAGCAAATCAAGTCGATTGCCGACGTCACCAGCGATTTGAACAATAACGGCCTGAGCGTGAACGTCGAGGTGAACCGGCAGCTGGCCGCACGCTACGGCATCACGCCGGCCACCATCGACAACGCGCTCTACGATGCACTCGGTCAGCGCATCGTCTCCACCATCTTCAATCAGTCCAGCCAGTACCGCGTGGTGCTCGTCGCAAAGCCCGAGACACTTCCCAACCTTCAGGCTCTCGGCGATCTCTATCTGCCGACGCAGACGGGCAGCACCGGGCAGGTGCCGTTGCGCGGCATCGCCGACATCAAGGTGACCCAATCGCCGCTGGTGATCAGTCACCTGGCGCAGTTCCCCGCCGTCACCGTCTCATTCAACCTCGCGCCCGACGCCTCGTTGAGCACTGCCGTGGATGAAATCGGGCGCGCCGAGCAGGCCATACACTTGCCGCCCTCCATCACCACCGCTTTCCAGGGTGCGGCACAGGCATTCCAGGACTCGCTGTCGAGCGAGGTGTTCTTGCTGGCGGCGGCGCTGGTCACCGTGTACCTCGTGCTGGGAGTTCTCTACGAGAGCTACATTCACCCGGTGACCATCCTCTCGACGCTGCCCGCGGCCGGGCTCGGCGCCTTGCTCGCGCTGATGATCGCCGGCAGCGACCTCGACGTGATCGGGATCATCGGCATCGTGCTCTTGATCGGCATCGTCAAGAAGAACGGTATCATGATCGTCGATTTCGCCCTCGAGGCGGAGCGCAAGCACGGCAAATCGCCTGAGGATGCGATTTTCGAGGCGTCGATGTTGCGCTTCCGGCCCATCCTCATGACGACGCTCGCCGCCATGCTCGGCGCCCTGCCCTTGCTCGTCGGCAACGGCACGGGCTCGGAGCTGCGCCGGCCGCTGGGACTCGCCATCATCGGCGGCTTGCTGGTGAGCCAGGTACTCACCTTGTTCACGACGCCGGTCATCTATCTGATGTTTGACCGCATCTCGCAGCGCTTTGGCCGCAAGGCGAGCGAGCCCTCGGGCGGACCGGCCGCATGAACATTCCGGCCATTTTCATCAATCGGCCCGTCGCGACATCGCTCCTCGCGATCGGCATCGCGCTGTCCGGTCTGCTCGCCTACTTTCAAATGCCGGTTGCGCCTCTGCCGAACGTCACGCTGCCGGTGATCGCGGTGCAGGCGAGCATGGCAGGAGCGAGTCCGGAAATCATGGCCTCGACGGTTGCGGAGCCGCTCGAGCGGCGCCTGGCGACGATCGCCGGCGTGAACGAGCTCACGTCGCAAAGCAGCGTCGGCAGCGCCCAGGTGGTCATCCAGTTCGCCATCAACCGCGACATCAATGGGGCCGCGCGCGATGTGGAGGCGGCCATTCAGGCCGCGCGCGCCGACCTGCCGACGACCCTGCGTGGGAATCCTAGTTACCGCAAATTCAACCCGGCCGACTCGCCGATCATCATTCTGGGGCTCACCTCGAAAACTCTCACCACGGCCCAGCTGTACGATTCGGCCGACACGGTCATTCAGCAGCAGCTCTCGCAGATCTCCGGCGTCGGTCAGATCCAGCTGGGCGGCGGCGCCCTGCCCTCGGTGCGGGTCGAGATCCAGCCCGACAAGCTCACGAGTTACGGCATCGGGCTCGAGGACGTGCGCGCCGCCATCTCCTCGGCGAATGCCGACAGCGCCAAGGGCCACATCGACCAGGGCGAGCAGCGCTATGAGGTGATGTCCAACGATCAGGCGACCAAGGCTGCGGACTATCAAAATCTGGTCATTGCCTACCGCAACGGTGCGCCCGTGCTGCTGCACGATGTGGCGGCCGTCGTGGACTCGAACGAGAACATCCGCAACGCCGGCCTCTTCAACAATTTTCCGACGGTCGGCGTGATCGTCTATCCGCTGCCCGGCGCGAACATCATCAAGACAGTCGCGCAGATCAAGAAAGTGCTGCCCTCGGTCGTGGCGACTCTGCCGCCCAACATCGAAGTACACATCGCCATGGACCGATCTCAATCGGTGACTGCGGCCGTGGGCGATACCGAGCGCAGCCTCATGATCGCCGTGATATTGGTCATCGGCGTCGTGTTCGTATTCCTGCAATCCCCGCGGGCGACGCTCATTCCGGCGGTCGTTTTGCCCATTTCGATTCTCGGGACGTTCGGCCCGATGTACCTCTTGGGCTACAGTATCGACAATCTGTCCTTGATGTCGCTCACCATCGCCACGGGCTTCGTGGTCGACGATGCGGTGGTGGTGCTCGAAAATGTCGTGCGCCACGTCGAATCGGGGGTGGGCGTACACGAAGCGGCGCTCGTCGGCAGCGGCGAAGTGAGCTTCACCGTCGTATCCATGAGCCTTTCTCTGATAGCCGTATTCATCCCGATTCTGCTGTTCCCCGGCGTCGTCGGGCTCCTGTTCCACGAATTCGCCGTAACGCTCTCAATCGCGATCTTGATCTCGCTCCTGGTCTCGCTCACGGTCACTCCAACGATGTGCGCCTACCTACTGAAGAGCGGCGAGTCGCTGCATTCGAAAGCGCGCTGGGCGGTGTGGGCCGAGAGGCAATTCGAGCGGTTCAAGAGCGTGTACTCGCGCTCGCTCACTCAAGTGCTCGATCATGCGCTGCTGGTCGGCATTGGTCTCGGGGTGATGATCTTACTCATCCCGGTACTGATGCTCGGGTTGTCCACCACCTTGTTCCCCGAGCAGGACAATGGACTGCTCATGGGTCAGATCATCGCCGACCAGAGCATCTCTTTTCAGGCGATGCGCAAAAAGCTGCAACAGCTTCAGCAGATCGTGCAGACCGATCCCGCCGTGGCCTCGGTCATCGGTTTCACCGGCATCCGCGCGCTGAACAACGCCACCGTCTACGTGGCCCTCAAGCCCTTGGCGCAGCGCAAGCTCTCGGCCGATCAAGTGGTCGCGCGGCTGCGGCCGAAGCTGAACCGTGTATCGGGCGCCCGGCTGTTCTTGCAGGCCGTGCAAGATCTGCGCATCGGCGGCCGGCAATCCGCCGCCGAATACCAGTACACCTTGACGAGCGACGACACGGCGAGCCTGTACACATGGACCCCCAAGCTGCTCGAGGAGCTCGGCAAGGATCACGCCCAGCTCGTCGACGTGAATTCCGACATGCAGCAAAATGGCCTGCAAACCTACGTCAACATTCAGCGCGCAACCGCGCAGCGCTACGGCTTCGCCCCGAATCAGATCGATTCCGTGCTGTACGATGCCTACGGACAGCGCACCGTCACCACGATCTTCAATCCCTTCAACCAATACTACGTGGTGATGGAGGTCGCGCCCCCGTATTGGCAATTTCCGCAAATGCTCGACCGCACTTATTTGAGCACGGCAGCCGGTAATGCGAGCGGCTCCGCGCAGACTCAGATGCAAGGGGGCACGGTGAGCGGCGTTTCGGGTTACTCGGCTGTCTCGGCAGCGTCCTCGTCCTCTGCATCCAGCAACTCGCTCAATGCCAACGCGCAGGCCAACGCGGTGACCAACAGCATCGCCAACAGCCGCGGCGGCAGCTCCACCGGGAGCGCCGACAGCACGGCAGCCGAGACCATGGTGCCGCTCCCCACCATGACCACGTACACGAATAATCACACCGCGACTCAGGTCAACCATCAAAACGGGCTCGTCGCCTCGACGATATCCTTCAATCTGCCGCCGGGAGGCTCCTTGAGCCGGGCGCAGGCGGCCATCACTCAGGCGATGAGCGACCTCGGCATGCCCGTCTCCATCCGCGGCAGTCCCGCGGGCGCAGGACAGGTTTTTGCGCAGAACGCGGCGGACTTACCCCTGCTGCTGCTCGCAGCCTTTGGCACCATCTACATCGTGCTGGGTATTCTGTACGAGAACACCATTCACCCGATCACCATTCTGTCCACGATCCCCTCCGCGATCATCGGCGCCATCTTGGCGCTGCTCATCTTCGGCACGCCGCTCTCGGTGATCGCGTTCATCGGCATCATCCTGCTCATCGGCATCGTCAAGAAAAACGCCATCATGATGATCGATGTCGCCCTGCATTTGCAGCGCAACGAGCACTTCGAAGCGCAAAAAGCCATTCATGACGCCGCCGTACTCCGTCTGCGGCCCATCATGATGACCACCGCCGCCGCGGTGCTCGGTGCGCTACCGCTCGCGATCGGCATCGGCCAGGGCGCCTCACTCCGCCAACCCCTCGGCATCACGGTGATCGGCGGGTTGATCTTGAGCCAGGTGTTCACGCTGTACACGACGCCCGTCATCTATCTGGGCTTTGAGCGATTGCGCGTATGGCTGCGCAGCCACATGAGGCGCGCCGGTGCGCGCCCCGAATTGAGCACGGGTACTTCATCATGATGAGCGCAAGACTCGCCTCTCTCGTTACCCTCTCGGCCGCGCTGAGCGCTTGCATGGTGGGCCCCGATTACCACCGGGCGAGCGCTCCCGTTGCCCAGCAATTCAAGGAGCAGCCGCCGGAAGGATGGACCCAGGCATCCCCTTCGGATGCGGCCCCGAAGGGGGACTGGTGGACCGATTTTCACGACCCGTTGCTCGACGAGCTCGAGCCGCAGGTCGCGGTATCGAATCAGACGGTGCGCCAGAACTACGCTACCTATATGCAAGCGGTCGCCGAAGTCAAAGTCGCCCGGGCACAATTGTTTCCCGTCCTCGGAGTCACGGGCTCCGTCACTCGCCAGGGCGGTGCAGGCTTCGCCGGGACGGGTGTCTCGACGACGACCGGCGGCACCACGACGGGTACCGGCACGGGAACAGGTACCGGCGGCACGACCACGGGCACGACGACCACCACCGGCGCGGTCAGCACCGGGCGCGGCGGCCCGGTGACATCGGCGACCCTCGAAGGGACCGCGACCTGGACGTTGGACGTGTGGGGACAGGTCCGCCGGCTGGTCGAGGAGAACTCCGCAACCGCGCAGGCCGATGAGGCGACTCTCGCGAACGCGACGCTGTCGGAGCAGGCGTTGCTCGCCACCACCGTCATCGAGCTGCGCGCGGCGGATGCCCTCATCGATCTCGACCGAAAGACGGTGGACGCCTATCGCGAGGCGCTGCGGATTACCAAGGCGCAGGGTCAGGCGGGGATCACCGCCACCCCCCCTTCCGCCGTGATCACGGCGCAAGTGGCCCTCGAGACGGCGCAAGCGAGTTTGATCGGTAGCGGGGTGGCACGCGCGCAATACGCGCACGCCATCGCCGTGCTGGTCGGCAAGAAGCCGGAGGACCTCGACATTCCTCACGACGGCACGCTGCCGACCTTGCCCACCGTTCCGATCGGTGTTCCATCCACGCTCCTCGAGCGGCGGCCGGACATCGCGGCGGCCGAACGGACCATGAAGGCGCAAAATGCGGCAGTCGGGGTCGCAGTTGCCGCCTATTACCCGACAATCTCGCTGTCGGCGGCCGGAGGCTTCACGCAGACTCCCTTGCACGGATTGCTGCACGCGGCGAATCACATCTGGTCGCTGGGAGCGAACGGTACGGAGACCTTGTTCGATTTCGGCGAGCGGCACGGCGAAGTGCAGGCGGCACGCGCCGCCTACGAGGCCGCCGTCGCGAGTTATCGCAATACCGTGCTGACCGCGTTCGAGGACGTGGAGAACGATCTGTCGGGACTGCGTATCCTGGCCGAGCAAACACAGGCCCTGGAGACGGCCGTGACGGACGCCACGCGGGGCACGGATATCGCTTTGGCGGAATTCAAGGCAGGAACCGTCGACTACACCACCGTGGCCCAAGCGCAGGAGGTGCAGCTGAGCGATCAGCAGACCTTGCTCTCCGCGCAGCAAACCCGCCTCACGGATGCCGTATCGCTGATCGCAGATCTCGGCGGGGGTTGGAGCGCCGCGGACTTGCATAGTCCGTCGGACCCGAAGAGCTTGCCGCCGGATCCCTCCGAATCGCCTCCCCCGCCTCCTCCAAAAGCACCGTGAGCACACCGGGTTGGGCGTGCTCACCGCAGTAGCCCCACCGGGAGTTGTCATCATGAGCTTCAA
>Ga0302324_100008954_pt1 | contig 21048 bp, 13 predicted proteins | sample Palsa_T0_1_FD_201949 | JGI IMG/M metagenome (GOLD analysis project Ga0302324, IMG submission 201949) | Peat permafrost microbial communities from Stordalen Mire near Abisko, Sweden - Palsa_T0_1 | ecosystem: Environmental > Terrestrial > Soil > Palsa > Peat permafrost | place: Sweden: Abisko...
TCATCAGTGCCTTGGGATTATCGGGGTGCAAAGAAGGCACCCAATTTACCGTCCATGCATCGTTCGATTTGGTCCTCCATCGCTTGCAGGACCAGCTCGCCTCGGTCCCGGTCTGGAAGGACCTCCAGGTCCTCCATACCTACAGCAATCGCGCCGGATTCACCTACCTCGACTACAGCGACCCGGCGTCGGTGCATCGCGTGACGATTGTCGTGGACGGACGAAACTCGTATGAAACCCAGGTCACCGTTCGCGGCGAGCGTGTCGTCCACGCGGGCGGCACCACTTCATCCAGTCGCGATCCCAATTTCGAACGGCAGATGCAGCAGAAGCTCTTTCCGGCTCTTCAGCCCGGGTCGTAGCCGCGCGGCGCGGGCGGCGAGAATTGGAGGCCAGGAACGAGGATGGCGCGCCAGTGGCCAGCCCCCTCACCGGATCTTCATATCCGGCAGGTCCTTCTTGAATTCCTCGATCGGCATTTTGTCGTTCTCCGGCGTCAATCCGGAATCCTTCATGGATTGAGTGAGTTGGGCTTTCAGGTCCTCAATCAGCGCCGCTTTGTTGGGGTCATTGATGAGATTGTAGCGTTCGTCGGAGTCCTGCTTGATGTTGTAGAGTTCGGAGATGTAGCGGTCCGGCGAGCCGTCGCCGTGCGGGTAGTGAATGTATTTCCATTCGTCGGTGCGGACGGCGCGCACGTTCGGCGTGTAGGGGAATTGCTTCTCGTAATTGTATTCATAGAACCAGGACCTGCGCCACGTAGGATCGCCTTCGCGCACCATCCTGACCCAGGATTTGCCCTGGATGTTCTCCAGCGGTTTGGCGCCGCAGAGTTCCAGCAGGCTCGGCGCGACATCGATCGTCAGCGCCTGCTCCGTGACGACTTTGCCCTTCGCCAGTCCGGGATAGCGCACCAGCAAGGGGATGCGCAGGCTCGGTTCATGGGCGGTGCGCTTGTCGACCATGCCGTGCTCGCCTTCGAGCAGCCCGTTGTCGCCCATGAAGACAATGATGGTGTTGTCGAGTTGCTTCGTCTCCTCGAGGTACTTGAGGAGCCGCGCCACGCTGTCGTCGACGCTCAGGATCGTGCCCCAATACCCATGCACCATGTTCTCGAAAGCCTTGACGCCCTCGGGACTGTCGTCGGGGAAATTTTTGCGCCAGTCGAAAAGCGGCCCGTAGATGCCGTGCCACGTATAGAGCCGGTCGCGAATCCAGCTCGGCTTGTCGTAGAGATGGAAGGCGGTGTCGGGGTAGGACACGCGGACATTATCGAAGACGTGCGCGTATTTTTCCTCGGGCGTGTAGAAGCTGTGCGGCGCTTTGTGGCCGATGCAGAGCGCCCAGGGTTTTCCGCCATGGTCGCGTTTCAGCCAATCGAGCGCCATGTCGGTCACGATGGTCGTGTAGTAGCCCTTGATGAGCTTCGTTCCGGCGCCGTTGATGTTCCACTCGGTGTCGAAATATTTGCCCTGGCCCTTGTGCGTGGCAAAAAAATCAAAGCCCGGCCGCGGCGAATCGTTGTCCTCGCCCATGTGCCATTTGCCCATGTAGGCGGTATCGTATCCCGACTCGCGCAGCCGCATCGGCCAGTGGACGAGATTCGTGGGCAATTCCGTAAAATTGTCGCGTACCCCGTGCGAGTGCGCGTAGAGGCCGGTCAGGATCGACGCCCGGCTCGGCGAACAGAGCGAGGTGGTGCAGAACATATTCGCGAAGCGCACGCCTTCCCTGGCGATGCGGTCGATGTTCGGCGTCTTCAGCGTGGGATGTCCCGCGCAGCTCATCGCATTCCAGCGGATGTCATCGCAGAGGATAAAGAGGACGTTGGGGCGGGTCGGTTCGGCGGCGCGAATGAGGATGGATGACGCCACGAGGGCGAGGAGAACGAGGGCGAGGCGCTTCATGGGGAAGCCAGATTCCTATGACGGCTCGTCTTCAGCCGCAATGCGTTTGATCGCCGTGTCAAGGTGCCTGGCGGAAAAGGATTCCGCTTGCGTCTTTCCCGAACAGGTTCTCATCTCTGGCCTGAACGCCACTCCCCACTCGTCTATGAATTCCTCCCAAACCCGTCGTGATTTCGCCAAACTCGCCCTCGCGGCGCTGCCCGGAACCGCCTTGTTGTCCGCCGTGAGCCGGTTGCGCGCCGCCGACACCGCCGCCAAGCCCGATTCCAAAGTGGCCGGCGTCCAGATCGGCCTCAACGTGCCCTATAGCTTCAAAAACGCACTCATGAGCGGGGACGATATCCTCAAGAACTGCGTCCAGCTTGGGCTGAGCGGGCTGGAATTGCGCACCCAGCCCGTCGAAGCGTTCCTGGGGCTGCCGCCGATCGAAAGCGCCAGGAGTAAGGCGGAAAATGCCCAGGAAGTCCGCGAATGGCGCAAGAATGTCTCCATGGATCGCGTGAAGGAATTTCGGAGCAAATACGAAAACGCCGGGGTGCTGATCGAGATCGTCAAGGTCGACGGTATTTTCAAGATGTCGGACGAGGAAGTCGATTACGCCTTTAACCTCGCCAAGGCGCTGGGCGCCCGCGCCATCTCCACGGAAATCACGCACGAGAAAGAGGAATTACAACGGCTCGGCGACCTGAAACGGCTCGGAGGCTTCGCCGACAAACATCAGTTCATGGTCGGCTACCATGGTCACCAGGACACCAAACCTGAGGATTGGGAAGCGGGCTTTGCGCTCGCGAAATTCAACGGCGCCAATGTGGACCTCGGCCATTTCGTCGCTGGGAACAACACGTCCCCTGTGCCTTTCATCACGCAGTATCACGACCGGGTCACGCATGTCCACGTGAAGGACCGGAAATTCAACAGAGGTCCGGACACGCCGTTCGGCGAAGGCGATACGCCGATCAAAGACGTGCTGCACCTGATCCGTGACAAAAAGTGGAACATCCAGGCGACCATTGAGTTCGAATACAAGATCCCGGCAGGCTCGGATCTGATGACGGAGATTGCCAGGACGATCCAGTACTGCCGCGACGCGCTGGCCTGACCGGCGCCGCACGCGGACAGGAAGCGCAGAATTAGAGCGGTTCAAATAAAACTGCGGCCACCGCTGACCACGATGGATCGTTGCCTCTCCCGGGCCGATGCCGGAGGCATCCCAGTTCCATAGCCGGTGGTTGATCCCGCAATCGCGGGAGACACCACCGGTCAAAATGCCCTCCAGCGCATCACCCCGACAGGGGTGGCAGCGATGCCCCTCGCAGCCACAGCTTCATTTAAAGCGCTTTAGCGGGCTATCACGCGGCGCCTCGCGCTTCCTGATTGGAACGTTTGCGCTGAGTCCGTCGCATCATGCTGACGACCGCCGCAGAGAGCAGGCAACCAAGGCCGATCACGAATGGAAGGCTTTTATAGAACCTCTCCACGGATGTTCGCTGCCCCATCGCCGCACCGCGCAGGTGAGTGTGCGCATTTAATCGCAACGAATCCACATTGGGCAGGTCGCCGAAATACTCGGCGGCTAATTTGAAGACGTCGTACGCGCCGCCCAAGCCCGACGGCTCATGGCCCAACAGTGTTCCCAGATCCAGCAGGAGTTCACCCACGATGGCATCCGGAGGATTCACAAATTGCAATCGCTCGTGCAGTTGATAGACGAGCGCCCCCTTTATTTGTTCCAGCGAGAGCTTTTCGCCACGGTTGCCGACGGCATAAACCTCGACCCCGCCGTATTTTTTCCGTTGGCCTACGATGGAATTCGACTCCAGCCACATCGGGTCGTCTCGCAAGGCTAGCTTCGCTTCCAGAATCCGCACATGGAGCCATTCGGTTCCTTGATGGGCGCGCGCGTTCCGCTCGATGCCCTTGCGAATCCACTCCAGTGCCTTTTCATTGTTCCCAGCGAGTTCGTAGGCCGTGCCGAGATTTGCGGCCGTGACATAGAGGCCCGGTTTTTCCGCCTCAATCTGTTCCAGGAGGGTCACAGCTTCGGCGGCATCACCGGTATGGGCCAGTGCGGTCGCGAGGTCATTCTTGACCCGGTAATCACCGCCCGCCGCGAGCTCTTTCCGCAGGCGATCCCGCCGTGTTTCCCAAGGTTCCTTCAGGACGTGTTTCTGGAGTTGTTCGAGGACGGTGCGCGACCGCTCGATCGCCACCACATTTGGGACATAATCATTCATGCACGCCAGTGCAGGCGTGGTAAGGCCAACCAACGAAAAGAGCAGCAGGAAACGGCAGCGATTCATGGGGGGACCGTAAAATAGCACAAATCCAGCTCCTCTTCCGCATCATTGACCACTAGGTCGTGCCATAGTCCGCCCCCAAGCGTTTGATCGCACGCCGGTGCGGCGCGGCGAGGGCGATTTCGTCGATTTTGGAAAGCGAAACCCAGCGCTGGTTTGCGGAGGACTTGCTGGCGGCTGCGCCGGAGTAGACGCTGAGGGTGACGCGATGATTGGTGAATGGGTATTCGAACGAGAGCAGCAAACGACCTCCGTGCATCGCTTTCGGGACCGGCGGAAGCTTCCATAAACCCCGCCAGCGTGGGCCCGTCTGCTGTTCGAGGAGCAATTTGCCGTCCCGGACGAGCCAGACGCAGTCTTCGACGAGCGCCACGGTTTTCGGCCGCGGCTTTTTGCGTGGGAGGGACTCCGGGTTTTCCGCGCGGCAATGCGTGCGGATTGGACAGATCAGGCATTGCGGGGCGCGTGGCGTGCAGACCAGCGCGCCGAGTTCCATCAGCGCCGAGTTGTGCAGGCGTCCGCCACGCTTGGGCAGGAGCGCTTCCGCGGTCTGCCACAGAATTTCCGCCCCTCTTGTGGTGTCGATCGGCTCGCGGAAATCGAGGAGCCGCGCGACGACGCGGGCGATATTGGCATCGATGATCGGCGTGGCCCGGTCGAAGGCAAAGCTGGCCACGGCGCCGGCGGTGTAGCGTCCCACGCCGGGGAGCGCGGCGATCGCCGCGAGATCGTTCGGCAGTTGCCCGCCGTGTCCCTCGGCGACGTGCCGGGCGGCGCGGTGCAGATTCCGGGCGCGCGCGTAATAACCGAGACCCTGCCAGGCGTGCAGCACCTCGGCTTCGCCGGCCGAAGCGAGCGCTGTGAAATCGGGGAAGCGCACCAGCCAGCGCGCATAGTAGTCGATGACGGTGGCGACCTGCGTCTGCTGGAGCATGAATTCCGACACCAGGATGGCGTAAGGATCCGTCGTTCGCCGCCAGGGAAGGTCACGGCCATGCTCGCGAAACCAGCGCGCGAGCTGCTGGCGCAATAGTTTCAAGCGCGCCTGCGCGCCCTCGTTCCCAAGCTCCAGCTTGGGAACGCCCTTGGGAGCGAACCCGAGTGGAACGAGAGGCCAGCCGCCGGCTGCCCGCAGGGCGGCGGCGGAAAGCCGCCGGCAATTGCACTTCGCATGGCGGGTGTGTTCCGTGGGAGTGCCGCGGAGGCGTGCCTGTCGGCGCAGCGCCTTCAGATCTTTAACGCCCTCGTTCCCAAGCTCCAGCTTGGGAACGCACTTGGGAGCGAAGTTGCACTTCGCATGGCGGGTGTGTTCCGTGGGGACGCCGTCGAGGTGTGCCCGTCGGCGCAGCGCCTTCAGATCTTTATTCTTTTGGATTTTCGCAGCCAAGACGCACAGTCTGACCAGCCGTCCAATGTCCGAAAACCAAAAACCGCTCACCCTCTACACCGCGCCCCTCACTCCCGACCAGGCGAAGAAACTGCGAGTGTTGCTGGAGGCGGATGGCTACAAATTCGAGCCCAAGCCCTACACGCTCTACTACGCGGCCAAGGACAAACTGAACGTCGCCGTCTATGAAAAGGGCCCCAAGGTCGTGCTCCAGGGGAAGGGGACGCAGGATTTTGTGACCTTTCGCCTCGAACCCGAAATCCTTGGCGAGGCAAAGCTTGGCTACGAAGATGTGCACAATCCCGAGATGTTTGCGCCGCATTTCGGCATCGACGAGAGCGGGAAAGGCGATTTCTTCGGCCCGCTCGTCATCGCGGGATGCTACACCGATCGCGGCATCACGCGAACTCTCATGGAAGCGGGAATCCAGGACAGCAAGAGGATCGGCAGCGACAAGCGCATCCGCGACCTGGCCGACATCATCAAAAAAACGCAGGGGGCGCTGCACAGCGTCGTGGCCATCGGTCCGGAAGCGTACAACCGCCTTTATGCAAAGATCGGGAATCTCAACCGGCTGCTCGCGTGGGGGCATGCCACCGTCATCGAGAACCTGCTCAAAATCCGTGCCGATTGTCCCCGCGCACTTTCCGATCAGTTTGCGAATCCTGCGGTGCTCAACCGCGAACTGAAAAAGAAGGATCTGGCCATTCGCCTCGACCAGCAGACCAAGGCCGAGAGCGACGTCGCCGTCGCGGCGGCTTCCATCCTGGCGCGAGAGCGATTTATCGACTGGCTGCGCGCGAAAGGCCGCGAGTTGCAAGTCGAGCTGCCTCGTGGGGTGTCACCTTTGGTCAAGCAAGTTGGCCGCGAACTGATCGCGAAGCACGGCCAGGGGATCCTCACACAAGTCGCCAAGACGCATTTCAAGACGGCCAGCGAGCTGGCGCCGGAATTGTTCCCGCCACCTCCGCCGGAGGAGTAGCCGCCAGGGCTGGCGTTTTCGCCGACCGCCGTCCACGGCGGTAAATCGGGACCCAAAAATGCCGTCTGGGAGCGCAAAATGTTGTCGTTCAGCGAAAAGAATGAAAAAATGTTCATTTTTCGCCACTGTGTCCTTGCCGCCAGCCATGAGATGCGCTTATTATCCGCCGCAATATTAACGAAAAGGGAACTCGTCGTTAAAATCAGTAACGAAACGGGCTTGGTTCAACACCAGGTCTTCGAGGTCGTCCAACGGACCCTCGATCACATCACGGATGCTCTTGCGCAAGGCGATACTGTCGAGTTGCGCAACTTCGGTATCCTCGAGGTTAAACTCACCAAGCCACGGGTCGGTCGCAATCCGAACCAGCCCGGCAGCAGCTTCGTCATTCCGGCGCGCGCGACGGTGAAGTTTAAATCTGGCAAGATCATGCGGCAAAAAGTGTCGAAACTTTCGGCCGTGCTGAAACGCGAGGCCGCGACGACGAAATAGTTCGGAAAAATCCGCGGAAGGGATTTGCTTTCGCCGCAAGAAGTTGCGGCCGTGGGGCCGTCGCAAAATTCAGGAGGCCTTCGAGTTTCGATTTTTCTGCCAAAAAATCGTTCGCACAGGTTGCATTCCGGCGCGTGCGGGGCGAGCATTCGCGCCCTTTGTCGATGAAGAAACCCCAGTTGACCCTTGCTCCGAACCATGGCGTGATTGAAATTCGCGGTGCGCGGCAGAACAACTTGAAGGGTTTTGACCTGGATGTGCCACTGGGGAAGTTGAACGTCGTTTCCGGCCCGAGCGGCAGCGGCAAGTCATCGCTCGCCTTCGACACGATTTATGCCGAGGGGCAGCGGCGTTACGTGGAGACGTTTTCGCCTTATACGCGCCAGTTTCTCGACCGCATGGACAAGCCGCAGGTCGACGAGATTCGCGGCATTCCGCCGGCCATCGCCATCGAGCAATCGAACCCCGTCAAGACGACCCGTTCGACGGTCGGCACGATGACGGAGATCAACGATTACGTGAAGCTGCTCTTCCCGCGTCTGGCGCAGGCGTTTTGTCCAACCTGCCAGCGGCAGATTCGGCCGGAAACCGCCAAGTCCATCGTCGATCAAATCTTCGCCTCCCACGCCGGTCAGACGCTGCTCATCACCTTCGGCGTGCCGGCGCCGCCCGGCACCAAGCCCGCCGACTTTTTTGATTTCCTCAAGCAGCAGGGCTACCTGCGCGTGTGGCTCACCGGCGCCATCCTACGGATCGATGACGCGACCAAAGTTGCGCGCCTGCCGGCCATCGTGCCGGTCATTCAAGACCGGGTCACGGTCAATGCGGAAGGCCGGTCGCGCTTCGCCGAAGCCGTCGAAGTCGCCCTCCGCTTCGGCAAGGGCAAAGTCGCGGTCTATGATACGGAGACCGGCAGCCATCAGCCCTTCTCGACCGGCTGGCATTGCGCGCATTGCGATCTCGAGATCTCGGCGCCTTCCACCGGCTTGTTCAGCTTCAACCATCCACTGGGCGCGTGTCCGACGTGCCGCGGTTTTGGACGGACGATTGCCATCGACTTGTGGCGCGCGATTCCCGACCGCTCGCTGGGCATCGCCCAAGGCGTCGTCAAGCCGTTCCAGACCGAGAACGGCCGCGAGTGCCAGCGCGACCTCATGCGCTGCGCGGCGAAGAAGGACATCGACACGCTTTGCCCGTTTGAGGAATTGCCAAAAGCCGAGCAAGACTGGATTCTCTACGGCGAAAAGCCCGGTGTGTCCGGCGAGGAATTGTGGCAGAACGGCCAGTGGTACGGCGTCAAGGGATTCTTCGATTGGCTCGAGACGAAGAGCTATAAAATGCACGTCCGCGTGCTGCTCAGCCGTTATCGCAGCTACACCACCTGCCCCGACTGCCACGGCGGACGCTACCAGCCGGCTACCCTGAATTTTCGCCTCGCCGGAAAGCTCCTGCCCGAGTTGATGGCGATGCCGGTCGCGCAGCTGGGATCTCTGCTCCGTGACGAATCTCAAATGACGAATGCCGAAGGAAGTTCGAATAGGAAGAGCGCCGGGAAGGGCATTCGGCATTCGTACGTTCCTTCGACATTCGACATTCGTCCTTTGTCATTGCCCCTCGACTCCACGACCGAAATGCTCCTGGGCGAAATCACCTCCCGCCTCGGTTTCCTCATTGAAGTCGGCCTGGGGTACCTCTCGCTCGACCGCCCGACGCGCACGCTCAGCGGCGGCGAAGTCGAGCGTGTGAACCTCACGACATGCCTCGGCGCTTCCCTCGTCAACACGCTCTTTGTGCTCGATGAGCCGAGCATCGGCCTGCATGCGCGTGATACCAGCCGCCTCATTCGCGTGATGCAGCAGCTCCGCGACAAGGGGAATACGCTGCTCGTGGTGGAGCACGACGAGTCGGTCATTCGCTCCGCCGACAATCTCATCGAACTCGGTCCCGGTCGCGGCGCCGCCGGGGGCGAACTCGTTTTCAATGGTTCGCTGGCGGCCCTGGACAAGCGGGGCCGCGGCTCGCTCACCGCCGATTATTTGAGTGGCCGCAAATCGATCCCGGTGCCCGGCCGGCGCCGCCTGCCCGACGGCTTCATCTCGGTCAAAGGCGCCAGCGAGCACAACTTGCACGACATCGACGTCGATTTTCCCCTGGGCGTTTTCGCCTGCGTCACCGGCGTTTCCGGCTCCGGCAAGAGCACGCTCGTTCACGATGTCCTCTACGCAAACCTTCAGGTCGCGGCCGGCGTCTCGAGCGAAGAGGCGCCCGGGGCTCTCCGGAAATTGCTCGGCGCGCACAAGATCGAGCAGGTGGTGATGGTCGATCAATCGCCGCTCGCTCGCACGCCGCGCTCCAGCCCCGCGCTTTATCTCGGTGTCTTCGACGGCGTCCGCGAACTTTTTGCGTCCACCCCGGAAGCCGTGGCCCAGGGCCTGACGGCCGGCGCGTTTTCCTTCAACTCGGGCGTGGGACGCTGCGAACGCTGCGGAGGCATGGGCTACGAGAAAATCGAGATGCAATTCCTCAGCGACGTTTTCATTCGTTGCGCGGAATGCGACGGGAAACGGTACCAGCCGCACATTCTGGCCATCCACGTTTGTGGCAGGAGCATCCACGACATCCTCTCCCTCACCGTCACCGAGGCCATCCGGTTTTTTCATGACCTTGGAGAGGAGCGCATCACCGCGCCGCTTGGCATTCTCGAGGAAGTCGGGCTCGGCTACCTCACCCTCGGCCAGCCGCTGAATCTTCTGAGCGGCGGGGAGTCACAGCGTCTGAAGCTCGTGGAGCGGCTGGTTCATCAGCGCGAGGAAAAGGCGTTGCTCATTTTCGACGAGCCCACCACCGGGCTGCATTTTGACGACGTGGCGCTGCTCGTCCGCGTCTTCGACCGGCTGGTCGAGCAGGGGAATTCGCTTCTTGTCATCGAGCACCATCTCGAAGTCATCAAATGCGCCGACTGGATCATCGACCTCGGTCCGGAAGCCGGTGAGGAAGGCGGGCTCGTCGTGGCCATCGGCACGCCCGAAGAAGTGGCGGCCATCGAGGAGTCGCACACCGGGCGGTTTTTGCGCGAGGCTCTGCGGGTGCGAGGCGCGCGCAACGGGCGCTACGACCTGGATGGAGAGGAATGGAATGCCCGCGTCGCCGAAGAGGCCGGACCGCGTCTGGCCGTTCGCGGCTCTCCCGCCATCTCCGTCCACGGGGCGCGCGAGCATAACTTGAAGAACATCTCGCTGGATATTCCGCGGGACAAGATCGTCGTCGTGACCGGCTTGAGTGGTTCCGGTAAATCGACGCTCGCCTTCGACATTCTTTTCGCCGAAGGGCAGCGGCGGTTTCTGGATTCGATGTCGCCTTATGCCCGGCAATTCGTCGAGCAGCTCGAAAAGCCTGATGTGGACTTGATTTCCGGGCTGCCGCCAAGTGTCGCCATCGAGCAGCGCATCACCCGGGGCGGGGGCAAGTCGACCGTCGCGACCGTCACCGAAGTTTATCACTTCCTCCGTTTGATGTTCGCCAAACTCGGCACGCAATTCTGCCCGAAGTGCGACATCGCCGTGGAGCAGCAAACTTCCGCGGCGGTGGCCAGGCACGCCGAGACGCTGGCCGCGCACACCCGCCTCAAGGTGCTCGCGCCGCTGGTCAAAGCGCGGAAGGGATTTCATACCGATGTGGCGAAATGGGCCGAACGCCATGGCTTCGTCGAGCTCTTCGTCGATGGCCGGTTCGTTCCCGTTGAGGGATTCGAGAAGCTCGACCGATTCAAGGAACACAGCATCGATGTCCTCGTCGGTGAGCCAGCTTCGCCGGTCGAAGTACGGGAGATGGTCAAGCAAGCGCTCAAGATCGGCAAAGGCACCGCCAGGCTGCTCGATGCCCGGAAGCGCGCCACCGTCCTGAGCACGGAGATGAGTTGCCCGGGCTGCGGCCAATCCTTCGAGGAACTGGATCCGCGCTTGTTCTCGTTCAACTCGCCGCACGGTTGGTGCGAGGAATGCCACGGTTTCGGCGAGGTCTGGAAGGCGCACGTCGATCCGAAACTCGAATCGGCCATCGAGATCGAGATGGCCCAGGAGCGGCAGCACGAATGGCTGGACGAAGGCGAGGCCAAACCGTGTCCGGCCTGCCAGGGCGCCCGGCTCAACGAAATCGCCCGCCATGTGCGCTTGCAATCGCGGACCATCGACCAGTTCACCGGGCTCCACGTGCACGGCGCGCTCGAATTGTTGGGTAAATTGAAGTTTGACGCCCAGCAGAAGCCGATCGCCCAGGACATCATTCCCGAGATCGAGCAGCGGCTTGAATTCATGGGCCAGGTCGGACTCGACTATCTGGCGCTGAGCCGGTCGGCCAGGACCCTCAGCGGCGGCGAAAGCCAGCGCATTCGCCTCGCCGCGCAGCTCGGCTCGAACCTGCGTGGCGTCCTCTATGTGCTCGACGAACCAACCATTGGCCTGCACGCGCGGGACAATGCCCGGCTGCTCGACACGCTCGACGCTTTGAAGCGCAAGGGCAATTCGCTCGTCGTCGTCGAGCACGACGAAGACACCATGCGGCGTGCCGATACGATCATCGATCTCGGCCCCGGCGCGGGATCTCGCGGAGGTTGCGTGGTCGCGCAAGGTACCCTCGCCCAGATTCAAAAAGTCGCGGACTCGGCGACGGGCAGATATCTGCGGGAGCCGTTGCGGCATCCGACGCGCGGCCAGCGTCGCAGCATGAAGGACGTGACGCGGTGGCTCGAAGTCAAGGGGGCGAATCTGCACAATTTGAAGGATGTGGACGTGCGCTTCCCGGTGGGACGATTGACGGTTGTGACCGGTATTTCTGGTTCCGGAAAAAGCAGCCTCATGCGCGGCGTCCTCAAACCGGCGGTCAGTGCCAACCTCAAGCGAACGAAGAAGATCGAGACCCCGGGGTGCCGCGGTGTCAGTGGGGTCGAGCACTTCGAAGCCGCCTACGAGGTCGATCAATCGCCGATCGGCAAGACCTCGCGCTCGACCCCGGCGACCTACATCAAGGTATTTGACGAAATCCGCTCCCTCTATGCCCAGATGCCGCTGGCCCGCATGCGCGGCTATACCGGCAGCAGGTTCTCGTTCAACGCCGAGGGCGGACGCTGCGAGACCTGCCTGGGCCAGGGCGTGATCAAGGTGGAAATGAATTTCCTGCCGACCAGCTATGTGCCGTGCACCGATTGCCATGGCGCGCGCTACAATGCCGCGACCCTCGAGGTGCTCTACAACGAGCGCAGCATCGGGGACGTCATGGAGATGACCCTCGAGCAGTCCGCGCAGTTTTTTGCCGCCCAACCGAAGATTCATCGTCCGCTCGCACTACTTTGCGAAACCGGCCTCGGGTATTTGAAACTCGGCCAGCCCAGCCCGACCTTGAGCGGCGGCGAAGCGCAGCGCTTGAAACTGGTCAGCGAACTCACCCGCGGGCTCGGCCGGGCGCAAACGGCGCGCCTGCGGCAAAATCGCGACCCGAAATCCACGCTCTATCTCCTCGAGGAGCCGACCATCGGTTTGCACATGGCCGATGTGGCCGAGCTTCTCAAAGTCCTGCACCGGCTGGTCGACGACGGCAATACGGTGATCGTCATCGAACACAATCTCAGCCTCATTGCGGATGCGGATTACGTGGTCGATATCGGCCCGGAGGCGGGTGACCGGGGCGGGGAGATCGTGGCCACGGGCCAGCCGGAGGATATCGCGAAGTGCAAGCGCAGCCGCACGGGTCCGTTCCTGGCGGAGGTCCTGCGGAAGGGGTAGGGACGATTGGCCCCAATCGTCCATCCCGGGCGACATCGCATATACAGGCACTTGGAACACCTCACTGGCACGCAATCTGTTTCAGTTTGCACTGCGAAAGCGGCATGCACACCCAACCCACTCCGATCAACTACACACCCGGAAACCGTCCTCCGATCAATTGCGCGGCTCCCGGGGCTCCCGCCCCGACCGCCACTCCGGCCCAAATCCGGCCCAATATCGCCAACATTGGCGGTGCCGCCCGCCCGGCCGGCCCGGCCCAGACCATTGCCCTTGACGACGTCATCACCACCCTGGTGAACCACGGCGACGGCGTCTCCGACCTGCTCTTTGTCGTCGGCCGTCCGGCGCAGGTGGAAATGTTTGGCAAACTGAACAGTGTCGAAATTGAAGGCCTCAGTCCTTCACTCACTCCTGCGCATGTGGAGGCCTTCGCGCTGAAGATCATGGGCTCAAATGAACGCCTCGCCAGCGACCTCAAGAATTTCGGCTCCTGCGACACCAGCTACTCCGTGCCGAACCTCGCCCGGTTCCGCGTCAATATCTTCCGGCAAAATGGCAATCATGCGATCGTCATGCGCAAACTGAGCACCAAGATCCCGACCTGCGAGGGCCTGAATCTGCCGCCGATTTTCAAGGAGATCATCCGGGAGAAAACCGGGATCATTTTTGTCACCGGCTCCACTGGGAGCGGCAAGACCACCACGCTGGCGGCGATGCTCAACGAGTTGAATCTCACTTCCGAGATCCACATCGTGACGCTCGAGGACCCGATCGAGTTCCTGCACCCGCATCTCCAGGCCACCTTCAGTCAGCGCGAACTGGGCAAGGACTTTTCGGATTTCACCGTCGGTCTGCGCGCCGCCTTGCGCCAGGCCCCCAAAGTGATCCTGGTCGGTGAAATTCGCGACCGCGAAACGATGGAAATCGCCCTCACCGCGGCCGAAACCGGCCACGTAGTTTTTTCCACACTTCACACCATCAGCGCCGCCCAATCGGTCAATCGCGTGATTGGCATGTTCAGCAGTGAAGAGGAGCAGATCATCCGTCAGCGCCTGGCCGATACGCTGCGCTTCGTCATCAGCCAGCGGCTCGCCCCCAAGGTTGGCGGCGGGCGCGTCATGGTCAGCGAGATCATGGGATCGAACCTCCGCACGCGGGAGGCGATTTTGCTGGGCGAGAATGAGCTTCGCAATTTCCACGAAATCATCGAAGCCAGCGGGCAAAACGGCTGGGGCAGCTTCGAGCAGTCCCTACTGCGGCACTTTCGGGAAGGCACCATCACGGAGGAGACCGCGCTGGTTTACAGCGTCAACAAGTCGGCCATGCGGAAGGTGATCGACACCGCCAAGAAGGACATGGGTACCCAGGACCAGGTTCACATGGGGCTCAAGCTCATCAGTCACGAAGAGCCCGGGGCGCACCCGCCACCGCTGCCGAAGATGGCCATGCCGAAGCCGGTGGCGAGCGGAAGTGCTTAGTTCTCAGTGCTCAGTGCTCAGTGCTCAGTCGGAGTTCGCGCGCGGAGATCTCGCTGAGAATTCAATGCGGGCTAAAAGCCGAGGCTTGGCGAGACGCCCAAGGCGCAACGGGGGCAACCCCGCGCGCCGTTCCAGGACCCGCGTGGCAAATCCCACTGAGAACTGAGAACTGAGAACTGCGCACTGCGCACTGGCTCACGAGGCCAACCTACTCCGTCTTCAAGACGATATCCTTGAACTGCACCGTCATCCCCGTGCCGCCACGGTGGAGTTGCAGCGCGATGACCCCGGTTTTCGCGGCATGTTTCTCGTCGTTATCCGTAATGTCCGCGGTCTGGATTCCGTTGATGAAGTGCTCGAGATGGTTGCCCTTGGCGACGATCTTGTAATCGTTCCAGCCGGCTTCCTTGATCGCCGCCTTGATTTCGGCGGCCGTGGCGGAGTTTCCAGTCACGTCGATCTTGAAATCCTTTGCTTTTGGGTCGGCCGAATTCTTCTCCACAGGACTGAGGACCACTTTTTCGCCGGGCTTGCAAAGAATGCCGCGACCTTTCTCCTCGTAGAGCATGCCGGTATAGGTGTTTTGGCAGTCCATGTCGGCCTGGTACCCGGCGACCACGAAGTATTCGGGTTTCACGACTTTACTGCGATACTGCACGCCGGAATTGCCGAAGGCTTTGGCCTCGCCGTTGACGTCGGTGAGCTTGAATTTGCAGGTAAAGACGAAATCGCCGGGTTCGCCATCCTGCCAGACGAGGAAAGTGTTTTCCTTCGCCATGTTTTCGGCGGTCGTCTTGCCGGTAATGCAGCCGTCCTGGACGCTCCAGAAATCGGGCACGCCTTTCCAACCGGTGAGGTCTTTGCCGTTGAAAAGATTCTTTTCCTCGGCATGCACGGTGGTGGCGGCAAGGAGGCTGAGGGCGACGAGTGGGAGGAGTTTCATAGTATGGATGGTGTGAGGAGAATCGGGAAATTAGCGTCGTCTTAGGTGGCGTCTAAAAAGTAGTGGAGGGCCGCGCAAGATTGCTTTGGGCCGGATACCAAGGCGCGAGCGACAAACATCCCCGGAGCGAGTTGTAAGGTGCGTGCCATGCCGGTAGCCAGGGGTTTTGACCGCCGGTTTGGCGCTCATCGCGGAGCGATGCCATGCCGGTAGCCGGGGGTTTCAACCCCCGGTTTGGCATGGCCAACGCCGCACGTCGCGGAGCGACGTTTGCCCTCTTTTTAGACGCCCTCTTGGGGACGCTGAAGGATCGCGTATTCTTGCGCCGCATATGCACCTTCACGCGCCGCCCAGGATTTCGAGACCGTAGCGCGCGGCGAGGGCGGCGATTTTCGGAAGGTCCGACCGCTCTTCGGGGGGCAGGGCCCCGACCTCCTCGAAGAATTCCTCGATGCCCGCCGGTGTGAGCGTGATCAACAACCGCCCCTGCGTCTCACCAATGTTTTTGAAACGATGAGCGACATTGCGCGGGAGATGGACGACGATTCCGGGACCGCCGATGGTTTGCTGCTCGCCGCAGACGAATTCGAACTGCCCCTCCAGCACAAAGAAAGTCTCTTCTTCCCGATGGTGGACGTGGAGCGGGGGACCGATCTTTGGCCCGCAATTGGTTTCCATTTGCGCAAAGACTCCCCCGGTATCTCGTCCGTGAATTTTTACCGTAATGAGGTCACCGAACACGAAATGCTGCGGCCCCGTACCGGACGGGATAAAGAGGGCTTTGCCGGACATGGTCGGAACCGCGAGGGTGAATCCTACCGCTTCGCGCCGAAAAACTTCTTCAAGTTTGCCAGGCCTTTCACGGCGATATCATCGCGCTTCGGTTCCATCTTGCGCCAGATGGCGGCGGCGCGGGCGATGACCTTGACGTCCGTGGTGAAGGATTCGATGACGATGTCGCCCTCGTATTTGATTTTCCGAAGCGCGGCGACGATCGGTTTCCAGTCGATGTGGTCGTTGCCGGGCGTGCCGCGGTCGCTGCCGCAGGCGTGGAAGTGGCCGAGATGCTTGCCGGCCTTGAGGATGGCCGCAGCCTGGTTCTTCTCCTCGATGTTCATGTGAAAGGTATCGAGGTGCAGTGTCACCGCTTTGCTCCCCACGGCTTTGATCAGCTTGAGGCCCTGGTCGCAGGTATTGAGAAAATCGGTTTCGAAGCGATTCAGCGGTTCGATGCACAGTTTCACGCCCTTGGATTCCGCATACCTGGCGAGCGGTTGGAGGTTCTTCACCACGAGATCGAACTGCTGCTTCTTTTCCGCGTCGTCATGCGGACCGATCAGACCAACCACCGAATAGATCGGCCCGATGACCGAGGGACAGCCGAGGGCCGCGGCCTGGTCGATCAATCCTTTGACGTACTCCATGGCCGTTTTTTGGTCCGCTTCGCTGCCGCGAAAATCACGCCCCGGCCCCATGCAAGCGCAGACGCTGCCGATTTTGAGCCCCGCCTTGTCGGCGGCCAGTTTCACCTTCGCCGGGTCGATGTGTTCCAGCGCCTCGACGGGAATCTCGACGGTCTCGAAGCCCCATTTCTTGAGCTTGGGGAAGAGCTTCACGCTGTCGTTGGTGAAAGGGCTGGCGTAGAGGAAGGTATTCAAACCAAAGCGAGGCATGGCGATCGAGGAGGGTTGAGGTTTGGGGACGACGGAATTCTTTCGCGAGAAAAGCGGACGGGCATTTGGCGCGGTTCCCAAACGCGAGTCAAGCCCGGCAGCGGTCCTCCGCTGCTGTGGCCTCACTTCCTCTTTTTGCGATTCTTGTGCCTCTTTGCGGCCATTCTTCCTCCCGCGCCGCGATCAACCGATGATGCCCTGTACGACGTGGCCGTAGACGTCGGTGAGCCGGAAGTCACGTCCGGCGTAACGGTAAGTGAGCCGCTCATGGTCCAGGCCCATGAGGTGAAGAATCGTGGCGTGCAGGTCGTGAACGTGCACCGGATTTTCCACGGCTTTCATGCCGAGTTCGTCCGTGGCGCCGTAGGCCAGGCCGCCGCGGACGCCGCCACCCGCCAGGAGCATGGAGAAGCCGGTGTGATGATGGTCGCGGCCGGCCTTCGAGGAATCCTTGCTATCCGCGCGGCTCTCCGCGTACGGCGTGCGCCCGAATTCGCCGCCCCAGACCACCAGCGTGTCGTCGAGCATCCCGCGCTGTTGCAAATCGCCGATCAGGGCGGCCGCGGCACGATCGGCATCCGCGCACAGCTTCGGGTGTTGCTCGTTGTGTTTCGAGTGCGTGTCCCAAGGCTGGTTGCCGGTGCTGGTGTAGTAGACGCTCACCACCCGGACGCCCGCTTCCAGGAGGCGGCGCGCGAGCAGGCAGGATCGCTGGAAAGGGGTGTCGCCGTAGGCGGCGCGCACCGATGCCGGCTCGCGGCTGATGTCGAAGACGTCCGTCGCCTCGCTTTGCATGTGGAAGGCGGTCTCCATGGCGCGAATCTGGCCCTCGAGTTCCCCGTCGCCTTCACGCTGTGCCAGGTGCCGGCGGTTGAGTTGCGCGAGCAGATCGAGCTGCTCGCGTTGTTCGCTGGGTACGACCTGCGAATTGCGGATATTGGCCAGCAGTTTATCCACCGCCATGTCCGTCGTCAGCACACTCGTGCCTTGAAATTGCGACGGCAGGAAGCTGCTGCTCCATAGCGCCGGGCCCACGACGATCTTCGAGGTCGGGCGCAGCACCACGTAACCCGGCAGATTCTGGTTTTCCGAGCCCAGTCCGTAGAGCAGCCACGAACCCATCGACGGGCGCACCGGCTGCAGGACGCCGGTGTGCATTTGCAGCAGGGCGGGCTCGTGGTTCGGCACATCGGTGTGCATCGACCGGATGACGCAGCATTGATCGATAATGCGTCCCAGATTCGGCAGGGTTTCGGAAACCTCGATACCGCTCTGCCCGCAACGCGCGAAGGCAAAAGGCGAAGGCATGAACCCAGTGCCCTTGGTCTTCTTGTAGAGATCGCCGCCCGGCTGCTCGCCAGCGTGGGCCGCCAGCGCCGGTTTCGGATCGAAGCTGTCGATGTGCGAAGGGCCGCCGTTCAAAAACAGGAACACGACCCGCTTCGCCCGCGCCGGAAAGTGCGGCAGGCGCGCCCCGCCCGAAGCACTGGAATCGCTGGAGGCAAAAGCGCGCGCGCCGAGCAGATTTGCCAGGCCGAGCAGGCCGAATCCGGCGCACATGCGCCCGAGCATTTGCCGCCGGTTGAGCAGGCCGATTTCGGGAGCGGACGGGGGAGGATTGGGATCAGTCGACATAGAGCATTTCGTTGGAGGCCAGAAGAACCTGGGCGTACTGTTCCCACCGGGACATTTCCGAGGACGTCCCGCGATGCAGGTAGGCCAGGGCCAGGGCGCGTTCGCGACCATCCGGCGCGCGGGCGAAGAGAAGCCGGTAGGCGAGCGCGATGCGCGCTTCGTCATCCTCCGCGCCGCCGACCAGCCGCGCCGCCAGAGCGGAAGCGCGCCGCTGCATGAAGGAGCTGTTCAAGACAAAGAGCTTTTGCAGGGCGGTGGTCGTCACCGAGCGCTTCTCCGCGTGGACGTTCGCATCCGGATAGTCGAACTGGATGAGCATGTCGTTGAGTTTCAATCGGCTGATGTGCGCATAGACCGTGCGTTTGCCGTTCGCCGGATCATCCGCATCCGCGGAGCGTCCGCCGAGGGTCGTGGTGAGATCGCCGCAGACCGCGAGCACGGAGTCGCGCCACTGCTCGGCCGTGAGCCGCCGCCGGTTCATGCGCCAGAGCAATTCGTTCGCCGGATCGACCGCCACCCCCCTGGCGTTCGCCTCCGCGCTTTGGCGGTACGCCGCGGAAAGCGCGATCTCACGCAGCAGCGCTTTCATCGACCATCCGCCGTTCATGAAACGCGCCGCCAGATCGTCGAGCAACGGCTGGTTCGTCGGCGGCGCGCCGCTGTGCCCAAAGTTGCTCGGCGTGGACACCAGCGAACGGCCAAACATCGCGCCCCACACGCGATTGACGAAGACACGCGCTGGCAGCGGATTTTGCGGGTTGGCGATGGCCTCGGACAGTTCGCGCCGGCCGCTGCCATTCTTGAATGTCGGCGCCGGTGCCGGTTGCAATACTTCGAGGAAGCGCCGCTCCACCAGCGGACCTTTGCGATCGACGTTGCCGCGGATGAACACGTTCAGGTCCTGCACCGCCCCGTCTTCGACGATGTGCAGCGTGCCCGGGTCCACTTTCTCCTGATCGGCCTCCTTCTCCACCCGCCCGTCTGCTGTTTTGTTCACCATGCGCGTGCTCGCGAAAATGCCGGCCAGCGCATAGTAATCCCGTGTCGAGATGGGATCGAATTTGTGATCATGGCACCGGGCGCACGCCACCGTCAGGCCGAGCATCGTCCGCGTCACCGTATCCACGCGGTCCTCCCATTCGTCGGCCATCACGTCGAGGCGGCCGCGATTGTAGTACTTCGGCCCGAGTCCGAGAAAGCCCAGCGCCGCGAGATCGGTCGGCGGCGTGCCGGGCAGGCAGTCCGCGGCCAGTTGCAACTCGAGAAAACGGTCATACGGCAGATCGCGATTGAAGGCGTCGATCACCCAGGCGCGGTACTGCCAGGCGTTCGGATAGAAAAGCTTCGTATCGTTGCCCACCTGCAGGGCCTGATCTTCCCCAAATCGCGCCAGCGGCAGCCAGAGACTGGCCATGTGTTCTCCAAACGCCGGTGAACCAAGCAGCCGCTCGACAAGCCGTTCCACCGCGCCGGGGCTGGCATCATTCAAAAAAGCGTCCACTTCCTCCGGCGTGGGCGGAAGACCCGTGAGGTCGAACGTCACGCGGCGAATGAAGACGGCCCGCGATGCCTCCGGCGACGGTTCGAGTCCTTTCTCGCGCAACCGCGCCAGAACAAAGCGATCCATCGGCTGCCGCACCCAGGACGCGTCTCCGGTCAGGACCGGCTGGCTGCGACGCGGCGGTTGGAACGACCAGAAAGCGCGGTCGCGGTCGGTAATCACCAGGCCATCCGCGGGCAGCGCCTGCGTCGCCACGGCTCCCGACCCGGTGGCCACCCCGGGCCAGTGTGCGCCTAAATCAATCCAATGCGTCAGCGCGGCGATCTGCTCGGGCGGCAGGCGATCGCCTTTCGGTGGCATCTTCTCATCGGGATCGCTGGACGTGATAAATTTCACGAGCTGACTCTCGGCGCCGCTTCCCGGCACGATCGCGGGCTCTCCCGAGTCGCCCCCGGCGAGCATGCTCTGTTTCAGGTCCAGCCGCAGGCCGCCCTTCTGCTTATCCGGCCCATGGCACTCGAAGCAGTGTTTCTCCAGGACCGGTCGCACTTGCTGCTCAAACTGCGCAATCGGATCCTCTCCCGCTCGCGAAGAAGCCACGAAAACGAACTCCCAGGCTGCAAGCGCCACGAGAGCGAGCCGGCGGTATTTGTGCATTTGGCCGGATGAGAGAAGCACGTTGTTAAATATGACCGGTTTTGGGGACGAGTCTTAGCCGTAACTATTCGTTTGGCACCGGCATTCCGGGGAGCGCACGGCTCGTCCCGCAATTGCGGGAGCGCCCTCGCCGGGCACGAGTCGTACGCGCCAGCGACGCGCATCCCCGCAGTGGGCTGAAAGGCGTCCCGCAATTGCGCATACGCGTCAACTTAAGGGCCAGGAGCTCCCGGCGCTTGTCCCGCGACTGCGGGAGAGTGCGGTCCGGGCCGGACGGGCGGAGTGCTCTGGCGCTTTCGGAGGCGCCTTCCGAAAG
>Ga0302324_100008957_pt1 | contig 21045 bp, 20 predicted proteins | sample Palsa_T0_1_FD_201949 | JGI IMG/M metagenome (GOLD analysis project Ga0302324, IMG submission 201949) | Peat permafrost microbial communities from Stordalen Mire near Abisko, Sweden - Palsa_T0_1 | ecosystem: Environmental > Terrestrial > Soil > Palsa > Peat permafrost | place: Sweden: Abisko...
CGCCACAGGGTTACTCGAGCTATCGAGGCACAGAGCACTGCCATCACTGCCAGTGCTAACATTTGCCGGGCACTCGATGCTCACCGAGCCTCACTCGACCCTACCGAGCCGCAGTCGCGAGCGTAGCCGCAGAAACCGGCTTCAGCGCGAGCCGCCCGAGCGCAAGCCGCCCGTTCCGATCCACGTAAGCCGACCCGTCGAGCAGTATCTCGTAGGAGCCCACCGGATACGGTGCCTGATCGTCCGCAAGCGACAGCGAGACGCGGCGCGTCTCGTCGTTCAGGCTGACGAACCCCGACTGCTCGCGAAATACAAACTCCTTCTGATCCCGCACGCGCTTGATCTTGCGCGACGTGACCTCCCCGTCTTTGATCACCAATCTCATAAATTCCCCTTAGGGTGATGGTCACGTGTGGTATGCCCCACGAGTCTCGCCCCCACGTGACTTTGTAGGGCGATGGGAAAATTTCTCCAGTGATAGAGCAGCACCAGCCAGCGCGCGGACACCGGACCCCGCGAGCGGCAGGCTGAATGTGCGCGAGAAGCCACATCGGCAAGCCAGCCCGATGCGCAGCGAGCCGTTCAGCTTCTCCACCACCACCAACCCCGAACAGCCGCCCTCCCCGCGGCAAACTGTGCTGCTCAGTCGTGCCTTTGGATGCGTACTTGCAGAGATAACCAACCGGGCTATGCGCTTTTTCGACACGGCTCATCCCGTGCGGCCAGAGGGCAGTTTGGTCTGGCTTCCGGATTCGGTGTCCACGGGGGACCCAGAGCAAGACGTGATAGTGAGGGCGGCCTCGCTTCGTGAGTTCGAGTACCCACTGGTACCGAACAACCACGCCAGCTCTTGCGCACTGAGCTTTGACGAGCTTAAGGAACCACTTGATTTGCTCCGGATTCCAGCCCTGCGCGTGCCGGTACGTAAGCGTGACGAAAAGGCAATCTGTACGGAACCCTCCTCGGGAAACCGCAGACCGAGTTGCTTCGGCACTCGCGATGACGACACGCCTCATCCTCCGGATGCGCCGCCGTCGATTGAGGTCCTTAAGTGTCTCTACTACCGAAAGATGGTCCGGCGAGACCGTTGTTACCTGTTCGACAAGCCCAGACTGCATCGTGGCGTAAGACTATTCCGACCCCTTGCATTATTGCAAGGCCTACAAATGTTGCCCCTTGCGATAGCTACAGGCTAGGCTGAGCTTGACAACCCGGAGACGATATGCGCCGAACAAACCCCAACACTCTTGCGCTGCTGGAAAAAGCACGCGAAAAATGCGACCCGCCGACGTGGTATCAGGTAGGAAAACGCACAGGTATCGCGCACACCACGATCAGCAGATGCCGACGACACGGCACGACGCTGAGTGACGAAAACGCTATAAAACTAGCGAAATTAGTACGGATGCCAGAGTACGACGTGATCAAGTACATGGCAGAAGACAGAGCGCGGAGTGACCCTGAAAAAAAGTTCTGGACTGACCGACTCCCGCGCGTACTACCGTCGCTTGCAATTGGAGCCACGCTACTGGCAGCGCAAGGCTATGCGGTCCTGAGCGACGGTGCAGGCCACCTCACCCGGTTTTCTTGTGAACCAGTTATACATTATGCGAAGTAAGACGCAGAGGACTGCGCGGCTGTCGTAACTCACTTACCTTGAGACAGTCTCACCAATTCTGAGGCGTCAATTCCCGTTTAGAACCGAGGCTTGTGCTGTGTCGTTGAGATAGGCGGCTCCGGTGTGCCTTTTATGCCAACGTCTAAATCTCACGAATACTGAGCAGAAGTCGGCAAAATCTCGCGATTACTGAGATGACGCGGACGGGTCAATGCGAAGAATCGGCGAGGATCGCTGCCGCTTGTGAAAGCAGCTCGATCCGGTTCTCCAGCAATACGGGCAGGTCCGGTCGGCGCGGGAGCGGCCCTGGAAGACGCCAGATAAACGCGAGAAATGTCTCTGGGATCGATCCGGATCACGCGCTTCACGGAAGGGTCGACCTGGCTTTGTAGGTTCTCGTGTGAAAACCGAAGTCCATCGATTTCGATGCCTTCGCGGGTTACTACCCTGTTTCGCATCGGTAGGAAATCGATCAAAAACCGCTCCCTGGATGCGGGGGACTCCGGAGTTTCCACTCCCCTGCCCCGTCTCCAAGCAGATTCCCAGGCTGATCTAGGGGACGTTCCAAGCGTCCGGTGAATTCTGCTGTGATATCGCTTGATCTCTTCCGTTAAAAAGAAGCGGTAGTCGTCGAGGGTTAGCGCAGCTTTGGACTCTGCCGACCTTGGTCGGCGAGCCAACATGTCCGAGTACGTATTGCCAGGCAACAAACGTGTTCTGCGCATAAAAGTGCCTATAAGTCGCTCAATGTGGCCTCCAAATCTCGGCGTCGCCGGAGGCCTGTAAATCGTATCGATGCCGTTCAGATCGCATCCCCGGCGAAAAGCCTGTCCGTGAAACTCTCGACCGTTGTCCGAGTGGATAGATTTCATGAGCCCATACATCGGCCAATTGGTCACCGCATTGGTCTTTGGAAAAACCGCCACTTCTAGACAAAGCGCTACGAGTAGCGATGAAGGGGCCTCGAAGCTCGCGCAAAAACCCAGCACGCACCGAGTTGAGACATCGATTGCGAGTGTCAACGTCGGACGCCCTACTATGCTACGAGTGTGCGGTTCGACAAGCAGGATGTCGGCGACCGTGTGATCGATCTGCACAACCGCCAGGGCGGTTCCAACGGCGTAGTTCGATTTGACCAGCCGGCTTCTTTCTTTGAGGGCCTTTCGTGCCTCATCAACGAAATAGCTTGGATCCACCCGAAGCTTTTGCAGTCTGCGCCCTACCGTTGCCCGCGAAGGCACTGGAAGCTGCCGCGCCTTACATTCCCGAACTATTCCGACGAAGATGTCTTCGATGGTCGCGTTCTCAGATAGAGCCCACGCGCACTTCGCGCAATTCTTGACGATGAACTCGGCTTCCGGACTAAGGTGCGAATGCCCACGATGTTTTCCTGCGCGCCGAGGTATTAGGGCTGTTAGATCGCCACCTTCCCGATACCGGGCTACCTGGCGATACACAGTCGCACGTCCGACGCCCCATTTCTTGGCTAGCCGCTCAACTTCGACGGACGATATTGGGCGATCTTCAAGACTCTTTAGGTCGAGGGAACGAGCTCGGGCGGACTCCCAGGCAGAGTCGGGCGTATCCCGCTGAAGTCGGGCTCTGGCGGAGGTGGAATCGGGTAACTTAGTTCGCAAAGGCCGTGACTGAGGGGACATTACGCGTCTTGATATCGCCAACGGTGACCGGAGTACACCGGCATTACTGCTGCGAACATCGAGATTTGGCGTTTCAAAAAAAGCGCTACCTCAACCTCAATCGAAAACCTCAGAATTCGTGAGACTTTGACGCGAAACCGTCCGGTTGAACGCTGAAATTCGCACACAAATCGTGCTGAATCTGTGGTAACTCAATGAGTTACATTCGGTCTCACCCTTTTTGAGATCCGACAGGTCCTCTTGCCAGATGGACTACCCGATCGCCAGGAGACTCCGCGCTGCCACCGATGCGGAGGTCGTGTCGGGTGACTCCGCCAGTTGCTGGGGCGCGTAGGCTGCGGCACCCGGGGCCGAGGTGGCGGAATTAGCGCCGGTGGCAGAGCCCGTGGTGTCGGGGCTGTCATCGTCCAACAGACCGGTCAACCAGGAGGATCCGCCGCCCCCGTGGTGGTGGCCATGATGGTGGCCGTGTGCGTGCGTGGACGGGTCGGCTGTGGCTGAGGGCTGCGCCGCGCCGGATGCGGACGTGCCGCTCGTGGGGCTACCGATGCTGTTGCTGCTGGTTGCGGCACCTGCGACGGAGCTTGAGCTGCTCTGTTCAAGGGCCGCAACGAGCTGCCCGAACGTCCCGCCCGGGCCTTGGATGGAAGTTCCCGAGCTGCTCTGCGTCGTGAACATCCCGGTCAAAGCGGACAGGCTCTGATTGGCTTGGATCGGCATCGACATGGCTAGAATCTCCTTTGGCATTACGGCACACGTTTGCCGCCCGACAGGGGCGACCGGCAAGGTGTTGCCGCCCCAATGCGGCATGACTGATCGAAAAAGTGGGCTGCGCATCTCAGTTGCAGGGCCAAACAGACCGCTGCGCGCTTGCAGCGCAAGCCCTCACGCGGATAGTTGCGAGAAGTGTGCCAGGGGCCAGCCGTGAGCTCGTGACCCGCTGGCGCGCACAAGGCCGTCGGCGCGAGTGGAATCGAGCCGAAATCGTCACGGGCTCGTGGGCCCGAAGGACGGGGTCCCGCGCTTTCGCGATACATTACGCAATCAACGAGGCATTCCATGCGAAAAGTAGCATTCGTAACCGGTGCGACCCGCGGCATCGGCAAGGCCTGCGCCCTAAGTCTTGCGCGCGCGGGCTTTGACATTGCGGTAACCGGACGCACGCTCAAAGAAGGCGAAGGCAAGGTGCCGTCCGCTAGTGCGAAGGACCCCAGGGAGTTGCCCGTGCCGGGCAGCATCGAATCGACGGTGGCCGCGGTGCGTGCTCTGGGCCGTGAGGCTCTGGGCTTGCGCCTCGACATCCTGTCGCGCGCTTCGATCGATCAGGCGCTCGAGGCCGTGCTGGCAAGCTGGGGCCGGGTCGATGTGCTGGTGAACAACGCCATCTATCAGGGGCCGGGACTGATGTACCGCTTCTCCGAGTTCACGCAGGAGCAGCTCGATGACTGCCTGCTGGGCATACTGGTCAACCAAGTCCATCTCACGCGCCGCCTCCTCCCGACGATGATCTCTCAGGGTGGTGGCACGGTCGTATGCATCGGTTCCGTCGCAGGAGTTGGGCCGCCACCCATGTCACCCGCGAAAGGCGGCTGGGGCTTTCTTTATGGTGCGAGCAAGAGCGCTTTTCATCGCCTGGCGGAATTCCTGCATCTCGAGCACCGGGACGACGGTATCCGCTCCTTTCTCGTCGAACCGCAGATGACGGTCACGGACACGATGGCGACGGTCTTTGGCGAGGGGGTGCGATCCCTGGTTGCGAAAGGCCAGGCATTCACCCCGGAGGTGACCGGCGACGTGGTGGCCTGGCTTGCAACGCACCCTGAAGCGAACGCCTACGCGGGCAGGCTGCTCAGCACGCCGACGTTCTTTCGCGATAACGGGATTCGGGTCGCCGGATAGCGGGTGCGCCCGGGATCTCTCACCCCCCGACGGACCACGCGTCACTGAGGCAGGTTCACCTTGCGCAGTACTGCAGGCCAGCGTGGATCGCTGCGCAGGGATCTGAGGTAACCGTCTACCCGGATTCCTGTTACAGCCGGTTCGCGATTCTCAATTCCACGATTGAGCCAGGTAAAGGCTGCATCGTTATCGTTCCTCAGACCGTAGCATTCGGTGATCGCCAGTGCATTTGTGTCCGCGAAGCGCATCTGCAACTCCTTTAGCCGGACGTCGGATTCGGCACGTCGGCCGGCGCTCCACAGCACGTCGGCCTGAGCACCCAGCCGACTTGCCTCATCGGGCTCGCGCTCGGCCGCGGCGAGCGCCGCCTCGGACCGCCCTTCGGCGCGCAGGATCTCGGCCAATACTGCGTGCACTCCCGCGCCCGCCGGCTGCAGCTCGAGCAAGGCACGCACGACCCGTTCTGCCTCGGCAGTGCGGTCGGCCCACAACAGCGAGACCGCAAGGTCGAGCTGCAGAAACGAATCCAGCGGGTCGTATTGGATGCTGTTCTGCAGCGCAACTATTGACCGCGCGAGATCGCCATTCAGCTGTGCTTCCGCCGCGGCCGAGTTGTCTCCGGAATAATCGGCAAGTCCGGGATCGAGCTCCATCGCCCTAGCCTCTTCCTGGCGCGCGGCGGCGAAATCGTACTGATAGTTCCATTCAAGGTCGGAGAGCACCTGGTGCGCCACGGCCAGGTTGGGGTTCAGCGACAGGGCACGATCCACCGCGTCCCGTGCTGGGGCGTAGACGCCCGCCGGTCGCGTCCAGCCCCACAACCCCTGTTGGTTGTAGGCATCCGCCAGCAGCGCCCAGGCCGCTGCATAAGTCGGTTCCAGCCGGATTGCCTCTTTGAATGACGCAACTCCCAGTTGCACGTCTTCCTTGGTTCCGCGCTGAACAAGATACTTCCCGCGCAGGAACGCGTTATACGCAGCGGTGCCCGGTTTCGATTGCGGACCCTGAGCGTCAATGGGTGTGATCGCGCTGCCGAGCGCGGTCGCAACGGAGGTGGCGATCGCCTCCTGAACCTTGAAGATGTCGCCCATTTTGGCGTCGTAGATGGCTGACCACTGCTGCGCCCCGTCTGAAACGCGGATCAGCTGGGCCGTCACACGCAGCGCATCGCCCGACGTGCGAACGCTGCCTTCGAGCAGATGCGCGACGCCGAGCTGCCGCCCGATGCTGCGCACGTCGTCATTTTTACCTTTGAAATGAAACGACGAGGTGCGAGCAATCACTCTAAGGTCGCGCCGGCGCCCGAGATGATCAGTGATTTCTTCCGAGAGCCCGTCGGAGAAGTACTCCTGGTCGTGCGTCGCGCTCATGTCGACAAAGGGCAGCACCGCGATTGATTTGTCGATCGCCGACGCTGGCAGAATTTTCCTGTTGACCCCAAGGTAGCCGAGGCTGCCAACGAGCGCGACGGCGCACAGTAGCGTCAAGCCCGTGCGCCACGAGCGGCCGGCGGCCGCCAGGCTCACCACAGGCACCGTTTGCGAAGCAACATCAGGGAATTGGCCGGCGGCTGCCGCGGCCCCGCCGGGCGAATCCGTCCAGGGAGTCACCTGCGCCACCAAGCGGTAGCCGCGCCGCGGAACACTCGCGATGTAGGTAGGTGCCCTGGGATCGTCGTCGAGGACGCGCCTGAGAGAGGCCACGGCGTGGTAAACCGAATCGGAAGTGACGACCAGGCCCGCCCAGACGCGGTCGAGCAGTTCCTCTACGCTAACTGGCTGGCCCCTCGCCTGCGCCAGACACATCAGGATCTGCATGGCCCGGCGCTCGAGCTTGAGCGTGTGCCCGTCCTTTGAGATCTCGTCCACGGCCGGATCGACACGCCAGACGCCGATGCGAACTACGGAGCTATCCGTCGTCAGCACCCTCAATGACCCATTAGGCTCGGGGAGTTCGGTACCCATTCAGCTCTGAAGCGGGTAGTCGCGACCGGAAGGCGTCTCGCGCGTCCCGACCGTCATATTACGCGACCCCGTGGCGTCTTTGCGCCCCGCCGGGCCACCGATACAGAGTGATTCAGGGATTCCTCAGCCTGATTCGGCCTGCCCTCAGGACTTCGTGGCGTTTCCCTCGGCACAGTCCCCGGCACCAGTTACGACGGATCTTCCGAATCCAAGGCCTCGAGGAGTTAACGTCATGAGTGTCGATAGCGCCTTAGCCAGGTTCACTGCAAAACGCTCGGTGGCGGTCCGCGCGGGCAGCGCGGCCGCCTTGCTGGCAATAACGGTGATTGCGGTAGCAGATCCCCCTGTGGCGCCCTCCCCCAGCGACGCCCGTGTCGCCAGGGTCCGGCTCGGTGACCTTGATCTGGCGACCGCTCAAGGGACCCGCGTAGCCCTCAAGCGGGTGACGGCTGCAGCGCAGCGCCTTTGCTTTCAACTCGGCGACGATGCTCGCGCCTCGAATCGTGCGACGGTCAGTGCCTGCGTCCGGGACACGGTAGCCGACACCATGAAGACTATCGACCTGCCCCGGGTAGCGGCGCTCAGCCCTAAGCCGTGATGGTCCCGCAGGCATAAGCCGCGACAACCGGTGCTCGGTCTGGAGGTGACGGCGCAGGCGTGTCCTCAGGCCTTGCCCACTTGGGAAAGAATCGCAAGCGCCCTGCCTTCGTTGTCCTTAAAGGCAGCCATCCACTCTTCGGTGCCGTCAGCGTGTCGATGAATCATGTGTGGCGCGCCCAGAAACTCAACGCCGCGCTTGGTGAGCTCTGCGTGGGCAGAGCGTATGTCGGCCACTTTGAAATAAACGATTGACTCCCCGCCGCCGGAATCTTCGGCCTCCGACAGGAACAGGCGGATTCCATCGCAATCGAAAAAAGCGAGATTTCCGAAGGAGTAGAGATGCTTGAGGCCCAGCACCTCGCCGTACCACCTTTGTGCTTCCTGGATGTTCCGGACGGTGCGCGAGATCTGGGAAATCGTTCCCAGGGTCAGGGTGGCCGTCATGCTGGGCTCCTTGGTGAAAAGATTGCTATTGCGACGCACTCCGGTCCACTTGCGAAGCTCAGTCCGGCGAGCGAGTCCGAGCTTCTCCAATATGTTTGCGACGTGGTATTTCACCGCGTCCGTGCTTACACGTTGGAGTCGCGCGATCTCGGGATTGGAGAGTCCATGCCGCACGGCTTCAGCCACGCGCCACTCAGCAGGCGTGAGGAGGTCGTCAGCACGGGGTCGGCCGCGCGATTGCTCTGAGGGCATGAGGCTCAAGTTATCAGTGCCAACGCCGATTTACCCTCCCCCGCCCGCGTGGCTAGGCCTATGAGCCCGTTCATGACCGATGGCGCCCCCCACCCTGGGTGCCAGGACGGCATGTCGTCTCCGCAGCGGTTCGGCCCCGGCTCTGCTCACGCGACCCGGAGCCCCGGCGTGCAATCCGTAGGCGAAAGGTTCTTGACGACGATTATGGTTACCACGGCAGCCGCCACGCTTTTGGCTGCTGTGCCCTCACGCTGAATGAACCGCCGGGGCGATCTGGCCCGCGATTCCCGGGCCCTGTCACCTGACGATGAACAAAGGTGTCAGCGCGAGGCCATGCCCTGCGATGCGGCGTAGTGCACTTCGACAATGGCCTTGTCGCACAGGAACTTCGGTTCCTGAGGTACGGGATAGGTACTGAAGCCGTGCAGGTACGTTAACGACTGGGTACGAACGTGATAGGTCGCGGCGATGCGTGCCGCCGTGTCATCCGCAGAGCGATCCTCGCGCACCAGGATCCAGCCGCCCTGGTTGTCCACCGAGTTGACACCGACGACCTTGGCGGGATTCGCGCACAGCGCCGCGCGGTGCGACGCGCAGCCTGAGTTCAGCAGAGCGATGCCGACAACTACGGCAAGCCGCGCGATAGCTACGTTACGCATACCCAAACTCCTGGCAGCCAATCCGCCACTATCTTCAGTCCAGCTGCGTTTACCCGTCGCTAGCGCGGTGCGGTTTGTGCGGTGGCGGTCACATTCCTGAGGTCCGCCCGCTGCCGCCCGGCCGGTGCACGACTTGAAAGTCTCCCCGGTCTCAAAGAGGCACGCGTATCCAGCCGGTGACGTGTCCGCAGGTGAGATAGATCTCGCGACCGCTCGTGAAATGGACCACCTCGTCATCGCGGTCGTCCTGGGACGGGTCGTAGCGGCGCACGTTACCGTCGCAGAAGCTGAGCATGTAGCCCACGGTGTGGAAGCCCTGGTTGACATAGGCATCCGCGGGCGAGAAGAAATTCGCAAAAAGGTGGTTATGTACCGAACAGATGTGGGTGTGGTAGTCCGCCACGATCCGCCAGCCTTCCGGCATCGCCTCGTTGTACTGAGGTATCTCCACCCCGAAGTGCTGGTGCGAGGTCAAGGGCGCAGTTACGCGAAAGTGATGCTCTGAATCCTCGTAGATGACCCCGCCGCATTCATATTGCCGCGGGCAGTCGAGGGCCGCATGAAGCCCTGCTACTGCTGCCGAGTCCACGTCCATGAAGATCGCAAAGATCAGTGGATTCATACTGAGAATGCCCGTTAAGAGGACCCTAACCCCAGTGTGCCGAAGCCATGTTTTGGCACTTTCCTGTCCGGGTAACGGCGCACTGGTTCGCAACGTTGAGGCCGCGGATGTGAACGGGCGTCGCAGACGTGAAGGAATTCCCGCGCGGCACAGCGCTGCCGTGATGCGAATCACTTTCGAGTACTGGAAAACCGGTGATCCCGGGCGCCGGGCCCGCGCCTGAATACGCCGGATGCCTCTGGCGGGAGGCGCTCCTGGGAACTCCCCCGAGGTGTGATCCTGAGTCGGCCGGCGCGGTTAGGACCCCCAGGCCGTGCGGGAGCGGGCGCAGAGCGCCTTTGTATCGTCTCCTTAGGCGATCAGCGCGGATTTGCGGCGATAGGAGTCCGCCACCACCCAGGCGCCGGCCAGGAGCGCCACGTTGACGATCGTCTCGCTCCAGTTTTCGGCGCTCACGTGGCCCGCGGCCACGACGGGTACCCATACGAGCAGCAGGAACAGACCGATCTGCCACGCTGAAAGCACGGCGGCCAGCTTCGCCCATACCCCGGTGAGTATTGCGACACCCGCGGCAAGGTAGGTGCAGCCGGTGAAATACGCCCAGAACGTGTGCGCGGGCAGCCAGCCCGGCACCAGGGGCGCGGTCAGATTGAGGTAGACGAAGTGGGAGAGGCCGAAGGCGATCAACGCCAGCGCGTAGAGCGCCTGCGCGAGGCGCACCCCCTTGTCGCCGACAGCGAAGCCCAGGCGCCGCCTGTCCGAGTCTGCCGCGAACCAGGCATACAGCACCCAGGCGCCGGCCACGATCACGGCAGTCTCACCCCAGCTTTGGTAGGCACCTTCCACCAGGGGCATGAGCACGATGACGCGCACTTTGATCAGCAGCATCCATACGAAGAGGTATACGAAGAGCACGCGGGCGGCGCTCGGGGCGGTGCGGGCAAACAGGAGCCCAACGCCACACACCAGGCAGATGAGGCTGCAGAGGTAGGCCAGGAGCTCCCGGGCGGGCAGCGCCTTTGGTACCGAGTCCCATATGGGGGCGAAGCCGCCCTGGATCAGGCCCAGGATTCCCAGGCCAATCAGGGTCGCCGCAAAAACGGCATGTCCCACGCTTGCGATGCGCATCCCGCCCTCCCGTCGTGTTCTGATTTGTCCGCCGCCGCCGCACCCTTATAAGCCAGATGCGAGGCCTGCGAAAACAGGCAGGCGCCGGATGGAGTTCACCGCTCGACGGCGCGTGCCCCTGAGCCTCCGCCAGCGCCCTGCCGCAGACCCACAGTATGATGCAGGCCTTAACTCAAGACCGGTCCCAAGCCGGCCCAGCGCTGCTGTGGAAGGCCTCAATGAAGATAATCACTGTCCTCGCGCTGGCATTGGCAAGCCTGGCCGCTGACGCGGTCGCCGCTGACCGGACGCCGCTGCAGCAGCAGCTGGAGGCGGATCTCAGGCACTACCTGGCCTCGCGACGCACGATCGAGCACATCTCGGCCCTGTCACTGAGCGTGAGCTTCCCGGGTGACTCTGCGGACATCCAAGCCACCGCGGGCACGGTTGAGTTCGCGGGGGGCGCAGCCGTAACGCCTGCGAACCTGTACCAGATCGGCAGCAACACCAAGGCCTTCACGGCGGTGACACTGCTGCAGCTGGAGGCTGAGGGAAAACTCTCGCTGCAGGACACCCTCGGCAAGTGGTTGCCCCAGTACCCGCTGTGGCACGGCGTCACCTTGACGCGCCTGCTCAACATGACGAGCGGCATACCAACCTACGACAGCCTGCCCGCGATGCAGAAAGCGTACGCGGCCGAGCCGCACAAGGACTTCTCACCCGGCGAGCTCATCGGCTACGTGTACCCAGGCACTGCGGGTGCGCCTGCCGCGACGAGCGGATGGTCCTACTCGAATACCAACTACGTACTCGCGGAGCTCATCATCGAGAAGGTCACCGGACACAGCTACGCGGAAGAACTGCGACAGCGTTTCTTCGCCAGGCCGCAGCTGCACCTGAGTGACGCGTTCTACGAGTCGCACCAATATCCGGCGGCCGTAATAGACCGCATGGTATCCGGGTACTTCTTCAGCAATACGCCCGATAACGCAGGCCTCGCGGCACTTTACGGCAAGGACATGCGTGACTTGAGCGTCTCCTGGGCGCGCGGCGCGGGCGCTGCGGTTTCGACGCCGACCGACCTCACCCACTGGGTACGGGCCCTCTACCACGGCGGGGTGCTGATGCCCAGGCAGCAAAAGGAACTTGAGAGCCTGGTGTCGCTGCGCACGGGCAAGCCCATCGCCGATATCGTTGCGGGGGATTCGCGCGGTTTCGGGCTGGGCGTCGGTCGCGACATGCTGCCCTCGCTGGGCAAATTCTGGTTCTACGAGGGGGAAACGCTCGGCTACCGCATGATCTACGTCTGGTTCCCGAAGTCGGACGTCATCATTGCGGTGGGCATCAACAGCCAGCCGAACGCTGCGGACAACCACGGCCAGCAGCTGGTGCAGGCCATCTACCGGACACTGCAGCGGGCGGGGAAGCTATGACGATTTTCAAGGAAGCGCAGGCGACTAACATGAAATCTCCCTTGCTCCCTGCCCTGCTGCTGCCGCTCCTGGCCGGGTGCTACACGCCCTATCAGGTGGCGAGCACCAACACGAACCAGTGCGTTCACGTGCCCTGGGACGGCTCGCCGATCCTCCCCGGTACACCGGTGACCCTGGCGCAGTGCTTCGGGCGCACGGACAACCAGGAGTGGACCCTCAAGAACGGTCAGATCGCAGGCGTTGCCGGCCTGTGCCTCGATGTGCAGGGTCAGGCGGGAATCGACGGGGCACCGGTCATTGCCGTGCCCTGCAACGGCAGCCCCGGCCAGCACTGGAGCGTCACCCACGGGGAAGTGATCGGCGTCGGTGGCAAGTGCCTGGATGTCCCCGGCGGCGAAATCACCGAGACCGCGCCACTCATCCTCGCGACCTGCTCGGGCACCTCCAGCCAGCGCTGGTCACTGCGTTAGCGCTGGCGGCCGCGACGCAGGCTACAGTTCCGTGCTGCCCTTGGGCGGGGGCTTCTGCGGATCGGTAAACGCTTCGGGCGGGCTCATCCCGACGCAGGACGCACTGACCATATCGCCCTCGCTTGCGTACACCGTCGCGATCTGCAGGGCCTTGGGAATGGCGTTCTTGCAGGACGCCTCGTCCTTGAAAAGGTACGAATCCACATAGGTCACTTCGAGCGATTTCGGCGCGTAGTAATACAGGTGCATCACGGCCATATTGCCGAGCGTGCGCGGCTCCTTCTGCTCGTCCGCGAACGCTGCAGCTGCAAAGAAGGTGAGAAGAATCGCGATGGATTTCATGTGCACCTCACGATTGGGTCCTGAGATCAGGCACAGACGCGCAGGCATTCTCAACGACGATAGGCTACAAGAACTCAAGCGCCGGGATAGTCGGTCGGCGCTGACTCTTCATAAGAGACGTGACAGGCTTCACCGGTGCAGCCCGCCGCCGTTCCCGAGGCTCTCTCTTGAGCTGGGCCTTACGCACAAGCCCTGCTCTGGTTTTTCTAGTGCGCCGCGGCGGCACAGGCGGTGGCACCCCAGTCCGTGACCTTTCCGGCCAGCGTGAAGCAGCGCCCGAGCGCTGAGTCCGGGCCGACCGCGTCGCCCTCGTGAGCGTTTGCGAGAAATTGCTCCAGTACTTTGTCCGCGCACACGCCCTCGGGGTCGGGGCGCTGCTGGTAGCGCACGAGGGCAGACAGGCCGCCGCGGATCATGAAGTTCGACCGCGGCGCATGGCAGCGCACGACGAGACCGCCGGGCAGCGGATTGGGCGCAGGATGCTCCGCGGCTGCTGGCGCAGCTCCTGAGCGGATCCGCGCCTTCAGGGCTTGCAGCAGCTCAGGGATACTGGGCGCGTTCCCGGCGCTCCAGGGGATCGCCTGGGAGTCGATGGTGAGACCGGCCGCGCTCACCTGGTAGTGGTGCCCGAAACGACCGGTCGCGGTGCACTCAAGGTCCGGTGACAGCGCGCATACGGGCAGAGTCCGAAGATTTGTGAGAGCGCCACAGGTCTGCCGTGCCTGAATGACGAGGCTCCCGGAATCATCCACGAGGTAGCTGCCCTGCCCGCTATAGATACAGGCGCCCCCTGACCCCTGGAGTCCCGTGACCGTGACGCCGGTAGCCTTGCCGGCCAACCCCCGCAATTGCGCGTCGGCGCCCCCGGCCGTCTGCAGCACCGTCCCTGCGTGGGCCGAGAATGCCAGCATCACCGTGACGGTCGCCCCGGCGATACGTGACCGCAGGATCGCAGGGGTCGATGGAGACTTGCAGGCATCGGACCCGAGCGTATTCACTGTGACCTCTCATCCATCTCATGCGATCGCATCATGCATCGCCTCGGTTGGGAACCCGACAAGCGCGCTCACACACGCGCCGGCGCTCGCGCCACTCTCAAAGGCGGGCGGCCTCGCGGACCCGCGTCGCGGCATTATGTGGAGCCCTGCGACCGTCTGTAACCCCCCATCGGCCGCCGGTCGGACCGCTCCCGTTGTGTGACCCAGTACCGCTTTGCTCGCGGCCAGGCTCCAGTACATTGCCTCGCCATGAACAAGCACCAGAGCGGCTTTACCCTGACCGAGATGCTGGTCGTGACGGCAATCGTCTCGGTCCTCCTCGGGATAGCCATTCCCTCGTACAAGTTCGTGACGACCTCGTACCGCCTGTCGGCAGAGCTCAACAACCTCTCTGGAGACCTGCAGTACGCGCGCGCCGAGGCGATCAAGGAAGGCAACGGCGCCACGGTGTGCGTCTCCGCCAACGGCGTGGCCTGTACCGGCGGGGGCAACTGGAACGTCGGCTGGATCGTCTTCTCCGACATTAACGGCGACGCCGCGGTGGACGGAAATGACCGGGTGCTGCGCGTTCAGGGCGCCTTTAACGGCACGACTCCCGACAACGCAGTGGGCGCCACGTCATTCACCTTCAACCGTGAAGGCTTCGGCACCACCGCAGGGGTGGGCTACGCGACCACGCTCGTGACTTTCTCGGACCCGGTCAGCGGCAACAGCACCTATACGCGCTGCCTGAGCGTCAACAACGTCGGCACCGTCACCGCCCTCACACATGTCACCAGCCCGGGCTCATGCTAATGAAGCGCACCAACAATAATCCCGTCCGCGGACGCGGCTTCAGCCTCATCGAGGTGATGGTGGCCGTGGTCATCATCTGCATCGGACTGCTGGGTATCGCCAAGCTGCAAGCCATGTCGCTGTCCAACAGCACGCTGTCCCGGCAGCGTGCGATTGCCGCGATTCAGGCGGCCAGCCTCGCTTCCTCCATGCACGCGAACCGCGACTTCTGGACCAGCCAGAACCTCGGCCTCGAGGTCGTGATCGCTCCCGGGGGTGTCGTGACGGTCCCCAATCCGAACCCGGCCCCGGCGAATCTGCAGAGTTCGATCGCAGCCGACATCGCGATCTTCCAGGCCGGCGGTCCGGGCCCGTGCATCGGCACTTTCTCCGCCGTAGCCATGTGTCCCAACAACCAGCACCAGGATCTCGCCGCCTTCGATGTGGCCCGCTGGTACCAAAACGGGCTGAGTTTGCTGCTGCCCAATGCCTCGGCGGACATCTTCTGTCCCGAGGTGGCAGTGACCACCCTGGCGCCGACCAGCTGCACGATCACGATCAACTGGACCGAGAAGTCCGTCGCCATGAACTCGCAGGAGGCGGGTACGGAGAGCGTCCAGGCGACTGTCTGCGGCACGCTCAAGACCAGTAGCACCAGCGAGTGTCCTTCACTGACCCTGTACGTCGAACCATGAATATCCAATCCCATCACCGCATGCGCGCCGCGCCCGCACAGGGCGGCTTCACCTTGGTCGAGCTCATGGTCACGGTGGGTATCGCCGTGTTCCTGTTGTTCGGTCTCGTCACCATCATGCAGAACGTCCGCCAGGCGAATCTGACCCAGTCCACCCTCAACGCGCTGCAGGACGAACAGCGCTTCGCGCTCACGGTCATGACCGATGCGATCCAGGTCGGCGGCTACATCGCCAACCCGATAGGCGATTCGAGCGCCCTCTTTCCGGCGGTGGCAGTTCTCCCGGCGGGTGCCTTTCCGCAGGGCTCGGCCTTCACCGGGCAGCATGTGCCTGCCGGGATAGTGCCCGACTGGACGGCGACGGACTTCATATACATCCGTTTCAACACACTGCCCGCGGGCGCCGGCCCGATCGGTACCGGTCCGATCCTGTGCAACGGCTTTGACACCTCTACGGAGGCCGCCGCCACCAGCTACACCATCGCCTTCACCGTCTCCGCCGGAGCCCTGCAGTGCAGTGTGGACGGTGGCAAGACCTGGGAGCCGATCGTGCCCGGCGTGCAGGGGTTGGCCGTTTACTACGGCGTCAACCGCGCCGCCCCGGGCGCCGATTACAACATCGATACCTACGTCACCGCTGACAACCTGGTGGCACCCAATGACTTCCTGACGATCAGCGCCGTGCGCATCGTTCTCAGCTTCACCAATCCGATGTACGTCGTGGGGGGGAGCCAGCCCCAGTACATCACCGTGGAGCGTGTCGTGCCGGTCATGGGGCGTGCGGGGGTTGTGACATGAAGCGCGGCCGTACCTTGCGCACATCGCAGCGCGGCGTGGCGTTGGTTACCAGTCTCATCATGCTGGTGATCATCACCATCCTTGCGCTCAGCATGTTCCGCAGCTTCGGTACCCAGGAAAGGATTGCCGGCAACATGCGCGAGAAAGAGCGCGCCCTGCATGCGGCTACCAGTGCCCAGCAGTACGCCGAGTGGTGGCTGACTCAGGGCGTCAACGGCAGCCCGAATTCGGGGATCTCGTGCGTGGCCGGAATCATCCCGGCGAGCCCGACCGAGGGCGAGATCTGCAACCAGACGCCCCAGCAGCAGATGGGTGGCACGCCGCCCTTGATGCTTTCCACCATCCCCTGGGCCATCGGCATGTCGTACAGCCCGCCCAGCATGGCCTTCGGCAACGCCTCGGTCGCCCTCGGCGACACCGACAACGACCTCTCGGCGCCCTACTTCGCCGCTCCCGGGTACTGGATCACCGACATCGGTCCGGCCTTCGACACCCCGGGCGCCGAGGCCTATCAGATTGACGCCTACGCGTACGGCAGCGCCCAGAGCACGGTCGCGGTCGTTGAGAGTTACTACGAAGTCATCCCCGGTGTTACTAACCTGGTGAACTAATGAAACGTCCCCAACTTCTCGTACTGCTCGCCGCCCTCACGGGGCTCGTGATTCCATTCACGGCCTCCGCGCAGTCCTCGATCGCCGAGGACTTCACACAGGCGAGCACCGTCAACCCTTGGTACTTCTTCAACGGCGCCTGCCTCACGGCAGGATCCGCCACCGGTGTCGAACCGATCAGCGCCGCGGGGCTCGTGCCCGGATGCACGACGATCGCCACGAGCTACTACAACAAGAGCTCGGGCGAAGTGCTCGTCGGCGGCTTCAGCGGCACTTTCCCTGACCCGGTAGGCAAGGGCGCCCTGCGCTTCACCAATGGTTACCCCTACGGTTACAACGAGAGCGGCGGCATCCTGTCCACCACGCCCTTCCCCACCGGCCAGGGCGTGTCGATCACCTTCAAAACCGTCACCTACCTGGGTAACTCCGGCGGTGGCGGCACGGACGGTGCCGACGGCATCAGTTTCTTCCTGATGGACTCCTCGCAACTCAATATCTCGACCATTAACGGCAAGTCCAACGGTGACGGCAATGGTCTCGGCTCCTTCGGCGGTAGCCTGGGTTACACCTGCTCCAACAATAACTCCCCCTACAACGGTCTCACCGGCGGCTACCTCGGCCTCGGCATCGATGAGTACGGAAACTTCCTGAATGGCACGACGAACACCCTCGGCGAGACCGGTACCACCGCCTCGGGCGACAACACTGCGACCGGTGGTGGCTACCAGCCCGGGCGCATCGGCCTGCGCGGCGCGGGCAGCATCTCCTGGAACGCCCTCAATGCCGCCTACGGCACCAATCCGAACAACACCGCCTTGCCGTACTACCCGGCGAGCCTGCTGACGTCCTGCGGCGTCAACGGTGGCACCTACAACGCCACCACCGGCGGCTGCATGAGCTGCAGCAGCGGCACCTACACTCCCGGCAGCAACACCTGCGTTACGCAGACCTGCACCACCGGCACCTACAACGCGACCACCGGTCAGTGCGAGAGCTGCCCGTCGGGGGATACCTATAACTCGGGTGTCAATAACTGCTCGACCAAGACCTGCTCGACCGGCACTTACAACGCCACCACCGGCCAGTGCGAGAGCTGCCCCTCAGGGGATGCCTACACTTCGGGCACGAATACCTGCCTGACGCAGACGTGTGCGAGCGGTACTTACAATTCCAGCGCCAACAAGTGCGAAACCTGCACCACCGGTGTTTACAATCTAAGCGCTAACAAATGCGAGAGCTGCAGCACGGGTACCTATAATTCGACGGCCAACCTCTGCGAGGTCTGCGCGACGGGTTACACCTACAACGCGGTCAGCGGCGAATGCACCAAGGGCGCCCTGCTCGCGGCGCCGACTACGCATGCCCCAACTGCCGGTACGCCGGCGGCGAGCTCGCCCACGAGCATTACCGCCACCGGTGGCCCCACCAATACAATCTCGCCCACGGGGAGCGGGACGGTCAGTCCCACGCCGACCAACAACAAGGTTGACTGGTACTCGGCTGTGTCGAACACCTGCAGGTACGGCACCCTCTACAACTACTCGGTCCCGGGCGTGCCCACGAGCGCAGGCGCCACGAGTCTTACGAATACCGCCAATACGGCCGGCATCCTCGACTACGGTGCGCTGCCCAGTGGCTACACCGTGCTGCCTTCGGGCACCAAGATCGCCAACGAGACCGCAGCCACGCGTGCGGCCGCCGTGCCGATCTACTACCAGTTGAAAATCACGCAGAACGGCCTCCTGAGTCTTGCGTATGCGGTATGCCCCTCGACCGGCTGCGGCTCCTGGCAGAGCGTGCTGACCAAGCAGAACATCACGACCTCCAACGGCCCGCTGCCGGCCAACTTCCTGTTCGGCTTCGCCGGCTCGACCGGTGGCAGCTCCAACATCCACGAGATCCTGTGTTTCCGCGCCGACCCGGCGACCTCGGCCTCGAGCTCCGCGGGCGCGAGCGAGAAGCAATCGGCGAAGCTCGAGACCGGTGTGCAGGCGTACTTTGCCTACTACAACCCGAGCGACGGCTGGACCGGCCGCGTGACGGCCAGCAGCGTGATGTACGACTCCTTCGGCAACATCACGGTGGCCAACATCCCGAACTGGGATGCCTCCTGCGTCCTCACCGGCATCCTCGCGGCGAGCACCTGCGCCACCACCGGCCAGAACGGGCCGCTGAGCGCCGAACCGCCCAACACCCCGGGAACCTCCGGCAGCCGTCAGATCATGACCTGGAACGGCTCCGCGGGCGTGGCGCTGCAGTACAGCAACCTCACCACGGCGCAGCAGACGGCGCTCACCCTGGATGACGCGGCGCAGGGATATCCGTCCAGCTATACACCCGCCGACCGCCTCAATTACCTGCGCGGCGACCGCACCAACGAGATCAACAGTTCCGCCATCGGCGAGTTCCGGCGGCGCAGCAGCATCCTGTCGGATATCGTGGATTCGAGTCCGATATGGGTCGGCACGCCCAACCAGAGCTACGGGATCACCTGGGGTGACCGTATCAATGCGAGCGCCTCGCTTCCGGAGAACGGCAGCACGGTGCAGACCTATCCTGCCTACATCACGGCGCAGACCAATCGCCAGCAGGTGGTGTACGTGGGCGCCAACGACGGCATGCTGCATGCGTTCCGCAGTGGCACCTTCAACAGCGCCTCGGGCTCTTGCGCCACTAACCCGACGCAGAGCTGCTTCACCAACAACGACGGGCTGGAGCTGATGGCCTACATGCCCAGCTCGGTCATCTCCGGAACCAGCGCGCAGCTGATCCACCCCGACATCAGCAATCTCGCCAACATCCCGATCGACTTCTCCAACGCTCAGTACGGCCACAATTACTTCGTGAACGCGATCCCGGGTACCGGCGACCTGTTCTACAACGGGCAGTGGCACAGCTGGGTGGTCGGCGGCCTAGGCGCCGGCGGCGCGGCCATCTATGCACTCGATGTCACCAATCCAGCGATTTTCACGGAAGGCAATGCCGCGGCCGTGGTGCTCGGCGAGTGGAACAGCTCCACGATCACCTGCGTCGGCAATAGCGCCTGCGGGGCAGCCCTGGGCAACACCACCGGCACGCCGATGATCCGCCGCCTGCACGATGGCCGCTGGGGCGTCATCTTCGGTAACGGCTACGGCAGCGCTTCGGGCGATGCCGGGATCTTCGTCATGACAGTCGACCCCAGCACCGGGGTGCAGGGCGCGAAGTTCTACTACCTCAGCACCGGCGTTGGCAGCGCGGCGAGCCCGAATGGCATCGGCTACGTGGCGCCGGCGGATCTTGATGGCGACCACATCAGTGACTACGTCTACGCCGGTGACCTGCAAGGCAACGTGTGGCGCTTTGACATCACCGACCCGAGCGAGACGAACTGGATGGTGACGCCGGGACCGATGTTCAGCACCGGTGGGCAGCCGATCACGACGCAGCTGGTGGTTGCGGCCGGGTCGCCGAGCCCCGGCACGCAGCGCCAGGTGATGGTGCTGTTCGGCACCGGGCAGAAGATCGGAGTCACCAATGCCAGTGCCGCGACCTATGCGAGCGGCACGCAGAGCCTCTACGGCGTGTGGGACTGGAACCTGAGTGCGACCGATGGCGGCCGCCAGGGTCCGGGCACCGGGCATCCGGCCGGCTGGGATGGCCTGTCGGGCGCAACGTACGCGGCTCTGACGCGCGCCAATGCCGGGCTGCTTACACTCACCTCGGCCAACCTGCAGCAGCAGGTCGTCACCATCAACAACAGCACCCAGGATCGCGAAATCGCGACCAACGCGACCATCTGTTGGACCGGTGGATGTCCCACGAGTACGGCGATCCAGTTCGGCTGGTACTTCAACCTGCCTGGCGGCGGGGAGCAGGTGATCTACAGTCCTGAGTTGTTCTCGCAGGCCGTGACGGTGAACACGATCGTGCCGGCGGTCAATTCCCCGATCTCGTGCACCACCAACAGCGATACCGGGTTTACCTACATCGTGTCGGCCCTCACCGGCGGCGCCTTCGCCAGCGTGTTCCTGCCCCCGGGTGAGCAGCAGTTCCTGAATGCCAATCCCTCGATCAACGCCGCGCCCTACACGGACCCGGTGGCCATCGGCATCCAGACCAA
>Ga0302324_100008958_pt1 | contig 21045 bp, 21 predicted proteins | sample Palsa_T0_1_FD_201949 | JGI IMG/M metagenome (GOLD analysis project Ga0302324, IMG submission 201949) | Peat permafrost microbial communities from Stordalen Mire near Abisko, Sweden - Palsa_T0_1 | ecosystem: Environmental > Terrestrial > Soil > Palsa > Peat permafrost | place: Sweden: Abisko...
CGATCAGCGCGTGCCGGCTCCCCGTCGCCCCGAAGACGCCGGCCATGATGGGCGCCATGGCCGGATCGCTGACCCCGACCAGCTGACGCCTGGTCCGGGCGGGGTTGATCAGCGGCCCGAGGAAGTTGAACACGGTGGGCACGCCGAGCTCCTTGCGGACCGGGCCGACGTAACGCATGGCCGGGTGGAAGCGCTGGGCGAAGCAGAACCCCATGCCGGCGGTGGCGACGCAGCGCGCCACGCCCTCGGGCCCGAGTTCTATGGCCACGCCGAGCGCCTCCAGCACGTCGGCCGTCCCCACCGACGACGACGCGGCGCGGTTGCCGTGCTTGCACACCGGCACGCCGCTCCCCGCCGTGATGAGGGCCGCCAGCGTCGTCACGTTGATGCTCGACAAGCGGTCGCCGCCGGTCCCGACCAGGTCGACCGCCAGCTCGGCATCCGCCTCGTCCAGCGGGCAGGGCACGGCGGCCTCGACCATCGCCCGGGCCAAGCCGGTGACTTCCTCGGCCGTCTCGCCCTTGGCGTGCAGCAGCGACAGGAAGGCCCCCACCTGCACCGGTGTGGCCTCGCCCGAGAGGACGACCTTCAAGGTCTCCTCCGCCTCGGCCGTGCTCAGCGACTCGCGCCGGCTGAGGCGGGCGAGGACCTCGGGCCAGCTCAGTCCCACCACAGATCCCGGTCGAGCACGCCCCGCGCAATGAGGCCGAGCTGCACCTGGGACGTCCCTTCGACGATGGTGAGTTGCTTGGCGTCGCGGTACCACTGCTCGGTGGGATGGTCCTCCATGTAGCCGGCCGCCCCGAGCAGCTGGACCGCCAGCGACGAGGCCCGCACCGCCAGTTCGGTGGCGTGGTACTTGGCCATGGACAGGTAGGGGACGTATTCCTTGGTGAACTTGCCCTCGTCGGCCAGCACGGCGGCGCGATACGTGAGCAAACGGGCCGCCTCTATGTCGACGGCACACTTGGCGATCTCCCACTGAATCCCCTGGAAGTCCGCGATCGTCTTGCCGAAGGCGGCCCGCTGCTGCACGTACTCGGTTGCGTACATGAGCGCCCCCTCGGCCAGGCCGATCCCACGCGCGGCGACGATCGGGCGCATGGCGTTCAGGCCCAGCATGGCCAGGCGGAACCCGCCGACCTCACCGATGACGTTCTCCGCCGGCACGTGGACGTCACTCAGCAAGAGCTCACCGGTGTCGACCCCCTTGACCCCCATTTTGTGGTCGGTCCGGCCCACCTCCACCCCGTCGAAGCCGCGCTCCACGATGAACGCCGTGATGGAGTCGTGGGCCCGGCTGGCCGGGTCTGAGGTCTTGGCGAAGACGGTGTACCAGTCGGCCTCGCGCACACCTGACATCCAACACTTGGTGCCGTTGAGCACCCAGCCGCCGTCTGCGCCCGTAGCGGGCACCCCCCGGGTCCGCATTCCCATGACGTCGCTGCCGGCCTGGGGCTCGGACAGCCCGAAGCCGGCCCGCAGCGTCCCGTCGCAGATGCCGGGCAGGTAGCGCGCCTTCTGTTCCTCGGTGCCGGCGATCATGACCGGTCCCGTGGGCAGCCGGGTCAGCAGGAGCATCAGGGCGGCCGCGTTGGAGTATTTGGCCACCTCCTCGATGGCCACCGCCAAGCCCAGGATGCCCGCGCCGGACCCGCCGTATTCGACCGGGATGCACAATCCGAGCAGGCCGGCGTCGCGGAACGCCTCGAAGATGTCGGTCGGGTAGGTCCCCTCTTTGTCGATGGCCCGCGCCCGTGGCTTCACCTTGTCCTGCGCGAGGCGCCGGACCGAATCTCGGAGCTCTGCGAGCTCGCCTGGAAGTTCAAAGTGCACCGATGAAGGGTATCGGACCTCCCGGCCAGGTACTTTCTGGTCCTTGACTCCCGACGAACCCCAACTGCCCGAGACGCCCGACGCCGAAGACGCCGCGAAGTCGCGGGCCGACCTGCAGGCTGCGTTGCGCGACACGCGCAAGAAGGATCGCAAGCGCAAACACCGATGGCGCCGGCGCATTCTGTACGCGCTGTCCTTCGTCATCCTGCTGGCCGCCGTCGGGGCAGGGGGCGTCTACTTCTACGCCGACTACCGCTTCGACCAGATCAAGAAGGTCCACGCCAAGCACCTGATCCGCACGGCGCCCATCGGCAATCAGCAGCCCGTCACCATGTTGCTGGTCGGCTCGGACTCACGGGCCTTCGTCGACAATCCCACCCAGGTCAAGGCGTTCGGCTCCGGCGCCGAGGAAGGCGGCCAGCGCAGCGATGTCACCATGGCTGTCCGCATCGACCCTGCCGCCAAGACCGTGACCATCCTTTCGATACCCCGCGACCTGTGGGTCGACATCCCCGGCGATGTCACCGACATCTCGGGCATGAACCGCATCAACGCTGCGTTCAACTCGGGTCCCGACCTCCTCGTCCAGACCATCGAACAGGACCTCGGCATCCCCATCAACCACTACGCATCGGTGGGGTTCGACGGGTTCTCGGGCATGGTGAATGCACTGGGCGGGATCACGATGGACTTCCCCACCGAGGTCAAGGACCAGTACACCGGCCTCGACGTCACGACGACGGGCTGCCAGGTCGTCAACGGGCAGACGGCCCTTCAGCTGGTGCGCAGCCGCCACCTCTATTACATGAACTCAGAGGGCGAGTGGGAGTACGACGGGCAGTCGGACTTCAGCCGCATCCAGCGCCAGGACGCCTTCTTCCGCGCCGTGCTGGCCAAGCTGAACCAGACCGGTCTCGACCCCTTGACCATCAACGCGTTCCTCGGTGCCGCCGTGACGAACCTGACCATCGACGACACGTTGACCAAGACGGACCTATTCAACTTGGCCGAGGACTTCAAGGGCCTCTCCTCGTCGCACCTCGTCACCGAGACGCTCCCGACCACCGCCTTCGTCACCGACGGTGGAGCCGATGTGCTCCAAGAGGCGCAGCCCTACGCCCAGAACATGATCGCTGCGTTCAACGCCATCGGGACGGCCCCGCCGACCACGACCACGACGACGACGACCCGCCCGAGCAAGCCCACGACCACCACGACCGTGCCCACGGAGGCCCACAGCCTGGTCACGGTCAACGTGTTGAACGGGTCGAGCGTGAACGGCATCGCGCACACCACCGCCTTCGCGCTCTCGTCGCTGGGATTCCAGATCGGCCAGATCGGGAACGCCTCGACCCAGCTCAGCGCGGACGGCGCTTCGGAGATCCTCTACGGGCCGTCGGGCACCGCGGCGGCGCACGCGTTGTCGTCGGTGTTGAGCGGGCCGGTCACCCTCGTCCCCGACCCGAGCCTCATCGGCCAGACGGTCTCGCTCGTGATCGCCGGCTCGCAGTTGAGCGTCAGCGCGTCGTCGACCACGACGACGACCACGGCACCGCCGGGGCCGACCACGACCACCACCACGACGATCCCCGCCGACGTCTACACGAACACGCAGCAGGAACCCTGGAATCCCTTCCCCTGCACCCTCGGCCAGCCGACCCCGGCCACGCCGACTACGACGGCGCACAAGGCCGCCGTCAACAAGAAGAAGAAGTAGGTCGGGCGGGCCCGCTCAGGCGGACTTGCGGCGCTGGCGCACGATCCGGCGGCGCTCGCGCTCGGTCGTGCCACCCCACACACCCTCACGCTCGCGGTGGGCCAGGGCGTGCTCGAGGCACGCTTGGCGGACCGGGCAGACGGCGCAGACAGCCTTGGCCTCGGCCGCGTCGGCCTCGTCCTCGGTGACGGGGTAGAACGCCTCGACGTCGAGGCCCCGGCAGGCGGCTTGCTTGCGCCACGTGGTGGCGATCATGGGAGACACTTCCTCAATAACGGATGAAAAGGCGGATACTTGATTCGCCCTGCTCAGAGGCCCTTTTGGTCCGTTGACCGGAGAGGGCGACCCCAAATTCGGCGAGCAAAGAGTATGTCGCACCGCCCGTGCGTTTGTAAAGATTTGCGCACGGAATTGTCCCTGGTCAGCCGATCGGGAGGGGCTTTGTTGTGCCGAGCAGATCCCGGAGGAGCTCCCGGCGCACCGCCGGCGACAACACGGTCCTGGCCTCGTAGGCGGGGTGGGTCGCCACGAGCGCGACCTCCCGGCCATCGGCGAAGGCCTCCGCCTGGGCCTCCGTGAAGCCAAAGCGCACGTAGTGGACCGCCGGTGTGATCGTCTCGCGGGTGAGCGCCGCCGCGTGGGCAGCCTCAGGCACGCTGGCCACGACCTCCCCGTCCACGGCGAACCCGAGCCGGCGCTCGATCCCCACCAGTCGGGGCAGCCACTCCCGCAGCGCGTCGTCCGAGGTCAGCTCGATGAAGAGGGTGGCCGAGAGCTCCCCCTTCGCCGGCAGCAGCCGGTTGTAGATGTCGAGCTCGACCTGAATCGCCTCGTCGCTGATGATCTTCTCGGCCCGGGCCATCTCCTGGACCTGGAAGCGGACCGTGTCGAAGCACTCGAAGACCAGCGTCATCACCGGGCCCAGGGCCACCCGACGGTCGAGCTTGCGCGCAATGATCTTGGCCCGGTAGTCCTCCCGGACTCGCTCGTAGGCCCGGAGGTCGAGCACGTCGGCCAGCGTCAGCGGCGGCACGCCATCACCCGTACCAGAGTCAGTCTGCGGTCACCCGTCGCGCCCGGCGGCCTGCGCCAGGTTGCCGTCACTCGCCAAGCGACTCGAGACCCTTCGTGAAGCGCCCCGCGTGAGACTTCTCGGCCCGGGCCAGCGTCTCGAGCCACTCGGCAATCTCCACGAAGCCCTCGTCGCGCGCCGTCTTGGCGAAGCCGGGATACATCTCGGTGTACTCGTAGGTCTCGCCCTCGATGGCCGACTTGAGGTTGTCCTCGGTGGCGCCGACGGGCACGCCGGTGACGGGGTCGCCGACCTCGCGCAGGAAGTCGAAGTGCCCGAAGGCGTGCCCGGTCTCACCCTCAGCGACCGAGCGAAAGAGGGCCGACACGTCGGGGTAGCCCTCGACGTCCGCCTTCTGGGCGAAGTACAGGTAGCGGCGGTTGGCCTGGCTCTCGCCGGCGAACGCCTCTTTGAGGTTGGCCTCGGTGTTACTGCCCTTTAGTGCTGCCATGGCTGGTACGTACCTTTCTCTTACTTGGTCGGTTGCGGTTCTTGCGAAATCTGTGAGCCCCGGCACTCGCCACACAGTCCCCGGAATACGACCTCGGCACTGTCGACGACGAAGCCCTGCGCGCCCGGCGCGGACACCGTGAGGCCCGGGAAGTCGCCCGCCAGGTCGCGTACCTTGCCACACGAGCGGCAGACCAGATGGTGGTGTGTGCTCTCGACGTTCGGGTCAAAGCGCGCCGAGCCGGTGCCGACATCGAGCACGGAGATGGCGCCGAGCTCGGCCAGGTCGTTGAGGGTCTGGTACACGGTCTTGAGCGAGACGTTGGGCATCTCGCAGAGAACCGTCTGGTGGACCCGCTCGGCTGACGGGTGGGTGACGTCGCCCTCCAGGGCGCGAAAAATGCACCTGCGTTGGGCCGTGACCTTGCGCCCGTTGGCTCGGAAGAGGTCGCTGAGCGTCTCGGGTGACTGCATACGTCGGCCACCCTATCGTGCGCGCAACCTTTTTTGACAACGATTGTCGAAATCAGCGGTGCGACCTGGGCTGTGGCCCCGCACGCCATGCAGGGTCCCGGAGGTGGACACCGCGGAGAATGCTCAGGTACCGGTCGCTTCGCCCTCCGGGATCTCCTCCCACCATTGGCACCACCAGTTGCCCCCGACCAGGATGCGGAGCTTCGGGTGCCAGCAGTACGAAAGATCCTTGTAAGGCTCGAGGTAGTAACGGCAGTTGTCGCACCGTTCGTCGCCCGAGGGATGCCCACGGAGGACCTGGTTGTCCACCAGGTGGCTGAGCTCGACGGAGAGTCGCTCGTCGATCTCCTTCGGCTCTGGCTCGGGAATCGTGTAGTCGGACATAGCGGCGCCACCCTAGCGGGAGTCACATGGTTTTTGACAATCGTTGTCGGAATCAAGGTGCGGTTCACCGGAGCGCTCCGTCACGCCGGCGAAACGGGCCGGCGCGGGCCTCGAGCCAACCGAACGGACACCCATACGGCGCCTACGTCGCCCCAATGGTCGACTCCGGCCCGGAGGCCTCGAGGTCGCGCATGGTGAAGAGGGCGTGGAGGGTGACCCCCTCGGCGGCGGTGACGTCGGCTCCCCCGCCCTCGCGGTCGATCACGCACAGGGCGTGGTCCACGACTGCCCCCTCCGCACGGAGGTCCTGGGCCGACAGCACGATCTGACCGCCCGTGGTGACGACGTCCTCGACGATCAGCAGACGGCGCCCCGCCACGTCGCCCCCTTCGCAAACCTGCTCGGTGCCGTATTTCTTCGGCTCCTTGCGGACGAAGTAGGCGGGCAGTCCGGTCGCCGCGGACAACATGGTCGCCAGGGGGACGCCCCCCAGCTCCAGGCCGGCGAGACCCTCGGTCCCGGCCGGAACGAGCGGCTCCAGGGCCGCGACGATCTCGGCCAACAGCGCCGGGTCGGACTCGAAGCGGTACTTGTCGAAGTAATGGTCGGCCGTCCGACCGGAGCGCAGGACGAACGTGCCGGTCAGGTGTGAGGACGCGAAGACACGGGCGGCCAGCATCACGACGCTATTTTGACGTGCTCGCGCCGGGCGGTGCTCCACTACCGCCTGTTAGTGCCCCCGTCGATACGCGCGTGGCCCAGCCGAAAGCGGAGATGCGCCCGGCACAGGGTCGTCGTGGCGAGCGCCCAGTTCGCGCTCACGTTGGGACGGCGCAACATGGCGCAGTCGACGCAGAGCGCGCCGGGAAGGCCCTGGACCTGGGCGATAACTGCCGAGAGCTCGAAGAACTCGTGCATGGCGAGGAGCCCGTCGTCGCAGAGGCCCCACAGCTCGGCGAGGCGGAGCTCACGACACAGCTCGGCCTCGGCGTCCGGGTGCGCAAACAGCAGCGCATCGGGCCGATTGGCGTCTCCGGCGTCGTGGGACCAGACGCTCTCGGACCAATAGCGCGGATACTCCTCGTCCGGGATGAGGCTGCGCCACAGCTCCTCGGGGTCGGAGTCGAGCTCCAGCTCAGCCTCCGCGGCGGCCTCGTTCCCGCTCTCGTCGAATTCCTCCATCGTTCCCCCTGGGAGGGTCCTGCGCGCCCGCCGCCCGCCGCCTCGTTCATCAAATCGGCGTGTCAGGTGCCCGGCTGAAGCAAAATCGGCGTTGGGGCTGTCTCCAGGGACCAGCCCGTGGTCACGCGACGGCCGCCCCGGCAGGCCACAACGGCCCACGCAGCCGGCGTCCAGGCGAAGACGGCGTCCTGGCCGTAGCGCACTCCCAAGGCCAGCACGTCGGCCTCCGCGAGGCCCCGGACCGCCACTCCCTCCTCTCGCCGTCCTGTGACCGGGTCGACCCCGACCGCCACCAACAGCGGGACGGACAGCAGCGCGAGATCCGCTTCGAGGGCGGCCTGCCGCATCCGATTGACGTCGTGACCCGGCCGCTGCTGGCCGGGATCCCAGGCGGTCAGGAGGTGAACCGGCCGTTCGTCGGGCCAGGGCCATGTCGTCTCGTCCGGCTGCGGCGCCGATCGGACCCGCAGAGTGCCCTCTCCGGGGCGCAAGATCTCGACCACGGTCCGCTCGTAGGAGGCCCAGGGGTCCACGGACTCCGACACCACAGGGCGACCCTAGGCCGGCGTCAATCCCGGGACCCGCGTCGGCGATCTGCCCCGGCTGAACGGCGTCTCGCGGGAGGGCAACGCCATGTGCGTGGGTTGGCTGGAACGGCGGGGCTGCAGTGTGACGGAGGGGGACGAGACGGCGCGCCGGGGCAAAGTGATCCGACTCACGCCGAAAGGCCGGAAAGCACAGCAGAACGTTCGCCGGCTCGTGGACACCACCGGGCAGTCGTGACGGACCAGATTCGACGCCACCACCATGGACGCCTTGCACGCCGCACTGACCGACGTCGTCGGTGACGGGACGTTCGCCATCTCCCCGCTGGCACCGGGCCTGGTTCCGTACCCGGACAACTGGCGGGCCGGGGTGCGACAACCACGGACGCTGCCGCACTATCCGATGGTGCTGCACCGCGGCGGCTACCCCCGATGGCAGCTGAGGTGGCCCCGGTCGCGTGGCGCGAAGGATGTGGCAGGCTTGCTCGGTGCACCCCTTTCGCCGCGCCGACGCGTTGCGACGCCTCGCCGACGAGACCTTCGACGTGCTGGTCGTGGGTGGGGGTATCACCGGAGCCGGTGTGGCACTCGATGCAGCCAGTCGTGGCCTGAAGACCGCTCTGGTCGAAAAAGGCGACTTCGCGTCGGGGACATCCTCCAAGTCGTCGAAGATGATCCACGGCGGCATCCGCTACCTCCAGCAACGCGAGTTCCGCCTGGTCTACGAGAACCTGGCCGAGCGCCAACGGCTGCTGAACAACGCGCCGCACCTCGTCCGCCCGCTCCCGTTTCTCATCCCGATCTTCGGACGCGACGGCGTCGTCTCCAAGACCGTGGCGCGGTCGTACGCGTCCGCCCTGTGGCTGTACGACCTGACGGGGGGCTGGCGCATCGGGAAACGACACCGCGAGGTGACGAAGGACGAGGCGCTGACCCACCTGCCCACGCTGAGCACCGACCACCTCGTGGCAGGGTTCCTCTATTACGACGCTCGAGCCGATGACGCCCGGCTGACCCTGACCGTGGCGCGCACGGCGGCCTACGAATTCGACGCCGTACTGGCCAACTACACCCCCGTGGTCAGCCTGACCACCGGCGCGGACGGCACCGTCGATGGCGCCATCGTCCGGGCCGTGGCCGACGACGCGACATCGGAGTTCCCCGTACGGGCCCGGATCGTGGTGAACGCGTCGGGCGTCTGGGCCGACGAGGTGCGGGCGCTCGACGAGGGCCGGGATCCGCACGCGATCCGGCCGGCCAAGGGCATCCACATCACGGTGCCCGCCAGCCGTTTGCCCTGTGACATCGCCGCGGTCATTCCCGTCCCCAAGGACAAGCGCTCCATCTTCGTCGTCTCCTGGCCCGAGACCGACCTCGTGTACCTCGGGACCACCGACACCGACTACACCGGCCCGCTCGACGACCCCGCCTGCACACCCGAGGACGTCGACTATCTGCTCGACGCCGCCAACGCCATCACCACCTCGCAACTGACCCGGGCCGACGTCACCGGCGTCTGGGCCGGCCTCCGCCCGCTCCTGGCGCCACCGGCCAAGGGCGGGCACGTGTCCGAGCGCACGGCCGACCTCTCCCGCCGCCACACGGTCAGCACGTCCAGCCACGGCGTGGTGACGGTCACGGGCGGCAAGCTCACGACCTACCGGAAGATGGCGCAGGACACCGTCGACGTCGTGGTGACTCGCCTCGGTGAATCACCCCACCGGCGGCGCTGCGTCACCAAGGCCCTGCCGCTCATGGGCGCCACCACCAAGGCCCGCGATCCCGTGACGTTGGCCCAGCCCCATGCCCGGCTCCTCGGTCGCTACGGAACGGCCGCGACGGACGTCCTTGCCCTGGCCGACGGGCGGCCCGAACTGCTCGACCCCGTCGTGGCCGGTTTGCCCTATACCGGTGCCGAAGTCCTGTACGCAGCGCGCGAGGAGATGGCCGGCACGCTCGACGACGTCCTGTCGCGCCGCACGCGCGCCGGCATCCAGCGCGCCCAGCCCACCATGGAAGCCGCCAAAGTCATCGCCGAGCTCATTGCGCCCGACATGGGCTGGAGCGAGGAGGAGACGCGCGAACAGGTGGCCCGGTTCACCGAGGCATGCCAGAAGGAATTGCTCACGGCCGGACTCGACCTCCCGTGACGCAGCCCACCCCGGTCACCCCCATCGACGCGACCGGGGCCGACGTGGCCGATCGCCTCGGCGCGCGTGTCGTCGAGGTTCCCCCGGCCCTGCTCGAGCGCCTCAGCACCAGTGGCGCCGAAGTCGTGCAGAGCGACGACGCCCGGGCCGAAGCCGGACGGGACTGGTGGCCCCTCGCCATTGGCTGGGCGGCCGAAGGTGCCGTTCCTCAGCGCCCGGCCGTGGTGGTTCGCCCGACCTCGACCGAGCAGGTCTCGGCCGTGCTCGCGGCGTGCAACGAGGCGGCGGTGCCCGTCACTGCGGCGGCCGGTCGCAGCGGCGTCTGCGGGGGTTCGATTCCCGTGCACGGTGGCGTGGCTCTCGACATGACCGCCCTCGACGGCCTCGGCGCGGTGGATGAGACCTCCCTCAGGGCCGACGTGCGAGCCGGCACATTCGGCCCGGACCTGGAAACGGCGCTCGGCGAAGTGGGCGCGGGCTACACGCTCGGCCACTGGCCGCAGTCCATGGACCTCTCCACGGTCGGTGGCTGGCTGGCCTGCCGCGGGGCGGGTCAGTACTCGACCCGCTACGGGAAGATTGAGGACATGGTCGTGGGCCTCGAAGTGGTCCTGGCCGATGGCCGCGTCGTGCACACCGAGGGCAGGGGACCCCGCGCCGCCACGGGTCCGAACCTGACCCAGCTCTTCGTCGGCAGCGAGGGGACGCTCGGCGTCATCACCGAGGCCCGCCTCCGCATCCACCCCTTGCCGGGGGCCCAAGAACGCAGAGCCTTCGGGTTCTCGACCTTCGCCGAAGGCCTGGAGGCCTGCCGTCGGATTTTGCGCCGGGGGGCGACGCCGGCGGTCCTGCGCCTCTACGACCAGACGGAGTCCGAGCGGAACTTCGACGAGGGCGAGACCAATGTCCTCATCGTCCTCGACGAGGCTGATCTCGACATCCTCGCCGGCACCATGCGCATCGTCGACGCGGAGTGCTCGGCCGAGGCCGGGGCGCAGCCGTTGGACACAGGCCTGGTCGAACGGTGGTTGGGTCACCGCAACGACGTCTCCGCGCTGGCGCCCCTGTGGCGCGGTGGCATCGTGGTCGACACGGCCGAGATCTCCGGTCCGTGGTCGGCGCTCTCGGGCCTCTTCGACGAGGTGGTCGGCGCGCTCAAGGCAATCGACGGCACCTTGGCGGCATCCGCTCACCAGTCGCACGCGTACCCGGACGGCGCCTGCCTCTACTTCACGTTCGGCGGGCGCGGGCCCGACGGGGACGACCAGTGGCGCGAGCGCTACTACCGGCAGGCGTGGGACACCGTGACCGATGCCACCCTGGCGCACGGCGCCGCCATCAGCCACCACCACGGCATCGGGCTGAACCGCTCGCGCTTCTTGCCGCGGGCGTTGGGCACCGGGTTCGAAGTGCTCCGGGGCCTCAAGGCGACCTTCGATCCCAACGGGATCCTCAACCCCGGGAAGTTCGGCCTCGACTCCCCCTTTGGACCGGCGCCCTGGGCATGAGCAAGAGCGGGGGGAGCATTCTTGTCGTCGACGTCGGCACCTCCGGCGTGCGGGCCGCCATCGTCCGCCCTGACGCCTCCGTCGCCCACGAACACCGCGTCCCCCTGTTGCCCGATTCGCCGGCGCCCGGCCTGGTGGAGTTCGACGCGGCACGCATGGCCGACGCCGTGCTCGAAGTCGCTCGCGCCTCCCTGGAGGACGCGGGCCCCGTGGCGGGGGTCGGCATCGCCAATCAACGGGCGTCGAGCGTCGTGTGGGAACGCGCCACCGGGAAGCCCGTCGCGCCCGGCATCGGGTGGCAGGACCTGCGCACGGTCGGGACGTGCCTCGTCCTGCAGGGCGAGGGGATCCGGCTCGCACCGAACGCGTCGGCCACCAAGGTCATGGCCATTCTCGATGAGGTCGATCCGGAACGGTCGCGGGCCGAGCAGGGCAAGCTCTGCTTCGGGACCGTCGACAGCTGGGTGGCCTGGACGCTCTCGGGCGGTGCCGCACCGGGGGGCGATGCGCTGCACGTGACCGACGCCACCAATGCGGCCGTGACGGCTTTGGTGGACGCGACGATCGGATGGGACCAGTTGCTGCTGCAGAGGTTGCGGATCCCGTCGCCGATGATGCCGGCCATCGTCGACTCTTCGGGGGTGCTCGGCACGGCCAGCGCGCTTCCCGGATCGCCGCCGATCTGCGGCATCGTCGGCGACCAGCAGGCCTCGCTCGTCGGCCAGGGTTGCACGCTGCCCGGCCTCGCCAAAGCGACCTTCGGGACCGGGGGCATGCTGGACCAGTGCGTCGGCCCCGCCGGCGGAGCGGTGGCGACGAGCCGGGGTGAGGCGGGCACCTTTCCGATCGTCGCCTTCCGAGTGGGTGGCCTGGCGACGTGGGGCACCGAGGCGGTCATGCTCTCGGCGGGCACCTGCGTCGAATGGCTCCGCGACGACCTGGGGATCATCGCGTCGGCGAAGGAATCGGAGACCGTGGCGGGCCAGTGCGCGACGTCCGGCGATGTCTGGTTCGTGCCGGCGCTGCTCGGCCTGGGCACCCCGGTGTGGGACTTCGGTGCCCGCGGGACGCTGGTCGGCCTCACCCGGGGCTCGGGCCGCCCGGAGATCGTCCGGGCCGTGCTCGAGGGTGTGGCCCACCGCGGCGCTGATTTGGTCGAGGCCAGCGAAAGCGACAGCGGCTTTCCCATCGCGTCCCTCCGCGTCGACGGCGGCATGTCCGACAACGATGTGTTCGTCCAGGCTCTGGCCGACGCCATCGGACGTCCAGTGGAGATCTCTCCGGTGCCCGAGGCCACCACGTTGGGAGCGGGCCTCCTGGCCGGGCTGGCCGTCGGCACGTATGCCACGACGTCCGAACTGGCAGAGACCTTCTCACCTCGCCGCGCCGTCGAGCCGCACAACAGCGACGCCGATCGTGGCGCGGCGCGCGACCGCTGGCTGGCGGCGCGCCACAAAGCAGAGGGAACCATCCCGGAACTCTCGGGCATCTCCTTCTGAGGGGGTCTGCGCCCGCCCCAGAAGGAGATCTCGCCGCCCGAGTGACCCCCTTCCGGGAGAATCACTCAGCTGCTGTGGAACTACCGCCTGCTGCCGTGGCTCGAACGGTCCGCCCAGTCGCTCTTGCCTGCTGGCAACCTACGCCCCGGGCAACTGATGCGGCAGGGCCGAGTGGCCCTAATTGACGGCATTTTCGGTCCGGCGGGTCTTGCCGTTGGCGAGCGTGGACCCGTGGGGAAACAGGCCCGCGGTCACGACGTGCCGTGGGCCAGCGCGTCGGCCCAACTGCTGCCCTCCTGGAGGAGCGGCCGGTATCCCATCAGCTGCCGGGGCTTGCCGATGGCCATGACCGCACGGAGGCGGCCCGCTCTCCCGAAGAGCGCGACGAACTTGCCTTCCTCGGGCGATCCCTCGGTGATGCGGATGTCATCGCTCCCGCGCGGGCTCCCCAAGACCTGCAGGCGAATGCCGTACTGATCGGACCAGAAGTACGGGATCGGCGTGAAGGACGGGGCATCCGGCCGGCCGGCCACCAGGCTGCGGGCGGCGGCCACCCCGGCCTCGGCCGCGACCTGCCAGTGCTCGATCCGGATCTGCTCATCCTCGCCGTCGTGACGCCAGAGCCACCGAGCGATGTCCCCCGCCGCCACGACGCCGTCCGCCGCGAAGAGCCGGTCGTCGCAGACCACCCCGTTGTCAATGGTGAGTCCGGAGTCAGCGAGCCAGTCCGTCGCCGGCACGACGCCGATGCCCACCACGACGACATCAGCCGGGAAGGTCTGGCCACCGTCGAGCTCGACGACCAGGCGGCCCGGTCTCCCGGTCCCGGGTGCAGCTTCCGTGGCGCTGCCGGCCGGGCGGCCGACACTGCGCACGTCCACCCCGGTGCGCAACTCGACGCCGTGCGCGGCGTGCAACGACGCGAAGTGGGACCCGATCGTCGGACCCAGAATGTTGCGGAGCGGGACGTCCAGTGCCTCCAGGACGGTGACCCGGCATCCGAGACCCGCGCACGTGGACGCCACTTCGGCCCCGATGAAGCCGGCGCCGATGACGACGACCCTGGCGTCGTCGACCGCGGTGACCGCGGCACGCAGGGCCAGGGAGTCGTCGAGGGTGCGGAGCGTGAACAGTCCGTCGCGTTGGCCCAGATCCTCGGTTCCGGGCAGCGGGCGGGGCCGCGCTCCCGTGGCGATCACGATGGCGTCGCCCTGCATGACGCCGCCGTCATTGAGCTCGACCTTCCTCGTCTCGGCGTCCAGATGCACGGCGCGGCGACCGAGGACCTCGTGGACGCGGTGCTCGCTCGACCGCCGCTTGTCGGCCAGCACGGCCTTCTCGGGAGGCCATGTCCCGGCCAAGACCTGCTTGGACAGAGGAGGCCGGTCGTAGGGGAGGTGAGGCTCCTCGCCGATCAGCGAGATGGACCCGTCGAATCCCTCCGCACGCAGGGTCTCCACGGCCCGCCAGCCTGCGAGCGACGCTCCGACGACGAGCACTGTGCTGTCCGCGGTGAGCTCGCGGCTCGGGCTCATGAGCCGAACATCGTCATCCACTCCTCCGCGGAGCGCGGCCGGAAGACGTAGTTCCAACGTCGCGTGTCGCCCATGCTCTGCGAAGGATCCTGCGAGTACAGGTGGCCGGGGAACAGGATCGCCTCGTCCGGGACACGGGCCAGACGGGTGTGGATGGACTCGTACATGGCCAGCGGATCAGACCCCGGGAAGTCCGTCCGCCCGCAGCCCTCGAGGAAGAGGGTGTCCCCGGCCACGAGCCGACCGTCGACCAGGAAGCACTGGCTTCCCGGCGTGTGACCGGGCGTGTGGATCATCTCGACGTTCACGCTTCCGACCTGCAGCGCATCGCCGCTGTGGTGCGCGATCAGCTCGGCCGCGCCGACACCGGAGGTGCGCTCCACCCAGGGCACCTCCTCCGCCTGCACGTGCACCGGCACCTGCACCTTCTCGAGCAGGGTGCTGATCCCCTCGAGCGACCACCCACCCATCTGCCCACCCAGGTGATCGGGGTGGTAGTGGGTGCCCAACACGCCGGTCAGCTGCATGCCGTCGGCGGCCAGGATGTCGAGAAGGTCCTGCACCGCGTAGGCGGGGTCCACGACGACCGCCTCGCCGGTCTCGCGATCGCCAATGAGGTACACGAAATTGACCATCTGGCGGGCCATCACGTCGCCCCGCGCGAAGTCGCGGCCGGAGAGCAGCTGCCGGAAATACAGGCGGTCGTCGTCGGCGCCGCTTCGGGCGTCGGGCCCGTCAGTCATCCTCACCATCTCCTCCGTTGCCGGCCGCGTTGCCGGCGAGCGCGTCGAGCCGGGGCACCAGCTCCTCGACCTGGGCCTGGGTCCGACGCAGGCGCTGGTCGAGCTCGTCGATCAACGCGGTCGCCCGTTCCAGCCGGCCGACGAGCACGTCGACGTCCACCTCGCGTTGTTCGAAGAAGTTCACGATGGCGTCGAGCTCGCGGCTCGCCTCCGTGAAGCTCAGCTGCGCTACCGGCACAGGTTCGTCGGGCACGGTCATGCGTTTCCTCCTGCCTCTTCGGCCCGCTGAATCGCCTCGACCCGGCTGTGCACCGTGCCGTCGGCGAACCGGGTCACGATCTCCTGCTGCTCGGCCAGCCCGGCTGTCCCGCGCACGAGGCGGCCGTCGCTCGTGAGCGTGAGGCTGTAGCCCCGTTCGAGCTGCCGATCGACGTCGTAGGCAGCCAGCAGCCGGCGCCACGACTGCACGCGCTCGTCCTGGCGCCCGAGGTGGCTCAGGCTCAGTGGTCCGAGCCGCGCCGCGTGGGCGCTGAGCTGCGCCCGGCGCGAGGCCAGACGATCGGGTGCCGCCCGGCCGAGAAACGACCCCTTCGTGGCGAGGCGTTCCCGATGCACCCGGAGCTGTTGGCGCGCCGCCGCGGTCAGACGGCCGCGGGCCTGGCTGTCACGGGCCTGCGCGTCGGCGAGGTAGGTCGGGACGCGGCGGCCCAGCAACGCGGCCGGCTCCGCGACATGCTCCGCCCACCAGAGCCGAACGTCACGCACGATCTCCTGACCGCACTCAGTCGGCGTGATGCAGACGTGCGCTGCCACGATGTCGGCCAGCGTCTCGTCACCGGTGTGCCCGATGCCAGTGAAGACCGGCTTGGTCGCGGTGGCGATCGCGCGGACGACAGCTTCGTTCTCGAAGGCCGCCAGGTCCGCCCGCGCTCCCCCGCCACGCACGACGGCGATGACGTCGCAGTCGCTCCGGCTGAGGGCGGTGACAGCCCGGGCGATGGAGGAGGGCGCACCCGGCCCCTGCACGGTGACCCGCACGTGGGAGACACGGAACCCGAACCCCGAACCCGTGAGCTGCCCGAGGAAGTCCTGGCACCCTTCGGTACCCGGGCTGGCGACCAGGCCGACGTGGAGTGGGACCTCCGGCAGGGGAAGTCGCGCATTGCGCCGGAGCAGCCCCTCGGCATCGAGCGTCTGGAGCAGCTGCGCCCGACGCGCCGCCAGTTGGCCGAGCAACGCGGTGACGTCCACCTCGGCCAGGACGAGGCTGATCTCGCCCTTGGCCCGGTAGAGGTCGAGCGCGCCCCGCAGGACCACCACCATCCCCTCCGTGAGCTCGATGCCCTGCTTGGCCAGCCCGTGCCGGAGCGGGGCCCACGAACTGCGCCAGCACTTGACGTTGAGGGTGGGCACGCCGCCGCGGCTCCTGTCACGCCGGGGGACGTCGTCCTCGGGGTCGATGAGGCTCATGAAGAGGTGGCCCGACCGGTGATCCGAGACGTGCTGGACTTCGCCTCGGACCCAGAGGTGGCGGTTACGGGGAAAGGCCTGGTTGAGCGCACCCTCGACCTGCTCGTAGACGCCACCGATGGAGTGGACCCCGCGGCGGTCCTCCGGCTCGGCCCCGCCGGAAGCAGTCCGGCGCGCCGGGGCGGCGTCCTCCGGCGGAGCCTCGGGATCGAAGAGCTGACGGGGGCCGCCGGACATCGACGACACCCTACCGATGCGCTGTCCGGTCACCTTCACGGCCCGGTGGTGGCACTATGTCCGGTGACGGTGAGTCGGCCAGGTGGCCGCGGCACGGGCCGCTCTTGCGGGACCGTGTCGAGGAAGGTCGGGACTCCGCAGAGCAGGGTGCTGGCTAACGGCCAGTCGGGGCGACCCGCAGGACAGTGCCACAGAAAGGAAACCGCCGATGGCGGGCCTCCGGGCCCGCACAGGTGAGGGTGAAACGGTGCGGTAAGAGCGCACCAGCATCGAGGGTGACCTCGGTGGCTCGGTAAACCCCACCCGGAGCAAGGCCAAGCGTGGGAAATGGGCTGCTCGCCCGCCTCCTGAGAGGGAGGGTTCCCCAGGTAGGCCGCTCAGATGGATGGCCACCCAAGCTCCTCAGGGAGCTGGACAGAATCCCGCCTACAGGCCGGCTCACCGTCACCACGCCGTTGACCAGGGCAAAGAATGGAACAGCGCAGAGGGATCTTTGGCTTAGGACCCAAACAGGTCCCATTCTCAGCGGAGGTTCTCATGCCGAAACGACCCGGACGGCGAACGTGGGGTTCGAGTTCGATCACCTGGCTCGGCGCATCGAGGGCGAGGCTGCGCATGAGGACGGACGACGGGACACGTCACAGACGCACGCTGTGATGCACGCTGTGTCCGTACAGGCGCACCGCTGGGGCTGGATCGCCACGAACCCAGCCGGAGCTACCCGCCCCCTACGCACCAACACGCCCGAAAAGCGCAACGCCTCCCCCTCGGAGGCGTTGGAGCTGGCCTCGTCATTTTCGGGTACGCCATGCCCCAAACCGACCTCGTCGTCGCCGAGGTCCTCCGAAAACGGCTCTCGCCCGATTTGCATGATCACCATCGTGAACCCTGACGCCGACGGAGTGGCCGAACGCCTGGGGTTGCTCGGAGTATCCGAAGACCGCATTGACCGCGGGTATGACGATCCCGTCCCGTACTTGGCCCTCGGAAGTTCGCAACTGAGTTCTGAACTGGACGAGATAACCCGATGTGCGGTTCTCTACCTGACAAGGGAATGCACTGCGCCGGCCATCTCAGAGTCCGCGCGGGGCCAGAGAATTTACGAGTACGCCTGCACCTCGTCAACCTGCATGGACGAGGTCGGCGTACTGGAGTTTGTGACTGTATGCCACCGCAAATCCCCGGCGGCCACCAGAAGCTGGAGCATGATCTCGTAGGGCTCCGCAGGAATGGAACCCGCCTCAGCCTCGGTCACCTGTGAGACCTGCGTGCCGTCGAGATAGATCGTGATGGACACGCCCGGGATCCATTGGATGCCATAGACGTGGAATCCTGCGGCGAGACCGGCACTCACTTTGACGTTGTTGGCCACAGCCAATGAGGGGCTCACGAAATAGGTGGAATGCACCACCTGATTCGGGGGTCCATAAAGGACAAAACCGCCCTCGTATCCGTCGAGCTCGTTCACGGAGGTGCCCGCGACCGCGGGCATGAACCAGATGGCCGGCCACATGCCGTCAGTCATGTTCGGCATCTTCGCCTTGATCTGGACGTACCAACCGGTCGTCGGCAACGTGAACTTGCCCATCGTGGTCACCACGCCGCTGATCCACGGATAGCCGCTGGCCCATTGATTCGTATTCGGCTGCGCGGTCAGCGTTAGCCCGTTGTCGACGGAGACCTGTGCTGGACCGTACATCGCGAGATCGTTACCGCCCCGGGCGACATCGTCGCCGCCGGAATAAGGGAACGGCAGGACGCCGTCGGCGTTCCAGCGGATCCCCTGTGCGCCGAGATACGTGCTCCACTTCGACCGGTTGAGAAGCGTCCCGGAGAACTGGTCGTCGAAGATCAGCTGCTGCGCCGTGTAACCGCTCGGAGGCGGCATACTGCTCGCAGGCGCGTTTGCCGTGTCCGTCGACGTCGTCGTGCCCGAGGTTGCCTCAGGCGGAGTCGTCGTGGTGGCGGCTGATGACGTTATAGTGGATTGGCTCGTGGTCGCCGTGGGCTGTGGTGGCGCGGCTTGTGCCAGCGCTGACGGGATGACCACCGCCCCTACGACGATCACCGCTCCACATAACGCGGCCTTGATGCTCACCACACAAGAATCTACTCTCATCGGTCCAGCGAGCGGCGCCCCGCAGGGTCGGCCCAACCTGGCCAGAGCTACGTCCGGCCAGTGCCCGATCCGACACGCCATGACCGCATCAAAGGCTGCCTCCTTGGAGGCGCCCGAGTCACTTCGGAAAGCCGCAGGTCACAGCACTACACAACCCGGCACATCACGCCCCAAGCTCACATGGCGGTATCGCGCCTACAGGCCGGCTCACCGTCAATCAGCCGGTCATGGGTCGGCACCGCAACCACGAGATCGAGCCGAGTCACCACAAGCTGCTTCGACGTCGAGATCCTGTCCCAGCCGTTCCACTCGGTCCAGACCGCTCTCGCGGTGGAAACCACCACGGGCGTTGCGTGGCGCCAGAGCTGTGGTTGCGCGGCGGGACAAAGCCGGTCCTCGGCATTTATTCGACTGCGACTGCCTCCACACGATCACTGCCGCATAATGCGACATGCGCACAGATTGAAGGTCGGGTTCTAGGAATGGATAGTCCGTATCGATTTCGCATTCTCGCGATCGCGAGTCTCGGGTAATCATGAAGCACTACCGAGAAACCAAACATGAATCCATATCCTCCGCGATAACGGCTCTTCGCGCAGATCTCTATCGTTATGCAGGTAGTTCGGACTACGGCAGCATGCTGAGGATTTGGCTACACGATCGAGGTTTTCGGTATCTCGCCTGGTTCCGCTTTGCGCAAAGGGCACGGCGTAGCTCTCCCTGTTGGCCGGTCTGGGCCTTGCTTCTCGAGCGAGCCGCCACGAAGTACGGCATCACCATTCCCATCTCGACTGAGATTGCGCCAGGCTTCTACATAGGGTATTTCGGAGGAATCGTCATCTCGAACGAGGCCAAAATTGGGCCGAACTGCAACATCCACAAGGGTGTTTCGATAGGCAAGATACAGGCCGGAAACCGCGTTGGAACACCCTGCCTGGAGGCAGGCGTGTGGGTGGGACAGAACGCCATTGTCATGGGCGGGATCACGATCGGAAATGGCGCGGTGATCGCGCCCGGAGCATTTGTGAACTTCGACGTGCCACCCGGAGCTCTGGTGATTGGAAACCCAGGGAGGATTCGGACCAGCCCCGCGCCTCTGGGATACATCCAGTTTCCGATTCCCCAAACCTGACGGCAACGTGGGCAACCGCCGCACCATATGCCGACTCGCCGTCATTAACCGCGCCTCCCCGCCCGCTGACGATGGCCCGGTTCTCGCAAGCGAGTAGCCCACCGGGTCGTCATTTGCATCCACATCGGCCCAGTGCCGCGTTGTCTGCGGCTCGGGATTCGCCGTCCACGGGTGGCCGACGGCGTGACGCATGTCTACCGGGCAGCCGAAGGACGAAACCGCAACGTCTTCAGCCGGAGCCGGAGCGACGGTCCCGCAGCGTCTTCAGCCGGAGCCGGACCGAACCCGCTACCTGCAGCGCGATCATGGTGAGGAAGGGCCGTAGGTCATCCGGGGTGAACCAGGCGAGCCTCGGGCGGGTAGGCGCGCCAGGGATCTCGGGAGGCTTCGGATCGTCACGGTAATACCGACGCGCAGCCAGACCAAGGTTCTCCGACAGAAACCGCTCGCCCACGACCTGACGTCCCGGGTCCGACGCGCGCCCGGAGAGGTCGAGGTGCATCGCCCGCACGACGTCAACGCCGCCATCATCCTCGAACATTCGGAATTGGCCCCCGACGCGAGGGTTGAAGTCCAGTAGGTGATAGGTGCCGGTTCGTCGGTCGTATCGCCAGTCCGTGTCGAAGATGCCGCGGTAGCCGATACGCCGACACAGGTCGCGGACCGCCCGCTCGAGCTCTTCGTTGCTCTCGGTTCTGGCGTAAGCGGTCATGCCGGTACGTGGAGGCCATGACCAGTATTTGCGGCCGGTAAAGACCGGGGCGACGCTCGACGAGGCCGTGCAGTAGCCGTGAACGAACCAGTCCTCCGCGTCGTCATCGGGCAGGTACTCCTGCACGATGACGGGAGAGCCCTCCGGCCAACGGTCGAACGCAGCACGCAATCGTCCTACGTCCACGGCCGTGCGCAGCACCGTGCTGCCTGTGACAACCGGGCGGGTCAGCCGGCTCCACGAATCGGCCTGCTTGACGACAACCGGGAGCGTCATGTTC
>Ga0302324_100008959_pt1 | contig 21042 bp, 20 predicted proteins | sample Palsa_T0_1_FD_201949 | JGI IMG/M metagenome (GOLD analysis project Ga0302324, IMG submission 201949) | Peat permafrost microbial communities from Stordalen Mire near Abisko, Sweden - Palsa_T0_1 | ecosystem: Environmental > Terrestrial > Soil > Palsa > Peat permafrost | place: Sweden: Abisko...
CGCCCGTGCTCTGCCCCAGCCCGTTCATTGAAGCCCGGCCGCCGGTTTGGCAGCCTTCCTACGCGCTGCCCGGTTTCCTCTATTGCCACCTGCCCGTCTATCCATTTCGCGGCAAGACGTATTTGCTTCCTTTCGACGACTCGCCGGAAGCCGAGCGCTATGTGACTGGCTTGGCTGAGGGCCCGATTCCCGCTTCGGGACGCTTCCTCATCTATGGAAGCTCCAGCAGCGTTCGGTTTTGGCGAAACTGGTTTTCGGTGCGGCCGGAATATTCGGCGTGGCACCGGGAACGATTGGGGTCCTTCGGCGACGTGGTGGTGGAGCTCTTTGAACGGCCAGGCCTCGCAGCCCCTAAATCCAGCCGTATAATGTAGGCAGTTGCCGAATGCTGGATCTGAAGAAGAAACTTGAAGACGAACTGGCGGCGCTGGAAAACGAACTGCGCGTCGACCTCCCGCGCGAGATCTCGAAGGCCCGCGCTCACGGCGATTTGAGCGAAAATGCCGAATATCACGCCGCCAAGGAGCGGCAGGGCATCGTCAATATGCGGCTTGGCCAGGTTCGGGCACGGCTGCGCGAGCTTTCCATGGTGGATATGGCGCGCATCCCGCGCGACCGCGTGGGCCTTGGGTCCACGGTCACCGTGCTGGATCTCACCAAGGAAGAGGAGATCACCTACAATCTGGTCACCAGCGAAGAGGCTGACGTGGCCCAGGGCCGCATCTCGACTACCTCGCCGATCGGCCGCGGCTTGATCGGCAAACAGGTAGGCGATACCGTAAAAGTGCAGATTCCCGGCGGTGTTCGCGAGATGGAAATTATACAATTGATTACCATCCACGATGTCAGGTAATGTCTTCATAGGACTCCATGATCCGGTTTCGAGCTAGAATCGGAAGGGGCCGAACGGCATGACATACACCCGCGCGATCGGCGTCGCGTGCAACAAGGTAATTCGCCTGATCGTCCACGGACTCGCTCTCTCGAAAATCCACCCCAACGTTCTCACCTTTCTCGGACTTGTCATCAATATCGTGGCCGCCGTTCTGCTGGCCGCAGGGCAATTTCGCTCGGCCGGTTTCGTAATCATCGGCGCCGGATTGTTCGATATGGTGGACGGGCGCGTGGCTAGGGAAACTAATCGAGTCACGCGTTTTGGCGGATTTTTCGATTCGGTACTGGATCGTTACTCCGATCTCGCGTTATTAATGGGCCTGCTGGTTTACTACGGCACTATCAACCGGCCGTTCTACGTGGTGCTGACCGCCATCGTGATGACCGGATCGGTGATGGTGAGCTATACGCGCGCCCGGGCCGAAAACACCATCCCAAGTTGCAAGGTCGGGTTCATGGAACGCCCCGAGCGCGTGGTGCTGTTCATCATTGGCGCATTGTTCGACCGCATGGCGCCGGTGCTGTGGGTGATCGCCGTGCTCTCCAACGTGACCGTGATTCACCGCATGGTTTTCACGTATCAGGAGGCCAAGCGTCTGGAGGACGCGCAGCTACGTCCGGCGCCGGTCACTCAGAGCGAGCCGCGATAACGCGTCGCCCGTCAAACGGTACGCGGTCCATTCATCCAAGGAAACCGCGCCCAGGCTGCGATAGAACTCAATCGACGGCGTGTTCCAATCCAGCACGGCCCATTCCAGGCGGCCGTAGCCGCGTTCGATAGCGATCTGCGCGAGACGAATTAACAGCGCTTTTCCGATCCCTTTGCCGCGCTGTTCCGGCTCCACAAAAAGGTCTTCCAGGTAGATCCCGGCTTGTCCCAGAAACGTCGAGAAATTGCGCAAGTACAGTGCGAATCCCACCGGGTTTTCGTCCCAGTGCGCGATCAGCACCTCGGCGACTGGATTCGCGCCGAACACGTGCTCGCGAATGTGCGCTTCGGTCGCCACCACCAGGTGCGATAGTTTCTCGTACTCCGCGAGTTGGCGAATAAAGCTCAGGATAAGCGGGACGTCGCTCTCGGTGGCCGGCGCGATGGAAATCAAAGCAGAGCCTCCTTGTTCACTGTAGAGCTTCGACGTGCGCGCGAACACCAGCGGCCAGTCCCGTTAAGCTGTAGCCGCCTTCCAGAACCGAAAGCAGGCGGCCGCCGCAATATTGATCCGCGATCTCGCGCACCAGGGTGGTCAGATCCGCGAAATCGGCGTCCGTCAGCGTAAAGCCTCCCAGCGGATCGCCAACTCTTGAATCGAATCCCGCCGAAATCAGCACCAAGTCCGGGGCGACCTTCGCGGCCGCCGGCAGCAATTGTTCGCGGAACGCTCCCAGAATCTCTTTGCGGCCCGAACCAGCGGGAAACGGGCAGTTCAGCGTCATCCCAACGCCTGCGCCTTCACCCGTCTCGCCGCGGGCGCCGGTGCCTGGATACCACGGCGATTGATGCGTGTTGAACACGAACACCGTGCCGTCGGCATAGAAAATGTCCTGGGTGCCGTTGCCGTGATGGACGTCCCAATCGGCGATCAGTACCCGCCCGATTCCGTACTTGCGCTGGGCGTAGCGCGCCGCGATAGCGATTGTGTCGAAGATGCAGAAGCCCATCCCGCGGGTCGCGTTGGCATGATGGCCGGGCGGCCGCGCGATACAGAACGCGTTGGCGACGCGCTTCTCGAATATGGCGTCAATTCCGTTGAGCGCTCCACCGGTGGCGCGCAGGGCAGCATCGAACGATCGCGGCGAGACTACGGTGTCGCCGGTGCTAAGCTCTTGAAATCCGCCATGGATTTCGCGCTCAGCCAGTTGGATGTATTGCCGCGAATGGCAAAGCGCGATCTCGTCGTGACTGGCGACGCGCGGAGGAATCGGATCCAGCTTCAGTCCCCGTAGCGCTTCCACGGCCGCGTCGAATCGCGCGGGCTGCTCGGGATGGCCGGGACCGGTCAAGTGCTCTTTCGAAAACGGATCCGCGGCAAGCCCGGTCATTCCCTTCAAGATTTTAGCAGCCCGAGGGATTTTACCGCGATGCACGGAGGCGGCTCTTCGATGCGGACTTTGGCGCCGAGGTCGCGACGCCAAAATTGATCGGCCCCGCCCCACGCAAGCCTTGCACCGAAATCCGCCACAGGCCCGCCTCGGGATCCGGCACGCGGAAAGACTTCGGATTGGTTTCGCCCGAGTAGCCCGTGGTGTCGGCATACGAAGAATAATGCCGGCCGCTCGGGCTCATCAAGTGCAGGTCGAGATCGCCCGGAGCGCCGGCCCACGAAAGCGTCACGTCCAACACCTTCGATCCCCGCGCCACCGCGACGATATCGCTCCACCATTGCTCCATTGCAACCGCGCCCGAGAATTGCCCCTCCGCCGAACTTGCACCTGCCGCAATCGTTCCTCGCGCGCGGCAATCGCAGCGTTCCGACGCGTTGCTCGAAACCACGGTTCGATAGCCGCCGCCGCGCGTCCAATCGGGCAGATCCTCGAACTGAAACGGAACGCTCGCGGACGTTATCGGAAGCTCGCGCGTCACGCTGACGTGCACGTGATAACCGCCGCCTTCGCCGAGCGTGTAGCCGCTGTTGCCGGCCGTCGCGAGTGCTTGTCCCTGCTCCACGCGCTCGCCGTTCTTCACCACGAACGTGCCGGTGGCCAGATGCGCGTAATGGCTGTACTCGCCATTGCCGTGATCGATCGTGATGTAGTTGCCGAACGAGTGATGCCGATGGTCCTGCCCCAGCCCCAGATCGTGCGCGTACACGATCCCCGCCTTCATGGCCACCACGCAGTTTCCCGCGCTCTTGTTTGAAGAGCCCGGCGCGATATCGAACGCGTGCAGGCTGTTGCCCCAGTGCGAGAACGTTCCGTACGGGCCCTGCGTGATGATCCACGGCACGCCAGCCGCGGTCGGCAGTTTGTAGCCGTCGGTCGCGATCAGGAACGGCATGGGCCGGCTCATGCGTTGATCCGGACTCTCGACGATCACCAGATATTCGTTGGCCGGCAGCCCTGCGTAGTGAACCACCAGTTGATTCGGGCCGGCGCTGCGAGGCTGCAAGCTCGCCAGGTATTTCCAGCCGCCCGCCTGCGCGTATTGCGCGATCAATACCAGCGACCCCGGTTGGAAATTCTTGCCGCGCACCGTGAAATCGATCTCTTGCGCCCGCTCGCCCGTCCCGAGTCCGGGCCATGTCACGCTGGTGACGACCGGGCCCCCGTTGTCGTTCGCGGGCGCGATGGTGAACGTTCGCGAGAACGCCTCTGATCCATTTGCTACCGCGCGAACTGTCCAGTTCCCTGGCTGCGATGCGGGCGCGAATCCCGCGATCGGCAATTGCGAAGTGAAACACAGCTCGCCTGCGGTGGGCAGCTCGCCATACTCGGCAGTGGTCGCGAGCGTGCCCGCCGGATCCAGCCACTCCACGCGCAACTTATCTCCGGCGCGCACCTGCAACGCGACGAACCACACAAAGGCCTGCCGGTCCACCGGTTGAAACACGGAGACGGCTTTGGGGGCCACGCAGGTTTGCTCGCTCACCGATAACGCCGTGCGGCTCTCCTGCACCGTGATAGCCCAAGCCGCGGGGAGAAACCAAAGGAGGGAGCCGACCAGAAATGCTCGCGAGCGCACCAAGCATCTCTTCGGCTTTTCAGCGGCCGAACTTGAGGACTAGAACGAAGCGCTTAGTGTCTTATCGGTCATCATCATTAGAAGCGACAGCAGCACGATCAAGCCCACATACTGCGTCAACACCGCGTTGTCGTCATCGGCTGGATAATCGCGGCTGAACAGGCGGTAACCGGCGCCCAGCGCGATCAGCAGGAGAATCGTTTGGTGAGTGAGGGCCCAGATGGCGATCGCCGCGCCCGCCGCTATGCCGCGCTGCTTCCGGGTGAGCGCGCGAAAACCACGGCCTCCATCCAATTGCCAGATGGGAAGAAGATTGAACAGGTTCAGCCAAGCGGCCGTGTGCGCGATCGCGTACCAGATGGGAAGCCCGGTGGTGATCGCCGCCAGCCACGCCGCCACCGCGGAGCCCAATCCCCAGATGGGACCCGCCAAGCCCACGCGCGCGTCTTCGCCCACATTGCCCGGGTACTGCCGCATTCGCACGATCGCGCCGACGAAAGGAATGAACATGGGCGCGCTGGCCGCGATGTTGTACTTGCGCAGCGCCATCACGTGGCCCATCTCGTGGATGTATATGCACAGCACGAAGCCCAGCGCGAATCGCCAGCCGAAGATCGACCAATACACGGCGAAGAACGCGAGCATGCTGGCGAAGGTGCTGAGCTTGGTGAGACCCAGCAGCAGCAGTTTGAATTTCGACAGCGTTACCAATATGAACGTGCCGACGGGGCCCAGTCTTGCGAGCCACTTCTTCCAGACGTTCTTGTCCGAAAGCTGCAGATCGATATTTTCGATGCGGGCTTTCGTGAGGCGGTATTCTTCGGAATCCGGTGGAACCAGTTCCAGGGCTTTCACCCAGGCCTGCCGTGCGCCCTGCCAGTCGCGCGCCTGCCCGGCGAGTTTCGCATGCTCGACCAGTGCGTCAAACTCCTGCTGCTGGGTGAGGGTCATAGCTGGTCGAACAGGTCGCCAAGGCGGATGGAGAAGCCAGAAATCAGGCTAGATTGGAAAACGCCATTTTCACGAAGAATGGTGTTAAGCGCTTCGGAATACTGGAAGGCTATCCGGGAATCAGGATCGATAATCCACACTTCCTTCGTGCCGCATTTTCGATACCGGTCTGCTTTCCTCACGAGCTTCTTGAACGTGTCGTTCTCCGACACGATTTCGATCGCCACATCGGGAACAAATCGTTGTACCCGCCGCTTAGCCTCGCACAACGGCAGCTTGCCCGGACCGAAGAAACTTACATCGGGACCATAGGCGTTTCCTCCGAAGTCAAATTCCTGCTCCGAAACGATCTCACCGAGCGCGTTCTTCTTAACATAGTCGCGTAACAGCGATATGAAGGCATCGCGAAGCCGATTGTGAATCAGCGTGTTTCCCGACACATCCACCAACTTCCCGTCTTCCAACTCGTGGTTCAGCGCTAACGCGTCTGGGAGCTTCTCGAAATCATCAATAGTGAGAGGGCTGACGAGCTGCATAACCCTATTTTAACTCCACCACCGTAGCGCCCGTTCCGCCTTCCGCCGGCGTGGCTGGATAATACTTCTCGACGTGCGGATTGGTCGCAAGCAGCTCGCCGATCACTCGGCGCAGGATGCCCATGCCGTGGCCATGCACGATGCGCACGCGATCCACCGACGCCATCGAAGCGCTATCCAGGAACTTGTCCACTTCCTCGCGAGCTTCCTCCGCCCGTTTTCCGATCACGTTGATCTCGCGATACGACACATCCCAGCGCGGCCCGGCTTCATACGAAACATTCTTTGGCAATCGCGTGCTTTCGGGCGATGAAGCGGACGCTGCGGGCAAAACCTCCTCGACATCGTCGGTGGTGACCTGCATCCTCATCAGGCCTGCTTCTACCTCGATCAATCCTCCCGAAAGTTTGCGGCGAACCCGCGCCGGCTCGCGCACGCCTTTGAGACGGACTCGATCACCTTCCGCGATCACGGTGACGCGCTGCTCGGGAGCGGGCGCTTCTCCAAACACCGCGACTCGGGTCTTCTCCTCGAATTCTCGTTTGGCCTTCGTCACGCGGCGCTCGGCCTGCTCGGCGGCTTTGCGCTGTTCCGCTCCCGCCAGCACCTTTTGAATCAGCTCCTGGCTTTGCGCTTCAAACTCGGCCAGCGCCGATCGCAACCGTTCATCCAGCTCTTTGAATTTCGCCGCTTCGCGCTGCTCGAATTCCTTGGAGAGCATTTGCTCGCGCGCCTCCAGCGCCTGACGCTGTTCCCGCAGGTCCAGCTCTTCTTGCGCAGTCCTGCGCAACCGCTGGTGGAGTTCGTTCAAGAACACGGCGATATCGCGTTCGCTGGTGGACATCCGCTGCCGCGCTCGCGCAATCAAGTCTTCGGACAGCCCCAAACGGCTTGCAATCTCCAATCCGGCGGATTTTCCGGGCGCGCCCAGCTGCAAAACATACGTGGGCTCCAATGTTTGTTCGTTGAAGCCCATGGATGCGTTCAGAACGCCCTCGGTAGTCGCGCCATAAATCTTCAACGCCAGCAAATGGGTGGATGCGAACGTAAATGCGCCGTGCGCGCGGAATGATTCCAGAATGGCAACCCCCAGCGCGCCGCCTTCCTCCGGATCGGTCGCGCGGCCCAATTCATCCAGCAACACCAGCGATTGCGGCGTGACAGTCTCCAGCATCTCGCGCACGCGTGCGATGTGCGCCGAGAAGCTGCTGAGGCTTTCTTGGATGGACTGCTGATCACCCATTTCCGCCAGCACCTGCTCGAACAGCGGGAACTCCGCTTCCGCCGCGGCTACCGGCAGCGCCGCTTGCGCCATCAAAGCCAGCAGTCCAACGGTCTTCATCGAAACCGTTTTGCCGCCCGTGTTCGGTCCGCTGATGAGCAGCGTCCTTTGTTTCTCGTCGAGGGCGAGCGAAATGGGCAGGATCGACTTCTTCTGTCGCCGCAACACATCTTCGAGGAGCGGATGCCGCGCGTCCTTCAATACCAACCGGCGATCCTGGTCCGGACTGAATCGCGGGATGACGCATTCGAAGTCCGACGCGAAGGCGGCCTTGGCGAACAACAGATCCAGCCGGCCGATCATCGCCACCAGCATCTGGATTTGCGGCCCGTTAACGCGCAACAGCTCGGTGAGCTCGCGCAGGATGCGCAGCGTCTCGCGCTGCTCTTCTTCCCGCAAGCGTACCAGCTCATTGTTCAGATCGATGGTCTCGAGCGGTTCCACGAACAGGGTATGCCCGCTGCTGCTGGCCCCGTGGATCACGCCGTAAACTTTGCGTTGCTGGCCTGCGACCACAGGAACAACGAAGCGATCGTTGCGCAGCGTGATGAATTCTTCTTGCAGCGTGCCATCGTCGCGATGGGTCCGCAAGAATCGCTCGAGCGAGGTTTGAATCTGTTTCTGCTGGCGCTCGATATCGCGGCGCAAACGCTGCAGCGCGACGCTGGCATCGTCGGCCACGGCGCCGTCCGGGAGAATCTTGCCGCGCACATCGCGCAGGATCGGGCGGGGATCGGCGGTAGCGGCGGCGTGGGCCGCCAAACGCGGGTACTTCTCCGCCGCTAGATTTAAAGCGGCGCGAATTTCGCCGGCTTCTTCAATCAGCCGGGCCAGCTCCAGAATTTGCTTCGGCTCCAGCATCGCGCCTTCCATGCGCAATACCGCGAGCGCCGGAGCGACGTCGGGAATGGAATTGAAGCGCAAACGGATTGCCGACCCTCGAGAGGCCGCTTGCGGCTGGCGCAAAGCGCCTTGATACGCGATTGCTTCGGCGACGTCCGCCAGAGCGTCTTCCAGCGCAGCGCGATCCGAATGCGGAGCCAGCCTTTCCAGCTCGGCTCGTCCCAACGGACTGCCGACATAGCGCCCCACTAAATCGCGCAGCGGCTCGAATTCCAGTAAGTCAGCGCTGAAGCTTTGCAAAGGCTCTCTCGATCACGCCCAGCGTGCCTTCTGTAATACGATAACCGCCCAGATCAGGTTCCGAGACCCACGCCACGCGGCTAACATCGCTCGCGGCTGCCGGCTCGCCGCTCAGGCGGCGGCACAAATAATCGATCAACACGTAGTGATACTCCGGCTTCCCTTCGGCATCCGGAATGATCCGCTCGAAGATCTCGAACATTGAGTACGGTTCGACTTCCAAGCCCGTTTCTTCCAGCACCTCGCGCCGGATTCCCTCCTCCAGCTTCTCACCGGTTTCGACGATGCCGCCGGGGATGGACCAAAAGCCTTTCAGCGGCTCCTTGCCGCGCTCGACGAGCAAAATCCTGCCGTCCTCGAAAATCAACGCGCCCACGCCCAGGAAGGGGCGCGACGGATAGCGGCGACTGTCCTGCTGGCTAATACGAAATCCCCTTGACGTTCAAGCGCACGCGATAAAGGGAGGTCCGCGCCGTAACGTACAACGATCCGAGATCGGGATCGCCGAAAGTGCAATTCGAAGGCGTCTCTTCCAGCGCGATCTGGCCAAGCGGCTTGCCCTCGGCCGTGAACGCTTCAATCCGCTTAGCCGCTACGTACAGATCGCCCTTCTCGTCGACGCAGATCCCATCCGGCACGCCTTCGATTCCGGAAATCAGAGTGCGCTCATTCGAAGCCGAGCCATTTTTATCCAAATCGTACACCCGCACATTGCGCTCGTCGGAGTTGCTGACGTAAAGCCGGCGGCCATCCGGCGCAAGCGCGACACCGTTGGGCCGGCCTTTTGGTTTTGCGATCACTTCCAAGTCGCCCTTGCGCGAAATGTGATACACCCCGAAAAAATCGAGCTCGCGCGTGTCCTGCTGGTTTCCAAAGGCCGGGTCGGTAAAGTAAACGTCGCCCTCCTTGCGAATCGCAATGTTGTTCGGCGCATTCAATCGTTTGCCTTCCCAGCGCTCGGCCACAACTTCCAATTTGCCCTTCTTGTCGGTGCGAGTTACGCGGCGAGAATGGCTTTCACAGGTATAGAGGCGCCCCTGTGCATCGAAACGATTCCCGTTGGCGCCGTTGGAATTCTCGCGAAACATACTGGCCGGCTCGCCCGGCGCGAATTTGAGCAGCTTGTTCTCCGGAATGTCGCTGAAGATCAGAAAGCCCGCCGGCGACCACGCGGGGCCTTCGGTGAAAACAAAGCCGGTAGCGACCTTGTCCACCTGGATCGCCCCGAAATCCTGCGCGGCGGCGCATTCGGCGAGCAGCACAATCGAGAATAACAGCCTCACGTCACGATCAGGTTATCAAACGACGGTAGCCGGACTAGTACCATCGCGTAGAGTGGGGAATTGCGCGGCCCACCTCCAGTTGATATACAATCTCCCAATGGCTCGCGCTCGTGCTATGAGTTCCGCTCAGCGGTACGGGCAATGCCTTGCTGTTGCCGTTCTTGCGTGCTCCCCCTGTTGGGCGTTCCAGGAGTCCGGCGCCGATAGCGCGGTTTCCATCCTGCCCCGTCTCCGGCCGTCCGTTTCCACTGGCCAAAACATTTTGCCCAAAGCGGACATTCGCGTCGACACGGCGCTGGTGCTGGTGCCGGCCCAGGTGACCAATGTCTTTGGCACGCCGATCACCGATCTGCGCAAGCAAGACTTTAAGGTCTTTGAAGACGGCGTGGAGCAACCGATCACGAATTTCTCCTTTGAGGACGCGCCGCTATCCATCGGATTGCTGTTCGACATCAGCGGCAGCATGCGGAACAAGATCAAGAAGTCCACCGAAGCAGCAGCGGCGTTCTTCAAGACATCCAATCGCGAGGACGAATTTTTCCTGATCGAGTTTGGCGACCGGCCGAAACTGACGGTTCCCTTCACCTCCGATCCGGACGAGGTCTACGATCGGATCGCACACACCAAGCCTTTCGGACGCACCTCCCTGCTGGACGCGATCCACATGGCCATGGTGGAAATGAAGCACGCGCGGAATTTGCGGAAAGCTCTGGTGATCGTCTCCGACGGGGGAGACAATCGGAGCCGCCACACCGAGCGCGAAATCAAGAACGCGATGCTCGAATCAGACGTTCAAGTCTACGCGATGGGGATCTTCGATCCCGGGGATACGCCCAAGCAGTCAGCCGAGGAGCAACGAGGGCCCCGTCTTCTGGAGGAGCTGGCCGATCAGAGCGGGGGCCGCGAATATCCAGTGACCAGCTTGGACGACCTACCTTCCATCAGCGCCCGGATCGGCAATCAGCTTCGTAACCAATATCTATTAGGTTACTCGCCGGCTAACCCGGAGCGCGATGGAAAGTATCGAATTATCAAGCTTACTGTAACTCCGCCAAGCGAAATACCCGACATGCGCGTCTATTATCGCCACGGATATTACTCACCTGGTTTGTAACCCGCGCCTTAAATTCGAAACATTACCAGCGGAAGCCGAATGTCACTGGCACATAATCGGCGCGCATGTTGTTATTCGTAAAAATATGCACGTAGCGGGCCTCGGCGAAAATCTTGCCATGCCATTTGGTGCCAAAGGCCACGCCCATGCCGGCATTAAAGCCCGGCTTATTTTCGGAATATGAAAGACTATTCGCCGGCTCAATGAGCTGGAAAGAGCCTCCCGAGAAAGGCGTGACAACGGCGCCCGCTGCCGGCGCGGAGAAATTCTCGTACACATGATAAAGGCCGCCGCCACCGATGGCATAGAGATCGAAGTGACCTTTTGGCGTCAGGTGTACGATCGGATCGACAGTGGCGGAGAAGATGTTAATCCCGCCGCCTGAATATCCGACGTTGCCTAATGTCGCTGAGTTGATGCCCAGCGAATTATAGCCTAGCTCGCCCATTACACCGACATAAGGCGAAAAGTTGTAACCCACGCCGCCCTGAAGGTTCCAGCCGTCATCCAAATACCTTCCGGTATTGCCGACCGGCTGCGTGAAGCCGGCCCCTAGTTCGAACGAGAAGTGGGAAAACTCCTGCGCGTTTAAGGTGCCCATCAGGAGAAACCCACAGAAAGATGCCCAGACAAGTTTATTCATTTTTGGTAACCTCATGCCTCTTCGACGCCGCTTCTCAGCGCGCTGTTTCGGGGAATGCGGTTAGCTCAGGGTTACTCGGCTCCACGAGCCGATAATAAGGGTTGGCAGTGGTTGCCGGGGATAGGCTGTGAGCGCCGGGCAACTCGCGCGCGGTGGCATGGACAGCCGTGGCCGCTCATCCAAGCCGCGCCGAGCCTCGATCAGGTTTTCACGGAAAGCTCGGTTCCACCCCGCAACGGCAGTAGAGTCGAAACAAAGCCGCTCGCCGGGCGCCGCACAAAGTCCAGATAGAAGGCTAAGGCGGCAGGAAAGTGTCCCACATTGTCGCAGACGACGATCGCGCCCTTGCGCAGCTGAGGCGCCATCAATTCGATGATTGGTCTGGCAAGTTCGGGGAAGCCGTCCACCAGCAGAAAATCAACTGGGCCACCGCAGTCTTTGAGGGTATCCAGTGCATCGCCCTCGCGAAGTTCAATTAGCTCCGCGACCCCCGCTTCCGCGAAATGGTCGCGCGCGTGCCGCGCCTTCTCGGCCTCGATTTCCGTCCCGATGACAAGGCCGCCACCTTGGTCGCGCATCGCGGCGGCAAGGTAGAGTGTGGAAACGCCGTAGGACGTTCCGAATTCAACCACCCGTCGGGCCTGAAGGCCGCGGCACAACATGTAAATCAACCAGCCTTGGCCGCGATCGATCGAAAGCAGCTTGTCGCGATGATACTCCGGGTCGCCGACAGTAGAGCGCTTTGCGCCCACCAGCCCCTTCACGGCCTCCAACGCATAGTGGGCGATTAGCCCCGGCACTTGCCGGCTGGCGCGGGCGTGTAGGCGATCCAGAACATCGTTGATCCGTCGATCTGCGATGGGATTCGAGGAAGGTGGGGTCATGGGCTGCGGCGCGGGGCGGGCCCTCGGCACTTCATCTTGACATAGGATCCCCCGCTACAGCGTACTGCACCGGGCGATCTGTGAACTCCTAACTCCAGTAACTGCGATCGAGGCTGCGATACTGCACGGCTTCGGCCAGGTGCTTGGCGGTGACGGATTCGGAACTGTCCAGATCGGCGATGGTGCGGGCGGCTTTAAGAATGCGGTCATGCGCGCGAGCGCTCAAGCCCATGCGGCGCACGGCCATTTCGAGCGTCCGCTCGCCGGCTTCGTCGAGGGCGCAGAAATTTCGAAGCAGGCGGGCAGGGATGCGCGCGTTGTAGAATCCGCGGCGGTGTTGGATGGCTCGGGCGGCTTCCACGCGCGCTCGCATTTCGGCCGAAGTGGTTCCGTGATCCTTGCCGCGTAATTCTTTGTAAGCGACCGCCGGGACTTCGACATGCAAATCGATGCGATCGAGGAGCGGTCCACTGACTTTGCTCAAGTAACGTTGGATGATCGCGCCGGTGCAGCGGCATTCTCGCGTGGTATCGGAGAAGTAGCCGCAAGGGCAGGGGTTCATCGCGCCGATCAGAATGAAATCGGCGGGAAAGGAAAGCGTCATGTTGGTGCGCGCGAGCGTGACCGAGGATTCCTCGATCGGCTGCCGAAGCATTTCGAGAACGTTGCGCGGGAACTCGGGCAGCTCGTCCAGGAACAAGACGCCATTATGCGCCAGGCTGACTTCGCCCGGGCGCGGCGTTCCTGAGCCGCCGCCGATGAGTCCGGCATCGGAAACGGTATGATGCGGCGCGCGAAACGGACGGCGCGCCAGCAATCCGACACCGCGCGGCAACAGGCCGGCGACGCTGTGGATCTGCGTGGTCTCGAGGGATTCTTGAAAAGTCAGCGGCGGAAGGATGCCGGCGAAGCGTTTCGCGAGCATGGTTTTTCCGGACCCGGGCGGGCCGATCATCAGAACGTTGTGGCCGCCGGCGGCTGCCACTTCGAGCGCGCGCTTGGCGGTGGTCTGTCCGCGGACCTCGCGAAAATCGGGAAGGCATTCCTCGAGAGGGGCGGAGGGCTGGGCGGATGAAGGCGTGGGCTGGAACTTATCCGGTTGATTCAGATACGCGACCACTTCAGAGAGATGCCGCATGCCAAACACACGCACACCCTCGGTAACGGCGGCTTCGGCGGCATTGTCGGCGGGTACCAGCAGGTTGGGAATGCCTTGGCGGCGCGCGCAGACCGCGATCGACAATACGCCGCGCACGGGCCGCAGCGTTCCGTCGAGCGAGAGCTCGCCCACCAGCATGTGCTCATCTGTTCGCCCGACGGCCCCCATGGCGCCCAAGATGCCGAGGGCCATGGGCAGATCGAAGCCCGCGCCCTCCTTGCGGACATTGGCCGGAGCAAGGTTGATGGTGACGGATTTGTTGGGATAGCCGAAGCCGGAATTGAGCAGAGCCGACTTGATGCGCTCGCGGCTTTCGCGCACGGCGGTATCGGGCATGCCAACGGTGATGAAATCGCGCGCGTTACCGCCCGGATACATGTCTACCTCGACATCGATGAGGTGCGCTTCGATTCCGAAGACAGCCGCACTGCGGGTCCGGAAGAGGGCCATCGATCGAGAAGTGGCTATTCGACGGAAAACGTCTCGCGAGTTTCGTACATTTGCTTGCCTACGTTATCGCGGACGGCGAGCACGATGGTGTATTTCCCTAGCGGCTGCTCTTTCGCCAGATTCAAATTGAGCACGCCGGGCTGATAGCGCTGCGGGTAAAAGGTCTGGGTTTTTTGATCGGCGGCTTGGGGTTCGGTATATGCCACGGTGCCGTCTTCGCGCAGAACGGTGAGGCCATACTCGATGTCCACCTGGTTCTTAGCGCCGAGTTTGTAGCCGGTCATGTCGAAGCGCGCCCACACGGCGTCGCCGGGACGATAGGCAGCGACAGGCAGTGGCTTCTCGTCATCTTCGGTGCGCAAGAAACGGAAGTTGCGGACGATCAAGGTGTCGCTCGGCGCAACGTCGCGGCCTTTCACGTGAAAAACGGTGGACTTCTCTATATTGGTCGAAGCGAGTTCATCCGATAGCTTGATCAGGACCGCATACTCGCCTGTATCGGCCAGCGGCGGAACCGTGATGGTTTCCCGCAACTTCGGCATCCAGTTCTTGTCCTCCTGCGTGACGGTGGTTTCGATCTTTCCCTCCTGCACGGGTTTGAGCAACGCGCCGTTTTTGTCGCGGACTTCGATCTGGAACTTGAGCGAGACATCTTGCTTGCCGGAATCTCTGGGCTTATCGACCTTCCGATAGCCATCAACCAGGCAACTGAAGTGGATGGTTTCGCCGGGAATGAATTCCTCGCCGGAGGCTTCAGGTGGCCCGTCTTCGCTGGTTGCGAATACGGCGTGGACGATGGCGAGCGGTTTGTCGGCAGGTGCAGCCGCGGGAGGTAATGCCAGGGAAAAAAGGAGGAGAGCAAAAAGCAATTTCACGGAAGTACGGCGCCTATTCCACTACTGTACTCCAGCCGCGGCGGGAGAGATCCCAATAGATGACTGCGCCGGCGGCGAGGCCCATGGCGAGAAGCATGGAGCCGCTCGCGAAGTCTTTCAACAGCAATTTGCCGGTGCCGAACAAGATTCCGTAGATGAGCAAACAGCCGCAGATCCAGTCGAGCAAATTCGAGAGACCGCCGGTGGAGGGGCGAACGTCGGGAGCAAGCTGGGCGATGGGTCGCCAGCCAGCGGCGGAGGGGTGGGTGCGGCGATAGAAGGCGACCAGTGTGTCCTTGGATTCCGGGCGCGTGAGAAAGGTCACGGCCAGCCAGACGACGGTGGTGATGGATACGGTGACGATCATGATCCAGGCGAAATCGCGCGGCTGGTCTTTGTCCAGTCCGACGATGGTTTGCATCGCGAGCGAGACCACGAAGCCCGAGATCATGGCCGAAACTTCGCTCCAGGCGTTGATGCGCCACCAATACCAGCGCAGCAACAGAACGCCGCCGGTGCCCGCGCCGGTGACTAGAAGAAGTTTCCAAGCGCCGGCGATCGAGTCCAAGTAAAACGTTACGACGGCCGAGATGATGGTGAGAAAAACCGTGGCCCACTGCGAGGCCGAGACGTAGTGGCGCTCGGTTTCGTTCTTCTTCAGGAAGCGGCGGTAGAAATCGTTGACGAGGTAGCTGGCGCCCCAGTTCAATTGCGTCGCGATGGTGGACATGTACGCGGCGGCGAAGGCCGCGATCATCAGTCCGCGAAGGGATGGAGGGAGATAGGCGATCATCACGCGGATGTAGCCGGTCTCGGGATCGGCCAGGCCGGGAAAGAGGATCAGCGAAGCGAGCGCGACCAAAATCCACGGCCACGGTCGCACGGCGTAATGCGCGATGTTGAACCACAGCGTCGCGAGTAGCGAGTTCTTTTCATCCTTCGCGCTGAACATGCGCTGCGCGACGTAGCCGCCGCCGCCTGGCTCGGCGCCGGGATACCAGGTGGACCACCAGTTCATCGAGATGTAGACCAGGAAGGTGATCATGGGCATCCAGGCGGAGTGGAGATCGGGGATGAAGTTGAGCACGGAGCCACCTTGGGACGGGCCCCGCGCTTGGTCGACCAGGGCCAGCTTGGCCTTCATGCCGTCGATGCCGCCGACCGCGCGGACCGCGAATACCGCGAGCACGGTGACCATGCCCATCTTGATGACGAATTGGAACAGATCGGTGACCAGCACGCCCCACAGGCCGGAGAGAGTGGAGATAAATGATGTGAGCGCGATCAATCCCATGACTACTGCGAGGGCTTGGAGCTTGCCGACGCCGAGCACCAGTTGCAGGATTTTGACCATCGCGAGGTTGACCCATCCGAGGATGATGCAGTTAATGGGGATGCCGAGATAGAGGGCGCGGAAGCCGCGCAGAAAGGCGGCGGGTTTGCCGGAATAGCGGATTTCGGAGAATTCGATGTCAGTCATGACGCCGGAGCGGCGCCAGAGGCGGGCGTAGAAGAAGACGGTGAGCATGCCGCTGGCGATGAAGTTCCACCACAGCCAGTTGCCCGCGATGCCGCCCATCGCGATCATGCCGGTGACGGCGAGTGGAGTGTCGGCAGCGAAGGTGGTGGCAACCATGGAGGTGCCCGCGAGCCACCACGGAACGTTGCGGCCGGAGAGGAAGAATTCGTTGACGCTTTTTCCGGCGCGGGACTTGTAGTAGAAGCCGATGGCTAGGTTAAAGAGGAAGTAGAGCGCGACTACCGTCCAGTCAACCAAGGTGAGTTGCACAAATGAATTGTAGCGGGGTGGTGACTAGGTTCTGGTGGCCGGTGGCTGGACGTGGAAGCCGGCGATAAGTCCTTAGGATGGGCCGCGCAGCAGGCCGGCGACGCTCAGATCTTCGTCGATCTCGGGCCAGTGTATGCCGTCGCCGTCGCCGAGCAGTTCGAAGTTCCGGCGTTGATCGGTTGTAGCGTGCAGAAGTCGCGGGAACCAGGCCAGCGGAACAGAGATCTTGCGGCCGTCGGCGAGCAATACCGCTAGCTCGTCGTCGCTGATGGAGACCTCACGAGCTTTCGGGCGAATCTCGACGACTGAAGAATTCATTCCACGCCTCCAGCCAAGCTTGTTGGTTTTCGGTGACCAGCTGCTCCATCCGCCGTAATTCCCGGGCCGAAAAACCAGTCGCGGATACCAGGGAAATCGGTTTCAGCCAATATTTGGCAAGAGACCTCTCGCGCTGCATGTGGACGTGTGGTGGCTCCAGGCGTTCGTTGCTGAAGAAAAACACACGATACGGTCCAAGGCGAACAATCGTAGGCATGCATGTTTAGCGCACCTGGGGCGATTATAACAGGTGTTTTAGCCGGTTCGGTGACGTGCCACGGCAACGTCGGCTCTCCTGGCGAGCCTTCCATTAGGTCGAGAAGGTTCGCAAGCTCCGGAGAGGATCAACTGCGTCTGGCTGGCAATATCCAGTTGGTTGGCCCACTATCTCTTCAGCTAGTCGATTGTCCACCTTCCTCCAGCGGGCATTCATACGAAGTCATGAAGTTACGGAGCGCTTTCTTGGTGGAGACAGACCTGCAAGTACTGGCACGCTGGGAGGCGATCGGAACCAACCCCGGGGCGCCGTGCCATCGAACGCCCCACCCCCGGCCGCACTCCCAGCGCTAGTTCACCCTAGGCCGGCTTTTGGGCCACCAGCTCGGTGACAGCGTGCCGATGCCCGGATTCGCCGGGTTCGCCCTCGCGGTAATACAAGACGCGCCAGGCTTCGAAGAACGCGCGTAACTCGGCGGGGCAGGCGCGCGCGTTTGTGCCTTGCGGATGATCGGCGTCGGCGAGGTGCACAATCATGATCAGCAGGCCGCCCGGCCGCAACGCCGCTTTGATACGAGGGATCAGGCTGCGCTGGAGATAGTAGCAGGACAGAACCAGGTCGTAGGTTTCGGGCGCGATAGCGAATTCATCGCCTTCCAGGTCGGCCACGCGCGCGTCCATGGACGGGTTACTTGCGCGCAGTAGCTCAATGGCGATTGACGAACCGTCGACCGCCGTCACGCGCCAGCCGCGCTCGGCGAGATACCGCGAATTGCGGCCTGGACCGCAAGCGAGATCGAGTGCTACGCCTGGAGTGAGGCCTTGAGCAAATTGAACCACCAACGGCGCGGGCGCCGCGAAGACTTGCTCACCTGCTCGATAATGTTGGTCCCACTCTTCAATCCGGTCGGGCATCGCCACGTTTGGCCGAGAGCTTGAAGACGCGCTTGAGAATCCGAATCGCGCGGTCGATTTCCTTCTCGGTCGAGATGTATGGCGGCAGGAAGCGCAACACGGTCTCGTGCGTGCAATTGATGAGCAGCCCCTGCTCCAGGGCATCAAGGACGAGCTGCTTGCCGGGAAAACTCAGCTCCACGCCGATCATGAGGCCTTGACCGCGAACCTCTTGAATAAAGGAGAACTGCTTCTTCAACTCATCGAGCTTCCCGCGGAAATAGTGGCCCATCTTGTCAATATGAGGCAGAAGCCCGTCGAGAATGTCCATGAACTCGATGGCGACGCGGCAAGCCAATGGTCCGCCGCCGAAGGTTGAGCCGTGCATGCCTGAGCCGATGGATTTCGCGGCCCGCTCATTGGCGACAATGACGCCCAGGGGTATGCCGCAGGCCAGCGGCTTCGCGGCTACCATGATGTCGGGAAGAACCAGGGGATCGGAGAGCTGATAGGCGAAGTGCTTGCCCACGCGCCCGACGCCGCATTGGATCTCGTCGAAGACCAGCAGCGCATCGTACCGGTCGGCCAGCTCGCGAGCTTTGCGAATGTACTCGGGGGACATCGGGAAGATGCCACCCTCACCCTGGATCCATTCGATGACGATGCCGGCCGTGCGATCGCTGACCACTTGTTCGAGGGCTACCTCGTCGTTGGGCGGAACGAAGCGCGCGCCGGGAAGGAGCGGTTCGAAATCCAGGCGGTATTTTTCTTGGCCGGTAATCGACAGCGCGCCGAATGTGCGGCCATGGAAGGAATTATGCAGCGCGACGATTTCGTACTTGTCAGCATGGATCTTGTGGCCGTGCGCGCGCACCATCTTGAGCGCCCCTTCCATGGACTCGGCGCCGGAGTTGCAGAAGAACGTGCGCTGGAGGCCGCTGGCTTTGGCCAGGCGCTCGGCGAGCGGGCCTTGATAGGCGTTGTAGTACAAATTCGAGGAATGCACCAGGCGTCCGGCCTGCTCGCGGATCACTTTCACCAAGCGGGGATGCGCGTAGCCCAGCGCGTTGACGCCGATGCCGGTGATGAAATCCAGATAGCGCTTGCCGGAGGGATCGAAAACGTAGCAGCCCTTGCCATGATCGAGAACCAGCGGGTAGCGGGCGTAATTCTGGAGCAAATACTCGCTCTCCAGCGCGCGCACGCGGTCGAGAGCGTTGGTTTCGTCGTTGTCCGGTAGAACATTGACCGGAGACGCGGTGGACATAGCAACATGATAACGCGGCGTTCGGGCAATCCCTTCTGCAACACTGCGCTAAAATGGCCGGTATGCGCAGCTCATGGATTTCTCCCCGATTGAACGATCCCATCCGGACGCAGATACACTACGCGCGGCGGGATGTCGTCACCCAAGAAATGGAGTACATCGCCAAGCGCGAGCGCGTGACTCCGGAGTTTATCCGCTCTGAGGTGGCGCGGGGCCGGATGATCATTCCAGCCAACATCCACCACACCAATCTGGAGCCGATGTGCATTGGCGTGGCGTCTACCTGCAAGATCAACGCCAACATCGGGAACTCGGCCACCACGTCGAACATCGACGAGGAAGTGGAGAAGCTGCATTACGCGGTGAAGTACGGCGCCGACACGATCATGGATCTTTCCACCGGCGGCGACATTCCGCGCATCCGCAAGGCCATAATCGATGCCTCGCCGATTCCGGTGGGCACGGTTCCGATCTACGAAGCCCTCGGCCGCGTCCGCCGCGTGGAGGATCTGAACATCAACGTGATGCTGGAAGTGATCGAGGAGCAAGCCGAGCAGGGCGTGGATTACATGACCATTCATGCCGGCGTGCTGGTCCAGTACGTTCCGCTCACCACCAAGCGCATCACCGGCATTGTGAGCCGCGGCGGAGCGATCCTGGCCGAATGGATGGTGAAGAATCACAAGCAAAATTTCCTGTACGAGCATTTTGACGAGATCTGCAAGATTTTCCAGAAGCACGACGTCAGCTTCTCGCTGGGCGACGGGTTGCGGCCAGGCTGCGTGGCCGATGCCAGCGACGCGGCGCAATTCGCTGAATTGAAGACGTTGGGCGAGCTGACCAGGAAGGCCTGGGAATACGACGTGCAGGTGATGATTGAAGGTCCCGGCCACATTCCGATGGATCAGATCCAGATGCAGGTGGAGAAGGAAGTGGAGATTTGTAACGAGGCGCCCTTTTATACGCTGGGACCTTTGGTGACGGACTTCGCGCCGGGTTACGACCACATCACATCGGCCATTGGCGCGGCCATGATCGGCTGGTACGGCGCGTCGATGCTGTGCTACGTGACGCCCAAGGAGCACCTGGGACTGCCGAACCGCGAGGACGTGAAGCAGGGCATTATCGCGTATAAGATCGCTGCACATGCGGCCGATATTGCGCGTCACCGGCCGGGCGCGCGCGATCGCGATGACGAGCTGTCTCGGGCGCGCTATCGCTTCGATTGGCGCAAGCAGTTCGAGTTGTCGCTGGATCCCGAAACGGCCGAAGCCATGCACGATGAAACGCTGCCGCAGGAGGGCTTCAAGGATGCGGCCTTCTGTTCCATGTGCGGTCCGAAGTTTTGCTCGATGAACCACTCGGCCAAGACCGAACAGTTCACCGCCGAAGAAGCCGAGGCCGTGCTGGCGGAGTCGCAGCCGATTGTGACGATACAGCAATAGACGTACGTGCTTCAGCTTCTGATCGTACGTGCGTGGTAGGATTGAGTCATGGTGCGTCCTGCAAGACGCGTTCTTCTAGCAAGTGAAAGTCTCGTCCGGGTAAGCGCCGGAGCGCCCGGTAGCAGGCCCCAGTTGGCAGGAGAGATCCTGACGGCCAGAGCGGGGCGTCAAAAGCCTGTGAAAGAGCAGGGAGCAAGGAAGCGGGCCGCAACATTAAGTG